>Ga0209345_10006403_pt1 | contig 10666 bp, 7 predicted proteins | sample Cruoilmetagenom7_FD_187294 | JGI IMG/M metagenome (GOLD analysis project Ga0209345, IMG submission 187294) | Oil polluted marine microbial communities from Coal Oil Point, Santa Barbara, California, USA - Sample 7 (SPAdes) (version 2) | ecosystem: Environmental > Aquatic > Marine > Oil seeps ... | reverse complement strand
CGCGTCGTCAGCTTCGTCGACGAGTTCGACGGAGTGGAAATGGACGCGGACCGGCAGATCGAAAACTGGCGCAGCGCCCTGGGTGCCGAGGCCTACAATCGCGCCTGGCGGCTGTCCTACGACCAGGCGAACGAATTCGTGGCCCGCCTGAGCGGCGAACTGCAGAGCTTGCTGCAACCCTATTACCATTCCATCGCCGACCGGTCTCACCAGTTCCTGCAACTGGATGCGCTGCTGGCAGATCCATCGCGGCCGACAATGGTCATATTCCCGGCGCGCTCCACGAAGCCGTTTTCGGGCATGCCCGCACAAATCTGGCGGGTCAGCTCGCTGAGCGAAAGAGCCCGTGTCGCTTGGCGGCGGGTGCAGTTTGTCGCCCGGGCCGCGACGTCAAGGCTGAGGCGGCGCCTGCAGACCTCGAACCCGGCAACACTGGCGCCGGATGCCGGCACGGCGGCGGAAGCAACCGAAACCGGTGCCCGGGAGAAGGATCACATCCTGATTGCCGTTCAGGAAGGGGTGGCGGCGATCAATTCGCCATCGGCTTTTGCCGTGGTTGACCAGTTGCGAACGCTGGGCCGGGCAGCCGTGATCCTCACGCCAAACCGCACCATTCAGGCGCTCGCGGCATCGAAGGGCATCGCCGTCCTGTGCCCTGTCGAGCTTTCCCCGACATTGCTGCGCCCGCGGTGGATGGCATTTGCCTGGACCTGTTTTGCACAACTGCGCGCACTCGCCAGTGCAGATGCCGTGCCCCGGCAAACGGTGCGCATTGCCCATTCATTGCAGGGTGATCTGCCCCTCTGGTTGCTGCTGCATGCGACAGCAAGCGCGATGCTGGAGCATTACCATCAGAATGTTGCTCCCATTGGTGCCGGATTGCTGATCAACGAAGGCACCCCCATTTCCGGCCTTGCGCTCTCGTGGCTGAAGCAAAAGGGCATCCCCGACTGCGGCTACTGGCCGGCGCTGCTCGGTGACCGGCCCGATTGCGATTACTTCCCGGCATCGTCGCACCTGGTCTATGGCGACCAGTTGCGGGATCACATGCTGGCGCTTGGGTTTGATCCGGACACCGTCAGTTCTGTCGGCTCGGTGAACTACGACGGCTCGCTGGGCCGCAACAGGCGGCAGGACGTCGCCCTGGTGAAGGCCGGCATCGTGCCGGAATGGGATGGCCAATCCCTGCTCGTTGTCGTGGCGACCGAAGCCTTGCAGCGGCCTGAAGAGGAATTGCGCCCGGTTCTCGAAACACTGGCGAGCATCGACAACGCCACAATCGTGCTGAAGCTGCACCCGGCGGATTCCGCAGACTATTTCCGGAACCTCCTGACCCGGCTTGGTTTGGCGGACCGGGTGAGGCTGGTTGAGCGGTGCGACCTGGATGCACTGTTGCATGCTGCCGATCTGCTGATTTGTGTGTTGTCGAACATCATCGTCAACGCTGCCTTGCTGGGCACGCCAACGCTTGTCTGCGATTTTTCCAACAAGCGCGCGCCGCTGGATTTTGTCAGTCACGGGCTGGCGCTGGGTTGTTTTTCAGCCGACCAGCTGCCGCAGATTATTCCCTCGATGCTGGACGAAAATGGCCTCCGCAAGCAGGCTCTGGAGCTCTTGCCGAGGGGCATGAAAGGGTTTAATAAACCGTCAGATGGGCGTAGCGCGCTCAGAATTGCAAGACTTTTGCACGCTCTTGCTGATCGCGGGCGGAAAGGTTCGTTTTAGTCTTGAAAATCATTGGAATAGTGCAGGCTCGACTTGGTTCCAGCCGATTGCCGGGCAAGGTGTTGCTCGACATTGAGGGGTGCCCGCTGATCCGGCACGTCGTCGAGCGCTGCGCTGCATCGAAACACATTGAAGAGATCGTGGTTGCCACCACCGAGGAAGCCGTTGATGACCGGCTTGCCCAGTATCTCGGCGCTGAATTGAATGTGCCGGTGTTTCGCGGCTCGACTGATGATGTCCTGTCGCGCTTCATCGGCGCTGCCCGGCAGTCCGGCGCCGACATCATCGTGCGCATCACCGCGGATGACCCGCTCAAGGATGCCGCGGTCATTGACGAGGGCATCGAGGCGCTTCTGGCCGATCCGGCGCTGGACTATTGCAGCAATACGCTCAACCCGACGTTTCCCGAAGGGCTGGATATCGAGGTCTTCCGGTTCTCCGCGCTTGAGCGCGCTGACCGCGAGGCCAGGCTTGCCTCCGAGCGGGAGCATGTCACGCCCTACATCTGGAAGAACCCGGACCTGTTTCAGGTGCGGAATTTCGAGTACCCGGAAAATATCAGTGACTGGCGGCTGACTGTCGACAAGTCAGATGACCTTGAACTGATGCGAGCCATCTTTGCTGCATTGGGCAAAACCAACAACCTGTTTTCGTATCGCGACGTGATCGCCCTGCTCAAGCAAAAGCCCGAACTGCGGGAAATCAATGCAGGCACTCAACGCAACGAGGGCTATCTCAAATCTGTGCATGAGGAAAACCTATGACCACGTCCAAGCGTCTTTTCGGCAACGAGGAAAAATATGTACTCGAGGTGCTGGCGACAGATTTTCGCAGCTCCAAGGGCTCCATAATGACGCGCCGGCTGGAAGACCTGTTCTGCCAGGTCTACGGCTGTGACTATTCCCTCAGCTTCACCAATGGCACGGCAACCATGCATGCGCTGCTCGAGGCGCAAGGTATCGGTCCGGGCGATGAGGTGATCGTGCCGCCGCTGACCATGTCGGCAACCACTTTCGCGGTGCTGCAAGCCAATGCGACGCCGGTGTTCGCGGATGTCGAACCCGACACGTTCCAGATTTCGGCCGCATCGATTGCCGAGCGGATCACCGACAAGACCAAGGCCATCATCACCGTTGCGCTCTACGGCCTGTCCCCGGATATGGACCCGATCATGGATCTTGCACGCAAGCATGATCTCTTCGTGCTTGAAGACAATGCCGAGTGTTTCCTGGGCAAGTACAAGGGCCGCATGGTCGGCTTGCTCGGTCACGCCGCCAGCTTCTCGTTCCAGAGCTCGAAGCACCTGACCTCGGGCGAAGGCGGCATGGTCATCACCAATGACGGCGAGCTTGCCGACCGGACACGCAAGGTCCAGTCGCTCGGATATGCCGGCGTGGGCGCCAAGAAGGGCAAGATCACCAAGGATGATATCCAGGAGCCAACCTACCAGCGCCATGTCACCATGGGCTGGAACTACCGCATGCCGGAATTGTGTGCGGCGGTCGCTCTGGCGCAGGTCGAGAATATTGAGCCCCTGGTGCAGGCGCGTATCGACGCGGCGAAAAAGCTTGATGCCGCTGTCGCCACCTGCGACTGGCTGGTTCCGCAACTCACGCCTGCCGATTGCGTCAACAGCTACTGGACCTACGTGGTGCAGCTGCGGCATCCCGAACACAGCTGGAACACCGTCCGCGATGCCTTCAAGGCGCGTGGCGGCCACGGCATTTATGGCGCCTGGCAGCTGACCTATCTCGAGCCGATGTTCCGCGACATGAACCTGCTTGGCCGCGAACGCTTCATCTCCGAGGAAAACCGCGCCAAATACAAGCCCGGCCTTTGTCCGGTTGCCGAAGATCTGCAGCCACGGCTGATGCAGTTCAAGACCAACTACTGGGATCCGAGTGAAGCCGACCGCCAGGCGGAAATTCTGGTTGAAACCATCGCCAGCCTGTCCTGACCGGCCGCAAGCGATCATGGAGACTTCAATGCGCGTATTTTTGGCTGGAGCCAGCGGAATGCTTGGGCACAGCCTCGTGCCGGCCCTGCGCGCTGCCGGCATGGACGTTGTTGCTCATGGCAACAGCAAGGGCATGGATGTATCAGGCGACCTGACGGATGCTGCGGTTGCAGCGGATCTGGTTGCGGCCGCCGCACCCGATGTTGTTGTCAATCTGGCGGCGCTGACCAATGTGGATCGCTGCGAAGAGGTTCCCGACGAGGCCTACCACGTCAATGTGAAGCTGGTTGAAAACCTGGTTGCCGCACTTGAGGGCCGCTCCGGCGCTCATTTCGTGCAGATTTCCACAGATCAGGTTTACGAGGGCAGCGGGCCGTTCAGTGAGGATGATGTGCACATCACCAACACTTACGCCTTCTCGAAATATGCCGGGGAACTTGCCGCTTCGAAGATGCCGGCCACCATATTGCGGACCAATTTCTTCGGCCGCAGCCAATTGGCCGGCCGGCCCAGTTTCAGCGACTGGCTGGAAAAGACCTTGCGCGCCGGTACGGTGTTCACGGGGTTCACCGACGTATTGTTCAGTCCGCTCGGGCTGGACAGCCTGGTGGCAATGATCACCAGAGCCGTTGAGGCGCGGCGTCCAGGCGTTTTCAATCTTGGCTCGCATGGTGGCCTGTCAAAGGCGGATTTCGCGATTGCGCTCGCCGATCACCTGGGTCTCGATGCCGGATGTATGGCCCGGGGCAGCGTTGCCGACATGTCGCTTATGGCCTATAGGCCACGGGATATGCGCATGAACGTTTCACGCTTCGAGCAGGCGTTTTCCGTCGCGCTACCAGATTTGAAAGACGAGATCGCCACCCTCTAGAGGCGGTTCCGTCATATGCAAAGACGCCAGGGAGACTGAGAATGAACAAGCCAGCCGCCGAATTTGAAATTGATGGCAAGAAAGTCGGCCTCGATCATCCGACCTATTTCATCGCCGACATTGGCGCCAATCACGACGGCGAACTGCAGCGGGCCAAGGACCTGATCAAGATGGCCGCCGATGCCGGGGCGGACGCGGTCAAGTTCCAGCATTTCCAGGCGAAATCCATTGTCTCCGATGTCGGCTTCAAGAGCATGCCGGCTGAAGCCATGTCGCACCAGTCGAAGTGGGAGAAGTCGGTTTTCGAGGTCTATCAGGCCGCCTCGGTCAATCCTGACTGGACCGAGGAACTGAAGATGACCTCCAAGGCAGCAGGCGTGAGCTTTTTTACCACGCCCTACTCCTATGATCTCGTCGACGAGCTCGATCCGCACCTGCCGGCCTACAAGATCGGTTCGGGCGATGTCTCCTGGCCGCAATATATCGAGTATGTCGCCAGGAAGGGCAAACCCACGATCCTCGCCTGCGGCGCCGCCAATGCCGAGGATGCAGACCGCGCCGTGCGGGCAGCGCTCGCAGTCAACGACAAGGTCGCCCTGCTTCAGTGCAACACCAACTACACGGCCAGCCTCGAGAACTTCAAGTACATCAAGCTCAATGTGCTCAAGACATTCGCCGCAATGTATCCGGGCATGATCCTTGGCCTGAGCGACCACACCCCGGGGCACGCGACCGTGCTGGGCGCAGTGGCGCTGGGTGGCCGGATCATGGAAAAGCACTTCACCGATGACACGAGCCGCACCGGCCCGGACCACAAGTTCGCCATGGACCCGCGCACCTGGCGCGACATGATGGATCGCACCCGCGAGCTCGAAATGGCGCTTGGCGACGGGGTCAAGAAGGTCGAGGACAACGAGGTCGACACGGTTGTGGTTCAGCGCCGCGGCCTGCGCGCAGCACGGGATCTCGCCCCGGGCGAAATCCTTTCCAGCGCCGATCTTGAGGCCCTGCGCCCCTGTCCCAGAGATGGCTTCGCGCCCTACATGGAAGACCAGATCGTCGGAAAGCCATTGCGGTCAGCGGTCAAAAAAGGGGAGCATCTCACGTGGGCGCACCTCGACTAGCCATTATAATTCCGGCTCTCAATGAGGCGGACACGATCGCCCCCGTGCTTGAGGAAGTCCGTGCTTTCGGGCAACCCATCGTGGTGGATGACGGATCGACCGACGACACGGCGGAATTGTCACGCAGCCTGGGTGCCGATGTGGTCACACATGAGGTGAACCAGGGCTATGACGGCGCTCTTTCGTCGGGGTTTGCCCGGGCGGATGCGTTGGGGTTCGAATACGCCATCACCATTGATGCCGATGGCCAACTGCCCGGAAACCTCATTCCCGAGTTCGTCAAACGGCTTGATGACGGCGCGGACCTGGTGGTCGGCATCCGCGATTTCGTGCCGCGTGTTTCGGAACTGGCGTTTCAGATCATGGCGCGCAAATTCTACGGATTGCAGGATCCGCTTTGCGGCATGAAGGCTTACCGCATGAGCTACTACCGGCAGCTCGGATGGTTTGACAGCTATCGCTCCATCGGCACTGAATTCATGCTGTTCATCGTGCGTCAGGGCGGCCAGCTCAGCCAGTTGCCGGTGCCGACGGCGCCGCGGGTAGGCCAGGCGCGAATCGGCGGCAATCTGAAAGCCAACTACATCATCGGGCGTGCAGCCGTCATAGCGCTTTTCAAGCACTTCGGTCGGTAAGTGTTGGTGCGGCAGCTGGAACTGAATGGCGCTTCCATCCTGATCGCACGGGATGATGACGCGGCACGGGCAGCACTGGCGACAATGAAATTGCCAGAAGGCCGGGTGGTGGGATCCGCGCCCGGTACGCTCACCGTTGGCGATGGCGAACGGGAGATCGTGTCTGTCGAGGCCGCGCTCGGTCCCGCGGCGCTCTCCCGGCTGGAACAACAGGCCTATGGGCTGGCGGATGTCCTGCTTGAGGCCCAGGCCGATGGATTGCAAAAATCCATTCTCACAAGTGCTTATCACGAGATCGCAACCGGTGTGCTGCGCGTCGCCGCGATGCACGAGGTTCTGGCGCAGGGCGATGTCGTGCTGGCCTTGCTCGATGCGCCGCTTGCCGCAGCATTTGGTGCGGGCCAGGAGAGCGCTGCGCCATCCGGCCGGTTGCCGCTGACCCGGCTGCGGGCAGTGTTGCGTCCCCTCCGCCGCAGCTTGAGACTGTTGCGCCAGCTTCCCGCAGCATTGCGCGCCGGTACCCGGCTTGCCGGGCGCAGGATTGCCGTGGTGACCTGCAACGATTCAGGCACCGGGATCAATCTCAGGCCTCTCAAGGCGATCCTCCCCGAACTTGATACTCTCCAGATCCCGGTCCTGTTGCTCACCGAAGTTTCCCTTGTCGCCGAGGATCCGGATCTGAGCGGGCGCAACACACTGGTGATCGACGGCGATTTGCCGGTATTCCCGGTCCGCATACCGCCGCCCGAGTGGCAGGAAATTGCAGCCTCCCGATCCTTGCCGTCAACGCTTGTGGCCGCGCTTGACCGGTTGCTTGCCTGGTCATGGCCCAAATATGTCACGCGTCTGAAACGGGTTCAGCGTGTGCTCGGCATTGCCAACAGGTTATGTTCAGCCAGGGCCGTTCTTTCGGTTCCCGACACCTTGCCGGTGTCGATCGCCGCAGGGCTTTGGGCGCGGGGCCGCTCGCTGCCCTGGCTTGGCCATTTCGGCGCAACGATCGGGCGCTGTCCGGATCATTATTTCTTCCCCGCGACCGAGCATCTGGCTTACGGGTTCCAGCTCGCAGACCATATAGCGTCAACCGGCAAAAGCCGGTCGGCCATCCATGTTGTCGGCAGCCCGGCATTCGATGCGCATCTGGGTCGCGACCGGATCGCGGACCGGGCCACGGTGGAAACCGACTTTCCGCGCGTCCATGGCAATCGTCTGATTGTCGTGACCAGCGAGGCTTTTCCCGATCCGGCGACGGAACTGGTTCCGATTTTGCAGGCGGTCACGCGGATCGCGGGCGCCCATGTGGTGTTCAAATTGCACCCGGACGACAATCCGGCGGCAATGCGGGAGATGGCCGAGCGCGCCGGAGTTGCGGACAGCATCGACATTGTGCACCGCTATCCGCTGGGACAATTGCTCGGGGCTGCCGATCTCCTGGTGTCGGTCATGTCGACGGTGATCATCGAGGCTGCGGTGGTCGGTACGCCCACGCTGGTCTGCGATTTCAGCGGCAAGTCTGCCGTTCTGGATTTTGTCGAGGAAGGGCTGTCTCTGGGCTGCTACGATCCTCGGGATGTGCAGCGCCAGGCCGAGGCCATGTTGTTTGACGCGGCGGTGGCAGAGAGCGCCAGCCAGAAAATGCGGGACGGCATCGAGCGCTTCAACGGCCCGAATGACGGGCAAAGCGCCAAGCGTATCGCCCGATTGGTTTCTGATCGGGTCAACGCCGGCGTCGCAGCGAACGGTCACCACCGGTGAGTAGGGCCGCCTGCAGCAACTTTGATGGGGTAATCATATCGTGAGCTTGCCGCAAAAAGACGCTCCGTCGGTCAGTGTGATCATTCCGGTCTATAACCGGCAGGATACGGCGATTGCCTCCATCCGCTCCGTCCTCGCCCAAAGCTTCACGGATTTCGAACTGATCGTCGTCGATGACGGATCCTCCCCGCCGTTCGAGCTGCCGGCCGATATATCCGGTGATGCGCGCATAAGGCTGCTGCGCCAGCAGGAAAACGGCGGAGCGGGTGCCGCGCGCAACGCAGGTGCGCGGGCAGCACGCGGTGAGTGGCTGGCCTGGCTTGATTCGGACGATGAATGGCTTCCGCACAAGCTGGAGCGCCAGCTCGGTTTCATCGCAGCCAACGGCATCGGGACAAAACGGACCGCAATTGCATCGGGCTTCGAATACCGCTTTTCGGACGGGCGGCGGGAGCAAAGAATCCCGGTGCCGAGTGATGATCCGTCTATGTTTTTCTCCGGATGCTGGTTTTGCCCGGGGTCAACCGTCATGCTCGGCCGGGAGGCGTTTGTTGAGGTCGGAGCCTATGATCAGAACATGATGCGGCTGGAGGATGTGGATTGGTTCGCCCGGTTTGCATTGGAAGGCGGGGAGTTGGTAGTGGTGCCCGAGCCGCTTGCCATCATCCATCTGGGCAGCCGTCCCGAATTCGCCAGGGTCAAGGCGGCAGGGGACTATCTGGTCAACAAGTATCGTTCGGATCCGCGTCTCGACCGCTCTGTCCGCAGGCACCTGTTTGCCTATACGGAACTGGAGTATGCCGCCAGCAGGCTGAAGACACGCAAGCAGATGATCAGGGGAGCCTGGAACCTTGTCCACTCCTGGATGCTGGTCCCTCGCATGCATCTGCAGGTATGCAAATTCTGGCAATGACGGCCATCAAATTCCGGTCGAACACCAACAATTGCCCGTGTTGCGCTGATAGACAAAATATCCGATAAGTCCGGCCAAATTGCAGAGGCACCGTTGAGCGGGATTTGTCATTCGGCATCTTCACCGGTCTGTCCCAAGAGGCTTGCATGCTTATCATTGAACCTGACAGTGCCAATTTTGTGATCATTCGAAACCACAAAAAAGATCTGGAGCTTCTTGGGCAGCTCGACGAGATTTTGGGCTGGCCAGCGGACAGCATTAATTTGCTTGCGAATAGCCCGACTGTACTTGAGTATGAAGAGCAAAGGTGGGATGCCAAGCCCTTTCGCACTACGCTGAAGACTCAAGAAATTAGTGAGGTCGAGTGGCAGGCCTATCAACTAGTAGACAATTTGGCTTCGACCGTAAGGTGGCGATCTAAACACGATGTGTTGCTTACCAGCTATCATGAGATTGCCAGCAGCTGGTTTCAGATCATGCTGGCTTATAAGGCTGCCGCAAACACACCCAATTGCGTAATTTTGGTAGATCGAGACACGTATGAGTGTTTTCGCTTGGCGACCCGAAAACTAAGCCGGGAACTCGCAGATCACCTCGCGATCGGGTGGCAAAACAGGCATCTTCCGATTATTTCTCCTAAGCGTCTCCGCTTCATGGTGAATCACTTTGTTCAAGTGCACCCGCTCCTCGTTCGTCGTCTAACTTTGCCGCAATCCCTGATCCGAAACGACAAGCGCGCACGCAATTTCAAGAAGCGCATGAGAATCCGCTTCTTACGACTGCTCCGTAACGTTAGGGCAATTCACACTGGTGACATCAGCGAGTTCTTTACAAATAGAAAAAATCGGATTGGCGCACGGTTGATGCAGTTGAGTAGCCGCATCGGCCAACGAATTCATCAACGGCTGAAGACAACGAGGCATGCCGGCAAAAACTCTTTTCTAAGTAAATGGCAATTGTGGTTTGCTGAATTGCTAATAAGCAGCAAGCCTGCTTCCGAGTTGTTGCCGTTCGATGAAATACATAATCTTGATAAACAAGAACGGGTTCTGATAACTGTCAGTGACTCCGGTTCAAAAGTGAACCTCGACCCGGCCATAAAAATTGCGCATGCCCTTGAAGCGCGTGGCATGGATGTTGTGCTTGTAACAGATTCGCTTTTCACCGTGGATAGAGCAGACGTTGAGGGCCTGTCTTTGGTTTTCACCCCACTCCTTAAGAGCGAGCTGCGCCGAGAAAAGCTGAACTGGCCACTCATGCAATTGAACAAAGATCAACCTCTGTTGGCCTCGGCGATTCGGTTCCATTTCGAAATGAATTGGCCTTACTACATGCGGCGTCAGCGCGATCTGCATCAGCTCTATGAACAGATAGCGAGAAATGGCCGGATTCACGCAGTGCTGTCGATAAATGAAACTTTGCCGCTTGCAGTCGCTTTCGGGCGCAAGGCCGTCGTGCACCACGTCCCGTGGGTCGGTCATTTCCCGATCCTTGTGGGACACCGGCCAGACGGCTATTTCTTTCCGGCGCCTTTTCATCTCGCCTATGGTGATCAAATCCGTGATCACATGATAAAGGCGGGGGTAAAGCCTAATACAATCGAGGTCGTGGGCGCCTATACCTATGACAAGCACCAGGGAGGTGATCGCGACGCCGACCGCCGCCGTGTCGATGAGGATTTAGATC
>Ga0209345_10006402_pt1 | contig 10669 bp, 9 predicted proteins | sample Cruoilmetagenom7_FD_187294 | JGI IMG/M metagenome (GOLD analysis project Ga0209345, IMG submission 187294) | Oil polluted marine microbial communities from Coal Oil Point, Santa Barbara, California, USA - Sample 7 (SPAdes) (version 2) | ecosystem: Environmental > Aquatic > Marine > Oil seeps ... | reverse complement strand
TGGCATTTACAACATTGTCTTTTGAATCCATTTTGCTTGCATATATCTCTACTTTATCATCTGAATATACAATAGTAGTAAAAATAAAAAATAAAATTAATAACTTATACATTTATAACCAAAGTCTTTGCAGTTTTATCATGCCATGTTTGACGAGATGGATCCATCATTCCCCATAAAAATCCAAGGTAAAAAAGCATCTCACTAATTACCCTAAAAATCGCACGATTAAGTGCAACTACTACATTTGGTGTTTGTAAAGTATTTAGTTCTATAACTCTGATTTTCATAACTATTTTACCTAAACTAGCTCCATATTGCATTACAAAAAAAGTTTGATATATAATTTTTAACGCCATATACTCTAAAACAAAGGTATTTGTAATATTGATAATCTCTTCTGTAGTAGTAGCAACAGAAAAAGAATCCCATAAAGCTATTATTAGTAAAAACGAAAGTAGTAATTCATCTATAAACAGAGCCATAGCTCTCTTTTTTATTGGTGCTAAAGTTATATCTTCTCTGTGAAGTTTTTCTTCTATTTCTTCATTCAAATTATTGTTTCCTAAAGAGCTTGATATGCTATATCTGTTCTGATTTTTTTACCAGCAAAATGAACTTGTCCACATCTAAGATAGGCTCTATCTCTTGCTTCTTTTATACTATCACCTAAACCAACACAAACTAAAACTCTACCGCCATCTGCATATAAGGTTTCATCTTCTTTGCTAACGCCTGCATAAGAGATATGTGTATATTTTTCTATTATCTCATGTTTAACATCATCTACAATAATCTCAGCAGGTGTTGAACTACTATATGGATAATTTCCACTAGCCATAACTACACCAACAGCATATTGTGAAGAAAACTCAACTTTTATCTCACTGAGTCTATTTGTAGAGGCTTTTAAAAACATATCACTAACACTTGAAGTCATAAGTGGCATTAAAATCTCACACTCAGGGTCTCCAAAACGTACATTAAACTCTAGTGTAATTGGCTCGCCATTCACAACCATAATCCCGATAAATAATACACCCTCAAAAGGTGCACCCTCTTCTTTCATACCATCTAAGGTTGGACGAATAACTCTGTCTCTTACTTTTTGATATAACTCTTCATCAACCAAAGGTGTTGGAGCATAAGCACCCATTCCACCTGTATTTGGCCCCTCATCATTATCAAGTAATCTTTTATGGTCTTGTGCAGCTGGTAATAAAATATAATCATCACCATCACAAACTGCAAACATTGAAAGTTCATAACCATCAAGAAACTCTTCTACAATTACTTTAAGTCCAGCATCGCCAAAACTTTTCCCACTTAACATCTCTGAAATTGCAACTTTTGCTTCATCATGATTTTGTGCAATAATTACACCCTTACCACCACAAAGTCCATCAGCTTTTACAACTATTGGTGCAGTTAAAGTATCACTAAATTTAAAAGCATCCTCTATAGATGAAGTTTCAATATAACGAGCAGTTGGGATATTATACTTTGCTAAAAAGTTTTTCATATAAACTTTTGAACCTTCAAGTTGAGCAGCCTCTTTACTTGGTCCAAAAATTGTAAGTCCCTGTGCTTTAAAGATATCAACAACACCATCAACAAGTGGAGCTTCTGGTCCAACTATTGTTAATTCTATCTCATTTTCTTTTGCAAACTCTGCAAGAAGATTATAATCTTTAATATTTAGATTTGTACCTAGGTTGTTTGTAGCACCATTTCCAGGTTGAAAAAAAAGTTCATGTTTTTCATCTTCATTTGAAATTGCTCTTGCTATAGAGTATTCTCTACCACCACTACCTAAAATTAAAATCTTCATTAACATCTCCATAAATTAAAAAAACTATTTAGTTCATATAATAAAACAAAATATATGCACTAAATAGTTTGTGATTTAGTAGCCCAAAAAGCCGTCTCGCCATTGGCTTGGTTCTAAAAGCCTAATTTGGGTGAAGAGAGAACTTCCTAAGGGCGATGATTTCTCGGTGTAATTTAAACACCTCGAACGAAACCTCCGACACACAAAAATCCTACTAGTTCACAATTTGAAAATGTAGAACCCTCATATTTGCGAAGTATCGAACTTCTCAGACTACTATCTATATTATACAAAATTGATACTTGATTTTTCTTTGAAGCTATATATTTTTTGCAATTTGCATACAACTCTCTATTGTAGTCTCGTCTGAGACTATATATTGAGTCGTTTTTGGTAGGGCTTTTGCAGTTGTTTTACCTATTACGATTACCTTGGCATGTGGACTTATTGTATGGTTCTTTAAAAAACAATCTACACTAGATGGAGAGGTAAAGATTAAAACAGCCTCTTCTTCAACTTCCACATGCCAAATCTCTTTTGAACATCCACTCTCATAAACTATAACTTCATCAATATCATAACCATCAGCTTGGCATGTGGAAACAAAATTAGAAGCTACCTCTTTTGCTCTTAGATATAACCATTTAGTATCTTTAGGATATTGTTTTATTTTATCTACTAAATTATCCCCATATCCACCACCAATCTCTAATACTTTTCCATCAATCTCTTCATAAGAGGCTGCACTTGCAACTGAGACACATAAAGCAGGTTTTAGCTGAGAATTTTCATACTGTTTTAAAGCCTCACTAGTTTGCTTAGAAGTAATAATAAAATAGTCATATTTTGAGAAATCAATATTTGGTTTTAAAAATGTAATATCTAAAGAGTTTATACTTTTGGCATGTGGATGTGAAGAGATCGAAAAAAGGTAAGTAGGTCTCATAGGAATAAGCTTTTAGCTTACTCCCATTCGATTGTTGCAGGTGGTTTAGAACTAATATCATAAACTACACGGTTAATTCCATCAACTTCATTGATAATTCTTCTTGAAATTCTCTCTAATAAATCATGTGGAAGGTGAGCAAAAGTAGCTGTCATTCCATCTACTGCTTCAACTACTCTTACACAAACAGTGTTGTCATAAGTTCTGTTATCACCCATAACACCAACAGATTTTACATTTAATAAAACTGCAAATGCTTGCCAAGTTTTTGCGTAGTATCCACTTGCTTTTAACTCATCAAGTAAAATAACATCAGCTTCACGAAGGATTGTTAAATCTGGTACATTAACATCACCCATAATTCTAATTGCTAAACCTGGACCAGGGAATGGATGACGGTTAATCATACCCTCTGGAAGTCCAAGTTCAAGTCCAATTTTACGAACCTCATCTTTAAATAGTTCACGTAAAGGCTCGATAAGTTCAAAATCCATCCAATCTGGTAAACCACCAACATTATGGTGAGATTTAATAACTTCAGATGGACCATTTACACTTATTGATTCAATAACATCAGGATAAAGTGTACCTTGAGCTAAGAACTTGATACCATCATGTTTTTTAGCCTCTTTTTCAAACTCTTCTATAAAAGTATGTCCAATGATTTTACGTTTTTCTTCTGGGTCAGAGATACCTGCAAGTTTTCCTAAAAAGTTATCAACAGCATCAACAGTAATAAGTGGAGTTTTTAAGTTGATTTTGAAAACCTCTTCAACTTGTTCTCTCTCACCTTTTCTTAAAAGTCCGTTATCTACAAATACTGGGATAAGTTGGTCACCAATCGCTTCATAAAGCATAGCAGCAACAACAGAGCTATCAACTCCACCACTTAATCCACATAGAACTTTACCAGTCCCTACTTTGTCACGAATGATTTTGATTTGCTCTTTTAAGAAGTGCTCCATTTTCCATTTCTCAGTTACTCCACAAATATTTTTTGCAAAGTTTCTAAGCATTAAGTAACCCTCTTCTGAGTGTTGAACTTCTGGGTGAAATTGCATTGCATAAACACGTTTTTCTTCATTAGCAATCGCAGCATAAGGAGAGTTATCTGAAGTTGCAATAGGAGAAAAACCTTCTGGAAGAACATCTACTTTATCTGAATGAGACATCCAAACAATTCTGTTATCATCACAATCTGCTAAAAGTGGAGAGGCTGTTTCTAATTTTAACTCAGCTTTTCCATACTCATGGTGAGATGAGCGAATTACACTACCACCAAAATCAACAGCAATTCTTTGCATACCATAACAGATTCCAAGAACTGGAATACCCATAGAGTAAACACCTTGGTCAACTGTATAAGCATCTTCGTTATATACAGAAGATGGTCCACCACTAAGAATCACACCCTTAGGATTTTTTGCTTTAATCTCTTCTACTGAACTATGATATGGAAGGATTTCACAATAGATTTTATCTTCACGAAGACGACGAGCTATAAGTTGAGTATATTGAGAACCAAAATCTAAAACTATGATACTAACATTTGTCATTTGAGGGCCTTTAAAAAAAATAAGATAATTAATTGTGAAAGGATACAATAAATAAGATTAATATTTGATTTCAAATGAAGAGATAAATTCCCACATGGCATGTGGGAATTATATTTTGTATATCTAAGGTTTAATATAAAAACCTAACATTTCGTATTGTACATACCAAATTGCTACAGATACAAAGTAACCTATAACGATAGTCCATGACATTTTCATATGAGCACCAAAAGTATATACACCTTTTAGTTTACCCATAACACCAACACCAGCAGCAGAACCAAACGCAATCATAGAACCACCAACACCAGCAGTTAAAGTAACTAGCATCCATTGTGCTAATGGAATATCTGGAGATGCTTTAAGAACTGCTGACATAACTGGAACATTATCAACGATAGCAGAAAGAAAACCAACACCAATATTAACAGTAGTTGGATCAAACATAGTATATAGCTGTACTGCGTGTGCCAAGAAACCTGCAAAATGCAATGCACCAACAGCTGCTAATATACCAAAGAAGAAAAGTAAAGTATCATTCTCAATTTTTGAAACTGATTTATAAATTTCTATATCATGGTCATGGTATTTCTTAAGAGTATAAGCATAAAGCTGTAATAGTGAAAGTCCAAATAACATTCCCCACATTGGAGGTAGATGCATTAGTTGTTTTCCTAAAACTGCTGATGCGATAGTAAATACACCAAGTCCTATAATTACTTTACCACCATGGTGAATATGGACAGGTTCTGCACCCTCTGGTTTAGTAGGAGTTCCCTCTGGAACAAAACGAGAAAGAAGAAAAGCTGTAACACCCCAACCAATAATAGAAGCAGGGAAAAGGAAAAGGAAATCAACAAATGTTCCCTTACCAGCTGACCATGCCATTAAAGTTGTAATATCACCAAATGGAGACCAAGCACCACCAGCATTTGCCGCAACAACTATGTTAACTGCTGCTGGAACCAAGAATGCCTTGTTATCTTTTTCAATCGTTATAAGAACGGTTGAAAGGATAAGTGCAGTTGTTAAGTTATCTGCAACTGGAGAGATAAAGAACGCTAAAATACCAGTTACCCAAAACAGCTTTTTATAGTCATAACCAGCACCTAATAATTTCTCTTTAAGTGCATCAAAAACATTTCTCTCTATAAGTGCTTCAATAAATGTCATAGCAACAAATAAGAAGAAGAAAATCTCTGCAATCTCTAAAATAAGATGAGCTATTTCTGTATCAAACGAACCAAAATCTAAACCATTTACTGCATAGTACCCACCAAGTAGCATAAACATAAATGTACCTGTAAATAATGCTGGTTTTGCTTTATTTATATGGTATTTTTCCTCTGCTGCAATAAAATAGTAACCTACTACAAATATCGCCAAAAGCAACCAACCAAATGGCTCCACCGCTAAATCAACTGCATGACCAGCCCCTGCTCCACTACTTGCATTAGCAAATGCACTACCTAGCCCAAGTAAAGATAAAATCTTTAACATATATTCTCCTCAATCATTGTATGAACTCCAACAGATTTTTCACGAGCTAATGCTGCGAGAACAATCTCTTTTGCTGTAAGTAAACGAAATTTCAATAGTTTACCAATATTTTCATTTAAAAGAACATTAATTTGTTCTAAAGCCTCACTTAATCCCTTTTTTGTCCTAACAATTGAGACATTTTGCCACATAATTTGACGTAACTTATTCTTTTTGTCTTTATCATCCTTTAAACTCATAACTTCATCACTTACTTCAAATTCAATAAACTTCTTGGAATGTGGATTATTTAAAATATATAAGGCTGCTGTTTTTGCAAAAACAAGTCCCTCTAAAAGTGAATTTGAAGCAAGTCTATTTGCTCCATGAACTCCTGTTGAAGCAACTTCACCTATGGCATAAAGATTTTTTACATTTGGAACCCTACCATTTAAATCACTTTTTATACCACCTATAGCATAGTGAAAAGCAGGAGATATCGGTACTCTTTGTCTTGGAACATCAAAACCTAAATCTTGTAAGTTTTTAAAAATATTTGGAAACCTATGAGTAAAGTATTCATATTCAAAATTAGACATATTTAGATAAACCTGCGAACTTGTTTTTTTAGTGTAATCATAAATAGACTTACTTACAATATCCCTAGAGGCTAGTTCACCTCTCTCATCATAATCAAATAAAAATCTTTTACCATCTTCATCTTCTATTGTTGCACCCTCTCCTCTTAATGCCTCAGTAAGTAACATTTTTTGGGCATTGTTACTATCAACAAAAACAGTTGGGTGAAACTGCATCATCTCCATTCTCTCTAATTCTATACCTTTCATGATACAAAGCCCTTGCATATCTGCACTGATACATGGAGCATTTGTGTGATACTCATAAAGTGAACCAACCCCACCACTGGCTATGATGACATCTTTTGCATATATGTTTCTACTTTGTCTATGGTCTAGTACAGTTACACCGTAACATTCACCATCTTCAATAAGCAAATCAACTACTCTAGTATCTGATAGTTGGGCATGTGGATTATTCTTTAGTAAAAAATGATGCATATATCGTCCAGTTGCATCACCACCTGCGTGTAAGATTCTTTCTCTTGAGTGAGCAGCTTCTTTGGTGTAGAGCAAATTCCCATCTTCATCGCTATCAAAAAGAAATCCACGCTTTATAATGTCATCAATCACATCTTTAGAATTTTCACTAAGTACTTTTACAGCCTCTTTAGAACAAAGACCATCACCTGCATCTAAAGTATCTTTTTTGTGTTGCTTTATATCGTTATCATCAACAGCTAAAGCAACTCCACCTTGAGCATAAAAACTATTACACTTAAAGCTCTCTCTCTTATTTATAATTAATACTTTTTTACTCTTATCAAAGTATTGTGCAGCATACAGTCCAGCTACACCTGCACCTATAATAATCACATCATACTGCATAACTACTCTTTTGTATCACTATTTTCTTTTTTTATTTTAAACTCAATATTTTCATCACCTTCTGGTGCATCTTGTGTATAAAAAGGGTCAGCTTTATATCCACATCCACTCAAACCTAACAAAAGTATTGATATAATTAGCATATGAAAAACAGTGCTAAAATTATTATTTCTTTTCAAAATGAACCTTTATCTGTAAAACTTAAATATTTTGGAAATAATACACTATTTTTTATCTTAATGCTAGAAGATTAAATTAAAATGAACCTTGAGACAAAAATAAAACAACTTCCACATGCCGCTGGAATCTATCAATACTTCAACAAAGATGGTCATCTTCTCTACATTGGAAAGGCAAAAAATCTTTCAAAAAGAGTAAAAAGCTACTTTAGTTTTAGCCCTGAATTAAAAGCAAAAACGAACCTATCTACTAGAATTATTAAAATGATAAACCAAACTACATCTATGAACTATATAGTTGTAAACTCTGAACATGATGCCTTGATACTTGAAAATTCTCTTATAAAACAGTTAAATCCAAAGTACAATATTTTACTTCGTGATGACAAAACATATCCGTATATCTACATAGACAACTCCCAAGAGTATCCAAGATATGAGATAACAAGAAAAATAATAAAAAGTTCAGATATAACTTACTTCGGTCCATATTCTGTAGGTGCTAGAGATATTTTAAACTCCATCTATGAGTTATGTAAACTTGTTCAAAAAAAAGGTTCTTTAAAATCAAAGAAACTCTGCTTATATCATCAAATAAATCAATGTTTAGGTCCATGTGAATTAGAAGTTCCACATGCCAAATATAAAAAAGAGTTAGATTTAGCACTTTCCCTTATCCAAAATAAAAAACTACTTATAAATAAGTTAGAAGAGAAAATGCTATTTTATGCTGAAAATATGCGTTTTGAGGAGGCTGGTGAGCTTAGAGATAGAATAGAAAAAATCTCTCGCTCTGAAATTAAAAGTGAAATAGATTTTGCAAGTAATGATAACTACGATATTTTTGCTGTAAAAAATTCTCAAAGCCGTGCAGTAGTTGTTAGGATTTTTATGAGAAATGGAAAAATAATCTCATCTACACACAACTTTTTACAATTAAATGAAGGTTATGATGAGGATGAAATCTATCAAAGAGTGCTTTTAGATTTTTACGCAAATGAAAAACCACCAATTATAGCTCCAATATTAGTGGCATGTGAATTTAAAGAGCTTGATGTGATAAAAGAGCATTTAAGCTCTTTATTTGAGAAAAAAGCTCAAATAAGCAGACCACAAAGAGGAGATAAAAAGCATCTTATAGACTTAGCTCTTTTAAATGCTAATGAGCTTCTAAAAAAAGATATTTCAACTGATTCTAACAAACTTTTAGATGAGTTGAAAGAGTTATTAAACTTACAAAGAATACCTTCTAGAGTTGAAGTATTTGATAATTCCCACATGGCAGGAGTTGCTACAGTAGGGGCAATGATAGTTTATGAAAACTCAAAATTTGATAAAAAAGGTTATAGAACTTATCACTTAGAGGCAAAAGATGAATATGCACAGATGAGAGAAACATTAACTAGAAGGGTTGAGAGTTTTTCTAAAAATTCTCCACCTGATTTATGGATTATTGATGGTGGGACTACCCTTTTAAAACTTGCACGTGATATTTTGGATTCATCAGCTGTTTATATAGATGTTATAGCTATATCAAAGGAAAAAATTGACGCGAAGAGCCATCGTGCAAAAGGTAAAGCTAATGACATTCTTCATGCAGTTGATGAAAGTTTTAAACTCAAATCAAGTGACAAAAGACTTCAATGGGCTCAAAATTTACGCGATGAAGCACATAGAAGTGCTATAACTTTTCACAAAAAAACAAAACTAAAACTTGATAAAGAATCAAAACTACTAAATCTAAATGGAATTTCTCCTGCAAAAGTAAAAAAACTGCTAAATCATTTTGGAACATTTGATGCATTAAAACTATTAAGCCTTGAAGATATTAGCACTATTCTAAATATAAAAGACGCAAAAACAATCAAAAGTATTTACAAATAAGTTTCCTTTTTTGTACTTTATGATATATTAATTAAATTCTATTTTTAGGTATTTTAATGAATAAAGAAACTATAAAAGATGAAGAATATATTTTTGAGGGTAGCACTATAATCAGTCAAACTGATTTGAGTGGTAAAATCACATTTGCAAATAGAAGATTTTGTGAAGTATCCGGCTACAATATCGATGAACTTATAAATCAACCACATAACATTATCAGACATCCAGATATGCCACAAGTAATTTTTGAAAAAATGTGGGATACTTTATCTTCAGGTATGACTTGGACTGGACTTGTTAAAAATATGAGAAAAGATGGTCTTTACTACTGGGTTGATACGGAAATTTTACCTATTAAAAGTGAAAACAATGAGTTAACTGGTTATATAGCTTCTAGAAAAGCCGCTTCTCGCAGTAATATTGAAGATGCAGAAGCTATGCATGATAAAATGACCCAAGAATAAAGAATAAGGTGACTATATGCTAATTTATAATAGTAAAAAAGAGTTTATGGGAATAGATGAAGCTGATTTAGAACTACTTGGATTTTCTGATTTATCCGAGCTACAAGCCCAAGCAGATGATTTTGCAGATATGTTTGTAAAGACACCTGGGTATATACACAACTTTCAACATGTAAACTGGATTGACTTTGTAGCATGTGCTGACGCAGATAGTAATTCAAAAGTAATCATTAACACAAATAATAAAAACTTCAGATGTAACATAGATGTTAAAACTGCTTTTTTAAGTGATGACCCATCATCAAAAGCTTTTCTTGTTTACCTTAACAATATAAGTGAAGTATCTGTAGATGGTTCTAATAAATTTGAAGATATTGTCAAAGAAAACATTATAAAAGTTGCAGAACCAAAAAAGAGTGACACACAAATAGATTCAAAAATCAATGAAGATAATCACAATGACTCTAATGCAAATAAAGAAACTGCTGTAGAAGATGTTGTAAAAATAGACTTAGATGATGAGCCCACAGAATCAGAAGAAAAAGAAGAATTGAGGGTTGAAGAAAAAACTATCAAAAATGAAGAAGAACCAGCTACACAAATGGGAGTTTTTGACAATGGATATTATTATGATCCAAAAATAGCATCTGCTGAACTTGGATTACCTATAGACTTAATAGAAGAGTTCATAGAAGATTTTATAGCTCAGGCTAAAGAGTTTAAAAGTGGATTATACAGCTCACTTGACAACGGTGATAGTGACAATGTTAAATCTTTATCCCATAAACTAAAAGGTGTTGCAGCAAACTTAAGAATAGAAGACGCATTTGAAACACTGGCGATAATAAATACATCCGATAATCA
>Ga0209345_10006401_pt1 | contig 10669 bp, 22 predicted proteins | sample Cruoilmetagenom7_FD_187294 | JGI IMG/M metagenome (GOLD analysis project Ga0209345, IMG submission 187294) | Oil polluted marine microbial communities from Coal Oil Point, Santa Barbara, California, USA - Sample 7 (SPAdes) (version 2) | ecosystem: Environmental > Aquatic > Marine > Oil seeps ... | reverse complement strand
ACCTTCGGAACTTTTGATGTAATAATGCTGTTATCTCTTCAGGATTATCAGGGCTTTGCATAATACTAAAAAGTTCCGAAGGTATAGCTGTATATTTTATATTTTGGTTATCAGAAACAATCCTCATAAAAGACGTGTTATTAATATTTGTTAGTTTGTTACAAAGCTGCATAGCTGTATTGAGATTACTATTATCAATTAAATCTTGATATTTGTCATCTTCTTTTTTACCGTCCCGCTTATACCAGCGCCTCACAGCTTCTTTTTTATAAATAACAGATTTTAGATTAATGATTTTTTTGAAAAGATTATAGTAATTTGCAAACATCGGATATAACCGGTCAAAATTATCAGGGTGAAATTGTTTGCGGAGTAAAGATACTATTTCTTTTTCATAGTCATCGAGATAACAACTTAAGCGTAAAGATTGCGAATTTTGACGATCTGTCTCTGATTTTGATTTAATTTGCTCAATAAGCTGGTCGACTATAGGATTGCTCAATACAGTGCCTGTATGATGTATTGCCCCAGGCTTGCTTTAATCTGTCGAAGATTTAACTTAACTTTTCTAAAGTATAAATTAATTATAATGCTTTTTTATTTATTTGTCAAGTATTTACGTTTTTTTATTTTTTTTTCCATATCCTACTTTTGCCATTAAATGTTTTTCAAAATTTTTTCAAAATTATCAATAAATTCAAAATGCAAAACTACTTTATGCCTTTGCCTTTCACTCATTAATCTAAAAGATTTAAAAAATACTGGCAATAATATTTTATCCTTTAAAGATATGATTTTAATTATTATTTTTTCAAAATATTTTTTAATTTTCATGGTAATATTAACTCTCCTTTTTGTGGCGGATATATATTTATCAATCCATAATAAAAGGCCGTACCGGGATGACTAAATTCGTTATGTTCCGGTAATGTACCCTCAATAATCTTTCCATCCTTATCTTTAAGATAACTCCAATTCTCAAACATCTCGACCATTTTTGGGCATTGCATATCATTAATTCTTATACACGGCATATAGTTATTTGCATTACTAATCTGGTCTGCGACACTATATTTAGTCTGCGATTCAATATGAATATTTTCAAGAGATAACAAAGAAAACCAACTCTGTAAACTTGCATTTCTTTGCCGACCTGCCGGATCGCCCGCGTGGGAAACATTCTTATAAGGCTTTGAATTAACAATATCAGCATAAAACTTATAATCTTTTTCGTTATTCACATATTCATCAATAATATGAATTTCGACCCCATGTTTAACGTTCGGTACAGGGATTATTTGCAGCCATCCGATAAAAACATTATCAGCTATACCAAAATCCCAAAATGTCCATACTTTTGCCCCCGGATTATAGTCTATTGGTAAGTCCACATGATTAATTTCACGATTAAACCGGTATACAGCACCTTCACTGATTTCCGACCATATACCCTCAAAAAATCGTTTTCTTTTTATTCCAGTGAGATTTCCCAACATATCAATATAATCTACTGATAAATTTTCTTTATTATCCCTCACATCCCAATGTAAACGTACCTGTTGATGAATTTCTTTAACTGTTAATTTTTTTTTCGTTTCCGGATTTAAATTTTGAATAAACCGCCGATTACACCAATGCCCTGGATTTTTTGGATTACAATCAGCTAAAAACTTCACCGAAACATTTTGATTATTAAGACGTGTTATCAAAGTTTCAAAAGTTGAATAAGGATTTTCTACCACTTCATTTATGAAAATTATTGCCCACTCTGTACCAAGGATTTTATCTAATCGGTCTCCTGCCTCTAAACCACCCAGCTCAATAGTGCTGCCATTTGTAAAATTAACAATATAATCGCTTTTATTTATATTATAGTACCCATCATATTGACTTTTAAGTATAGGTAAAAGCGTTTGAGTCCACACACTGGCCTTAGCATGATTAAAACGATACCTTGCTATTAAAATATTAATGCCAGGAAAAGCAAAGGCATATATACAAATAAATTTAATTAAAATCACAGTTTTTCCTGAACGGCTCGAACCATCAAAAAGATAAAAGATTTTACTATTATCACTAAGTAAATCTAACGCAAACTTTTGTTTTTTAGTAAGTTTCACTTAAGAATGTCAATATTTTTTAAGGCCTTATCTAAACTATTTTTATTAAAGGATATAAATTCATTTATCTCATTACAGAGACAAATATAAATTTTTATTCCTTCTTTAGAAGTCCACTCGGTAATATTTCTAATAGTTAAATTTTTATTAGTTTTAATAATCACACCCCTTTTAAAAGTATCTAAATCTTTAATATTGACATAATCGTTTTCAGTCATTATTTATCCTTAATTTTTAGTTTATCAAATAATTCTTTTTCTTTTGGAGTCATTATTATGACTTTTTGTTCACCGGAATGCTCTACTTTTAAATCTTTAGGAATGCCTGCAATAATAGCTTTCAGTTTATCACTGGCAGTAGAATCATTGACAAGTGATTTAATGCCAAGTCTTTTAATTTCATCATAGTATTTAGATAATAGATATTTAGCTTTTGAAGTAAGTTTATTCTGTGAACCGACAGGTCGTCCTTTTGGATTATTGACTTCACCGACCTTAAAAGCTCCTTTATTAGCTGCCATTTCTTTACTGCCTTATTTCAATATTATAGTATTTTTTCATTTTTCTAATTTTTACCTTATAATATTATTATAATTCATATTTTATTTATTGTCAATATTTAACACATTCAAAACTAACTAATTGATACCTCACTCATTATTTGAACTCTTTATTAAATTTGATATAGATACAAACATTAATCCAATACAAATAAATACAGACTCTAAATATATTTTTTTATAATTACAATAAAATCCTATCCCTGTAAAGATTACTCCTAATATTCCAAATAAAATTTTTATCTTCAAAATGTTCTTCCTGTTTCTGTTATTAATCCTTATTTAATTGGTTTTAAAATTCAAGTATCCCTTTCCGGTTAGCCTGTTTATATTTACGCCAAAAATAATGGGAATGATTTATATTACTTAAATGAAATGGTAATATCGGTAATTTTTTGTTTTTTTTAAGATAATCCCAGCCGGTTTTAAAAGCCTTTTTTAATTTTTTAACACGTTTAGAATTCATTTCTTTTTTTCTTCCTTTGATTTTGGCATTTCAACTATTTTCTCTAAAATATCATATATATCTTTTTTAGTTTTAGCAATATAAATATTTTCAAGAGAATAACCCACATCCCTATAATGAGAATCTGTCGAAATAGTGTAGCCATTTTGACAAATATTTATATTTATGTTTGACCTATTATTATTTTCAATTGCCATTATTATTCCTTTTTTTTATATCATAATATTTATCTGAATCATTAAATTTCATTATCCCCTCTCATTTCACATTAAGTTAATAATCATAAAATATTACAAAGCTCCATTTTAACCAACTAAAATGAAATGATATATATTCGCCATAAAAACATAATTTTATTGTTGGTAATATATAAAAATATATTCTCTCAATTCTAAATTCACACAACAATTTTTTTCCCATTTTAGACTCTCCATTCATTTCTTTTTTTTACTATTTAGTTTTTTATCAGATACATAAATCCCATATTCATTTAAAGCAAATAAACTATTTTTTATAATTGGCGTTTTATCGGTTTTAATATGCATAGGTTTTTCATAAATATTAATATTTTTAAGTTTAGTAAAAAAATTTACTATCGTCTTAATGCCTGATATTTCACCTTCATTAAAAGCAACATCTTTTATGTTTTTTATTTTTTTATCTGTTAATATTTTAAACATTTATCACTCCATTTTTTTTTGTCATTTTATTAAATTCAACTGGCTCAAAAACTAATTGAACTTTTGTATCTGGCATATAGCTTCCTGGATATATTAACTTAAACTTTTCTCTTGCTTTTTCTGTAAGATATTGATGAAAAACAATTTCAGGCCAATCTTTAACAATTACAATTCTATCCGATATATTCTTATTTAGCATTAAATTCTCCTTTCTGCTTTTTTTGAATCCAAATTTTATATATTTGTTTTTCACATTTATAACATAATTCACATTCTGATATTTTTAGTCCTGTTTCTTCCAAAAATTTAGCACACATATACTCCTTTTCTGATAATATTTTATTTTTCATACTCGATACAACACTATCTAAATTACACTCTTCCATTTTTTAACCTTTATTATTTTTCTCCATATAAATCATACCGTCCTTATAAACTTGTAGAACAAAAACAAGGGAATAGACGGTATATGCTTTTAAAAGCCATTTATAAACTTAAAATCCATTTTTTATTCTCTTTCCACCATAATAATCCCTCACTACCATCCATAGCTATAATTTGTTTATCTGTAAATTTCTTCCATTTTTTTTTAGTATGCATTGCACAACCTATTTTAATGTGATTGTCCATTATAGATATATGATACTTGAAAGATGTTATACAAAAATATTTTTTTGTTTTAACTCCATTAACTTTTTTGAATTTCGCATTTATTTTATTAGCTGAATAAATATCGTCATCAGATTCAATACCCTCACAAGCTTCAATACCCTCACAAGCTTCAATACACCCACCAGCTTTAATCCACTTACCAGATTTAATCCACCAACCAGTTAAAATTCCCTTACCAACGTCAATACACCCAACAGCTTTAATTCCCTTACCAGCTTTAATCCAACTATCAGATTTAATTCCCTTACCAGCTTTAATCCTTCCACCAACCGAAATCCACTTACCAGCTATACCACCCTTACTAAAAATTGATTTTTCAAAAAATATATCAATCTCGAATTTTACTGATTTTTCAAAATATAAATCACCTTCATTATTAATATATTTTTTTAATTCTTTTTCGGATTTAATAACTATTTGATTCATTAATTATCCTTTATAAACTGTTTTATCAGATACCTTACTAAAGCACTTAACGTTTTTATCCCAACTTTTTTTTCCCCTTTCTTTTGTGCTTTTAAAGTATCTTTTTTATATAAAGTTAAATTACAAATTCTTAATTCATTTTCTTTATTATTTTCCATACATTAATTATACTATACTTTTATTCATTTGTCAAGTCATTTACAAAATTATTTATTTTTTTATGACATTTTTTTGATAAAAACTTTTCCCATTTTTCGGCCGCTAAATCACTTATATGCGAACCATCCTTTAATAAATGACAAGTATGATGAATTACTTCGAGATTCAATAAACTATTAATAAATAAAGGAAATTTCTTTCTACGCCATTTGTGCTGTCGGCATTGGTGATGTAAGTCTAAAGTTTGTGTTAATGAAAGCCATTGTCCGCAGGATAAACATGTATTTTTTTGATGTTTAAGTAAATACTGGAGCTTATCAAGATATGCTATCATTTATTAAAATTTTCTCCTTATACCGTCTGCTATTAAAAAATATTTTGCAAATTGTTTATCATTTTGTTTGACCATTATATGCTGTATATCAAATCCCTCTTGACGTAGTTCAGATATTCTGGCACCTGAATTAAAACATCCTATTTCCTGTAAAATTTCTAATTTTGAAATCATACGACCTTTCTGTAATGCTAATAAGATTAATTCTTTTTGACTTTTTTCCATTATCTAACACAACCTTAATTGACTGATATGATTTTCATATCGTTTTTTTGCAGCCTGAAAATAATCAACATCTAATTCACACCAGTCTATATCAAAACCCATATCAACGCAAGCTATTAAAATACTGCCACTACCACCATGTGAATCAAAAATTTTATCACCTTTTTTTGCATATTTTTTTAAAAGCCATCGATATAATTCAACAGGTTTTTGAGTAGGATGTATTCTAATATATTTTTTTGCTTTATCTTTAATAACACATCTATTACCACCATTATATCCTCTAAATATTTTAGCTTGACCACTACCAGAATAAAAAGCTAACTCATGCATTGAAAAACTTATATTTTCAGATTGTTTTTTATCCCAAACAATCCAATTTTTTGAAATAGGTAAATTTTCTACGAAATAATTACCTCCCCAAATAATTTGATTTTTTGAAATTCTAAATAATTCTTGAAAATATTTTTTATTAGGAATATTACTATCCCACTTTTTAGGCGTATATTCTGTAAAAGCTCCTTTAAAATATTTTTTTTTCGACCCAGCATTTATTCCATAAGGCGGGTCAACAATTGCAAGGTCATAATAATTATCTGATTTATCTGCCATAAATTTTTGGCAATCACAATTATATAAATTAATCACATTTACCTCTATTCTTACGCCACATTTCCAACCACTCAACACACTGTGTTTTTCTAAATTGTTCAGGAGTAAAATGCAATACTTGAAAACCATATATCATAGCTAAATTATTTTTTTCCATATCTTTTATAGCTCCAGTACCATAAAAATGTCTTGATTTTTTCTGCCAACATCCACCATCAATTTCTATTAATAACCGCCAAGGTAGTATTGCATAATCACTTTTGAATTTTCTATTAATACAAAATTTAAATTCCTTTTCTAATTTCATGCCAAAAGTATCTAAATAACGCTCTAATAAATTAGTCTGATATTTCATTTATTCACCTAAAATTTTTTCAAGATATTTATCTCTTTCTTTAAGTCTATGTTTAAACTTTTTTGCACGCCAACCGCCATATTGAATTAAAGCAAGTCTATAATCACCGTTATATTTTTTTAAATAAGTTGATAAAATTATCGCTCCCATTTCAGTATTAGCAGCGATAAAATGCATGACTTTCATATAATTAGTTCCTTTATTCTTATGTAAATAGTTTTTATATTTTCCATTTAAAACATAATAACATAGATGTTTCCAATATTTTGGCATTATCCCATATATTCCAACGGCTCCGCTATCAGGATTTGTTTTATTATGTTGAAAACTACTTTCTGCAATCCCTAACTTTGTAAATATTATAACATCAAGATTATACTGTTTAGAATATTTTAATACACAATCTGTTTTTCTTTGTATATATCCTGATTTTGTCGCAGCTATCATATTATAAACAATAATTTCTAATGGCATTTTAATTTTATTATTTTTTAATTCTGGAGTAGAACTATAAAACAATAAAAATATAATTAAAAATTTCATAATCTATTTTAATTATCTAACATCATATTATATTTCCAATTAGTACCATATTTTTTAACAGGTAAAAATTTATCCCAATCAGTCTTAAATGATTTATAAATTGAAGGGCTAACATAAATAATATTTTTTCGCATATTTCCAAATTTATCTAAATGAACAATATTAAAATAATGATTTGTATAATAAAAATCATTAGAATAAAATCCACTATCTTTCCATTTTTTTAAAACAATACCAGTTTTCGGTTTGAAAAAATCATAAATTTTTAATAAACTTAAACTTATTAATAATATCCAAAGTATGTAGTTTTTCATTTCAACTCCTTTAATTTAATTTTAATTAAATCATTTTCTTGAAATACATATTTTCGTTTTAAGTTATTATCTATATTTTCAATTTGTTTACTTAATAATAGATTTTCATAATCAAGCAATTTTTTAAAAAATTCTTTTATGTTTCCGGTATTTAATCTTATAGCATATTTTTTATCAAAATATTCGTAAGTTGCTAAAAGTTCAAATTGTTTTGCTATCATTTCTTGCATTATTGCCACCTACTTTCCCATTCGTAAATTTCTTTATTCATATAATTAAATTCAATTTCTATATCTTTAAGCATACCTCTTTTGTTTTTTGCAATCTTTACTATCCGCTTTGTACTTTTTCGCTCTCCTTCAAGTCCAATGACATAAAAAGCATCTTGACCCAAACCACCGCACCACTTTAAATCAGTAAGATTAAATTTAACATATTCTTTTTTTTCCCTATCGTTTGATTGTGAAAGAATAATTCCGGTTAGTTTTAAATCATTACAAATTTTATTTATTTCCCGTGCCATGTGTTCAAATTCTATAACTTCTGAATTACGTTTGCCATATCTAAAAGGAATGTTTTGAAAATAATCTATAACAAAAAATCTAATATCTTGCCATTCTTTACTGCCTTTTAATTTTTCTAAAGCAATTCTGATTTTATCAATATTTAATCGCTTTGATGTTATATAAAGATTTTTAGATATTTTATTATTATTTAAAATTTTTTGACGCTCCCACTCTTCAAGAATTCCACTTTCAATTCTGTTATAACTTATCCCTGATAAAATATGTTGCATCATGTATCCAGTCTCTAATGCAGAATTATCATAACTAAAATATACTCCTTTCTTTCCCGATAACAAAAAATCACAAACAAGTTTATCAACAATAATATTTTTTCCCATTGAAGGAAGTCCTGCGATAATATAAAACCGTGGTAACATATAATCACTGAAAATTTTTTTTAATAATATATTTGAAATATTAAGCCGATAATTATTTAAGTCATCTTCTTTACGATTTAAAATTTCTTCCTGCACATCTTCCAAAGATATAAAAATTTTCTTTTCATTACTAATGCTTTTTATTAATTCATAATATTTAACTATCTCTTCTTTAGCCTCTTCAAGCAAAAAATTATCAGTACCAGTTTGAAGTAATTTTTTACCAAGATTTTTAAATTTTCTGTTTTGCCATTTTTCAATTATATCAGTTAAGGAGCTTTCATCATACCAGTATACCCCCGTTTCAATTTTTGTAAGTTGTTTATGTATAGCATCTTTAAATCGATTATCACTTTGATTAATAGCAATACGGATACTTGAAAAATTAGTTTCTAAATTATTTCTAAAATTATCAAGTGCAAATTTCCATATATATTGATGTATAATATTTTCAAACAATCCTGAAAAAGATAACTCACTCAAAATTTTTCGGTCATTATCTTTTAATGTTTTATATATAACTTGCTCTTCAATAATCATAATTTTACTGCCACTGTTTTATTCTGTTTTTTTTAATTTTAAATAATTTCCAAAAAACAGGATTTATTATAATTAAATATTTTTCATAAGCAGATTTTTCTATAGCTAAATAATCTTTACAAGCAAAATTTTCTATAGTTAAATAATTTTTCCAAGCAGAATTTCTTATAGCTAAATAATCTTTCCAAGCAGAATTTCTTATAGCTAAATATTTTTTTTCAGCAGAATTTTTTATAGTTAAATAATCTTTCCAAGCAGGATTTTTTATAGCTTCATAATCTTTATAAGCAAAATCTATTATAGCTAAACAATCTTTCAAAGCAAAATCTGTTAAAAATCTAAGACTATATCCGATTAAAGTCATCTTGCAATTTTTTATATCTTTAACTATTTTTTCAGGATAATCTTTAGGATTAATACTTTCACTTTCTTTGTTTGTTCCTTGATAATTATTCATGTCAAAATACCACCGGATAGCTTCATGGCCTTTCACATCACTATAATAATTTTCACCCAAATGTTTTTTTAATTCTCTTCCTTTTTTTTCTTTAAGACAATCATCGTTTAAATATATTATATTATTTTTATATTCAATCCAACTTACAAAACTACACATGATATACTCCTCTTATTGCCACTGTTTGATTCTGTTTTTTTTTATTTTGAATAAGTCCCAAAAAGCAGAATTTTTTATAGCTAAATAATCTTTATAAGCAGAATTTTCTATAGCGCTATAATCTTTATAAGCAGATTTTTTTATATCTATAAAATATTTCAATTTTTTTATAACTAAATAATCTTTATAAACAGATTTTTTTATATCTATAAAATCTTTCCAAGCAGATTTTTTTATAGCTAAATAACTTTTTGAAGCTATATTTTTTATAGCTAAATAATCTTTCAAAGCAGAATCCGTTAAAAATCGAAAATTATATCCGATTAAAGTCATTTTACAATTTTTTATATCTTCAACTATTTGTTCAGGATAATCTTTTGTATTAATACTTTCACTTTCTTCGTTAACACCTTTATTATCTTTCAAGTCAAAATACCAGCGAATAGCTCCATAGCCTTTTATATCATCCTGAAAATTTTCACCCAAATGTTTTTTTAATTCTCTTCCTTTTTTGTCTCTCAAACAATCATCGTTTAAATATATTATATTATTTTTATATTCAATCCAACTTACAAAACTACACATGATATACTCCTTTTATTTTAGATATATTTTCTTTAATTTCCGATACAGTTCTATATTTTTCTTTTATTTTCTGAACAATTTCATTATCAATTTTTTTTATACCATAGTACCACAGAATATCAAGAATAAGATCATCTGTTAATGGTTTGAGCTTTTGTATGCCATTTTTTCTTAGCCAATTTCTTATAGTTAAATTAAAATTACTGTATTTATATCCTTTTGACACTATTCCCCAGGAAACATCTTCAATATATTTTTTAACAACAAATTCTGTATAATCGCTTATAAGATGTTTATATTCTGTATCCGTCAACAATACGTTTTGATGTTCACCATATTTATGTCTAATTTCGGCCGGTTTCTTTTCTTTTCTTTTAGCGGAACTTTTCTTTTCTTTTTCTTTTACTTTGTTTATATCAATACTTTGTTTATTAGCAGTATCATGATAATTCTTTATATCTGTCTTTAAAGGAAATGATTTATCAGAATTATCTATACTATCCTTATCTATACTAACCTT
>Ga0209345_10006399_pt1 | contig 10670 bp, 8 predicted proteins | sample Cruoilmetagenom7_FD_187294 | JGI IMG/M metagenome (GOLD analysis project Ga0209345, IMG submission 187294) | Oil polluted marine microbial communities from Coal Oil Point, Santa Barbara, California, USA - Sample 7 (SPAdes) (version 2) | ecosystem: Environmental > Aquatic > Marine > Oil seeps ... | reverse complement strand
CTGTATGCGGAACTGATAAAAAGGGGGATAGTGGTTCCCATTTGTTTAATATTTCATTCAGGCTATAGACAGCCATGGCTTATTCCTTCCATTTATCTTTGTCATATTCTGTATGTGTTAATACATGTTGTTTTTTTCAATCCTGTACCATGTTTCAAGAGCACCACGGCAATCACGATGGATTTTTGCGAATTCAACAAATCGTTTTTTTGTGATAACATGCATACCCCTATATACATATTGCGCTATAAGATAAAGTCAAGATAAAAGCTACACAGGAAAAGGCACATTCATCAAGCCTGAGGTTTCATCAAGACCTTCCATGATATTCATATTCTGCACAGCCTGGCCTGCTGCTCCCTTAACAAGGTTATCTATTGCTGATGTTATTATCAGGCGATTATTTTTCTGGTCGACTTTATACCCAATGTCGCAATAATTTGTTCCTTTAACATGGAGTGTATTCGGTCGGCCGTCTTCTTTGCATATACGTATAAAAGAACGGTCTTTATAAAACAAGGCGACTTTGGTATATACATCCTCAATATCAATTCCCTTATTAAGATTTGCATATATAGTAGTATACATACCCCGGGTCATGGGGACTAGGTGGGGGACGAAAGTTATGTTAACAGGCCTCCCTGCTGCCGCGCCCAGCACCTCATTCATCTCCGGATTATGGCGGTGAACTCCTATTTTATAAGCCTTAAATGATTCATTTGCCTCGCAGAAATGTGCGGTTAATGAAGGGGATCTCCCTGCCCCGCTTACACCAGATTTGGAATCTGCAATTATTGACTCAATATCTACCATGTTATTTTTAAGTAAAGGTACAAGGGGCAAAAGAACACTTGTGGGATAACATCCTGGATTACCAATAAGAGATGCTTTTTGTATATTATCATAGTACACTTCGCATAATCCGTAAACCGATCTTTGCAGCAAATCCTTTGCAGTATGGGGCTGGTAATAAGACTCATAGAGCAAAGGATCATCAAATCTAAAATCCGCGGAAAGATCAATCACTTTTTTATTACGCTTTACAAGCTCGGGGACTATTTCCATGGGAAGCTTATGGGGAAGGGCTAAAAAAATAATATCTGCTTTAGCGCAAATATCTTCAATGGACAACTCTTCACAAACCAGATCAACTGACCCGGTCATGGATGGAAAAATTTTATCAAACCTGACACCAACATATTGACGGGAAGTTAAAACCCGTATCTCAACTCCAGGATGGCCGGATAATAGCCTCACAAGTTCTGCTCCGGCATATCCCGTTGCTCCTATCACTCCAACATCAATCATACAACCTCCTGTTCCCTGCTGCATATTTTTAAAACAAGTCTTTCCAGTATTAATTTATGATCCATACCTGTGGATTTCATCATTTCATCAGCTTCACTCAGGGATTCAAAGGCTTTAAAAAGCTCATTTTTTTTGAACCTGTCAGATTTCTGAAACATCTTATAAACAGGAAAGGAATTTTTAGGGGTCTTTGCAATCATAAGATCTGAGCCACTTTTCCCACCGGTTTTTGAGCCCTCCTTTAAAAGTATCCCATCGATTTTTTTCTGTTCCTCTAAGAATTCCTTATCATATTCAATCACAGCAGGGATGGTGGTCTGCTGAAAACGATTATATGGACAACCAGGCTGCCATGCACTCCTGTAACGGCTCTCAACAAAACCCTTTACAAGAATAAGTTTTCGTATCTGATTTGTTATTGCGGTAAGAAGCTGAAGTGGATGATTTATTTCACCTCCATCAAGAAGTGAAGTAAGATAAAAAAGGGCCATATCCCGGTTTCGGTCTGTTATGGCATCTGTGAACTCATATAATGGATCTTTTTTTGTTCGTTTTAAAACATACTCCACATCTTCAGCCGTTATCATCTCGCGGGAACCAACATAATTAACAAGTTTTTCAAGGCTGTTATTAAAAGTACGGAGGTCAAAACCGACCATTTCACACAGAGCAGAATATCCGTTTGGGTTTATCTTTTTCCGGCTTTTATCAAGAACAGCAGTGAGTGTATCACGCAAAACCGAATTCTGGATCTTTCTCTCCTCCATCCGACCGCCGGCAGGGACAGTGCAGTCGATCACCACCCCAAATTCCTTTATGGTTTTATAAAGCCCCCGCCTTTTGTCCACATGATCTGTTGTTATTATCAGGTGATTTTTTTCAGGGAATCCATTTTTAATTGAATCCTGTAAAAATTGCATATAATCAGTACCGGAAGGTACTGATAAATTATTGTTGATGCAGTATTTAACAATATCATCTATCCATCCGTCATCTGATGAACTTTGGCCTTGATTCAATATTTTTTTTCTTTTCTCCCCCTTGAGATCTTCCAGTTTAATATCCAAAAGAGCCATGAGATTAAGGAGCTGGGACGCTGCTTTTTTAATATCATCACCGTCAAATGCCTCTTTTGCCTTTTGAAGAATGATCCCTTCATCCTGTTTAGAATAAAATATCCGTGAATCACAAAATGTCAGCACCTTTAATTCGGGTAACATGGAAAAGGTATTAAGAGTCGATACCATATCAAGAATATTATTGTTTGTCCCGGCAACAGACTGGTAATTAGGATTTTTCAAATAATCCGGAAGCATAGCTTCTAAAAGGCTTCCCATCATTTTTTTATAAAGAAATTCTTCACCATGTATCAGATATACAGGTGCAAAAGATTTTTTCTCCTTTTTCTTTAGATCTTTTTCGAATTTCTTAAAATTAATTGCAGGCATTGTTTTTCCGGCTCAGATATAAAAGCATAAAAATTGCGCCAACCGACATTACTATTCCCACAACCTGGGAAACAGAGAAAATGTTAAAGAAAACAGAACCCCTGAAATCTCCCCGGAGGATTTCAATAAAGGCACGGGTAATTCCATAAAGGAGAACATATCCCCAAAAAAGCTGCCCGTCAAACCCTTTCCGCAAACGAAAATACCACAACAAGGTAAAAATAATAAGATTGGCAAATGCCGAATAAAGCTGAACAGGATGGAGAAAAATACCCAGAGGAGCCAGAGAATCAGTATTTGTAAAGCATACTCCCCAGGAAAGATTAGTCTCTTTACCATAGCAGCACCCGGCAGAAAAACAGCCAAGACGTCCAGAAAATTGACCAAGGGCAATGGATGGAGCAATAATATCGGTTGTTTTCCATAGAGGCACCTGTTTGCTTTTTAGATATATTATACCGGTAATTAAAGCAGCAATAAAGCCACCGTAAAAGACCAGACCCCCATGCCATATTTTAAAAATTTCCAGGGGATCTTCGATGAACAGTTGGGGAGTTGTAAAAACATAAAAAATACGCGCCCCTAAAATAGCCGCTATGAGAATATAAAAAGCAAGATCTGTGATTATCTCTTTACTAAAATTTAGTCTTTCCGCCTCCTTTGCTGCCACAAAAATCCCGGACATGAAACCAAGAGCCACAAAAAAACCATATGTATGTATGGAAACAGAACCAATTTTAAAAAGTACAGGATGCATGATTTTATACTTTATCCCCCCAAATAACAGTAGTGCCCGGTTAGAACTTTCCGTATTTTGTTTCTTGCAATTTCCTAATCGGACACTACTGCCTAAAAAACTATTCAGGCATTTTATCAAAGATCAAATGATATGCAAAAATCGTGATCCCGATTGTTATTGCGCTATCCGCAACATTAAAAGCCGGCCAATGGAGATTTTTTAGATAAAAATCAAGGAAATCAACGACATAACCAAATCGGATCCTGTCAATCATGTTTCCGACGGCACCACCGAAAATCATTGCAATACTGATTCGTAACTTAAAATAGCCCGCCGGTATTTTTAAATAAAAAAAATAAATCATTATAATGAAAAGAGCAGACACAAAAATAAAAAAAAACACCCGGACAAAAGGGGGCTGATTCGCCATCAAACCAAAAGCCCCACCAGGGTTTCTGATATTAGTTAAGTTGAAAAAACCGGTAACAACGGTGACAGAATCATAAAGAGGAAGCTTTCTTAAAACAACCTCCTTTGTTATCTGGTCAATTAAAACAACAAGACCGGCAATAAAAAACAGGATCATCTGCCTGCCGGAAAAATTTATTTTCAAGCGTTAAGCTCCTTTATAACATCCATACATCCATTGCAGATTTCGGGATATTCAGAAATAGTCCCCACAGATACGTTATGGGTCCAGCACCGCTCGCATTTATCTCCCTGGGCCGGCTCAACCAGCACAAAGAGCCCTTCAATATCCGGACTTTCATAAGCTTTGTCCGGTTTTTCATTTTTAGTTAAAATAGCAGTGGAAACAATAAAAATTGCAGTCAAATCTTCAGAATAGGGGGAAAGCTGATCATATAGTTTTTCATCAGCAAATATAGTTACTGCTGCATCAAGGGAATGGCCTATTACTTTTTGTATCCGCGCCTCCTCCAGAGCCTTGGTAACATTACTTCGCAGAGCAAGTATCAGTTTCCACTTATCAGCAAGGGTATTATCTTTTAGCTGGTCATCAAAAACTGGAAGTGACTCAAAATGAATACTTTGCCTCTCCCCTTTATTATCATCGGGCATAAAACTCCAGAGCTCCTCAGCAGTAAATGGAAGAATGGGAGCCATGATTTTTATAATTGAATCAAGGATAATATGCATGACTGTTTGAGCACTTCTTCTTATTTTTGAGCCTGGGGGCAATATATAGAGTCTGTTTTTCAATATATCAAGATAAAAAGCAGAAAGATCAATGGTGCAAAAATTAAAAAGGCCATGGTAAATAAGATGGAATTCATAATTCTCATATGCTTCCAGAGATTTTTCTATTAAAAGTTGAAGTCTGTGGAGCATATATCTGTCAATATCCGGCATCGATTCATAAGAAACAGCATCCGCATCCGGTTTAAAATCAGAAATATTACCCAGGATAAATCTGCAGGTATTTCTGATCTTTTTATAGGCATCACTCAACTGTTTTAATATATTTTCAGATATGCGAATATCATCTTTAAAATCGGATGCAGCGACCCACAACCGGAGAATTTCGGCACCATACCTGTCTATAACCTTACTGGGAGCCATGACATTGCCAACGGATTTAGACATTTTTTTCCCATGGGCATCCACAACAAAACCATGGGTCAGCACAGATTTATAAGGTGCCTTTCCCCTTGTTCCCACTGCAGTCAAAAGAGAACTGTGAAACCAGCCCCTGTGCTGATCACTACCTTCAAGATAGAGATCAGCGGGCCACTTAAGATAAGGCCGCGCCTCAAGAACCGCAGCATGGCTAACGCCGGAATCGAACCATACATCCAGAATATCCGTCTCTTTTACAAAGGTATTATTATTACATTTTTTACACACAGCATTCTCAGAGATAAGATCTGCCACATCCTTTTCAAACCATATGTCAGCCCCATATTCTTCAAACAGGGCAAGTATCTTATCCAAAGATTCCTGATCTATATAAACTTCCTTACATTCCTTACAGTAGAACAACGCAATGGGGACACCCCAGAAACGCTGCCTGGAAACACACCAGTCAGGCCGATTTTCGATCATACCGTATATTCTGTTTCTCCCCCAGGCTGGTATCCATTTTACCTTGTCTATCTCTTCCAGTGCTTTTTTTCTCAACCCTGTTTTTTCCATTGAAATAAACCATTGATGCGTGGCTCTGAAAATAACAGGTTTTTTACAACGCCAGCAATGGGGATATGGATGGGTCAAAGGCTCCCTGGCAGCAAGGAATCCATCCTGGTCAAGGCGCTGAATTATTTCCTCATTGGCTTTAAATACAAATTTGCCGGCAAGAAATTCTGTCTCCTTTGTGAAACATCCTCTGTCATTTACAGGGGCATAAATATCAAGATCGTATGCAAGTCCCACCTCATAATCTTCACGTCCATGCCCCGGAGCAGTATGGACGCACCCTGTACCAGCCTCAAGGGTAACGTGATCACCGAATGTTATCAATGATTTATGATTATAAAAAGGATGACGGCATTCCTGTTTCTCGAGCTTTTGTGCATTAATTTCAGCCAAAACATCATAATCTGCGATTCCGAATTTACCCATGCAGCCTTCCACAAGATCCCTGGCAAGAATAAGAACCTCATCATTTTTTGTATCAACAGCAGCGTACATCAAATCAGGATGGATTGATATTGCAAGATTTGCAGGGATTGTCCATGGAGTGGTTGTCCATATTACTACATAAACTTTTTTCCCTTCCAGGCCTGAAATTTTTAATTCAAAATTATCTGCAACAGGGAATTTAACAAAAATTGACGGGCTTGTGTCATCGGCATATTCAATTTCAGCTTCAGCAAGGGCTGTTTTGCAGCTGGCACACCAGTATATCGGTTTTTTACTTCTAAAAAGAGACCCTTCAGAGAAAAATTTTGCACATTCCGCTGCAATGGCAGCCTGATATTTATAATTCATGGTTAAGTAAGGATTTTCCCACTCACCCATTACTCCCAGCCTTTTAAAATCTTCACGCTGAATATCTATAAACTTTTCAGCATAAATCCTGCACAATTTACGAATCTGAGCCTGGGTCATATCCTTTTTTTTGCTCCCAAGCTCTTTTTCGACATTATGTTCTATGGGAAGACCGTGGCAGTCCCACCCTGGAACATAAACAGCGTCAAAACCGGCCATCTGTTTTGAACGGACGATTACATCCTTTAATATTTTATTTAATGCCGTACCAATATGGATGTTACCATTTGCATATGGAGGGCCATCATGCAAAATAAACTGTTCTTTCTCCTTTGATGTTTCTCTGAGTTTATCGTACAGGCCAATCTGTTCCCATGCTTTTAATTGCTCAGGTTCACGTCGGGTAAGATTTGCCTTCATGGGAAATTTTGTAGCAGGCAAGTTTAAAGTTTTTTTGTAATTCATCTGTTTAACCATCCTTTATTTTACAATCACTGATGCCACTAACTTTAACAACTTACAATTATTATAGACTATAGTATAGTCACGATAAATTTCACTTTAAAAGCGTATTTAAATACTCCTGCGCCCGATAACGGAGTAAAATCATTTATGTGACGGTCTATATATTTTAAAAAAAATAATAAACCCTATATGTATATTGATATCTTTTTTTTATGCAACCTTTTTGTATTTTTTCTTATTTTATATTCCAAAACGTCAAGCGCGTACCAGTGACTTCCAGAGGTCTGAGGCACCACGCAGGCTGGCATTCCTGGGATAAATGCTCCTGATGATACCGTTAAAATCTATAAGTAAGCCCCCCAATCAATGTCCTGGGGGGAGCCAGCCACCCGTCCCCACGGCGATATGTTTTGTCCCCGATATTTTTAACCTCACCAAAAAATTCCATCTGCCCCAGGCAACCATTCATTTTAACAGGGGAGTACTCAACTCTGATGTTTCCAATGGTATGTTCCGGTTCCGGGAATTTGTTTCCTGAACGGGTATACTGTTCGGATTCATATTTTATATTTAATATAATGGAAAAATCTTCCATGGGAGAATAGAAAAAATCGGCATAGATCCTGTGGCGGGGTTTTGCAGATAGAGAAAAGCCGGTATCTTCATCAATGGCTTTAAGGTATGTATAGGTAGTTTTTAAAGAAAAATTTTCAATAAATTTTATATTAAAAAGAATATCCAGGCCCTTATATGTTACTTCTCCAAAATTTTCATACTTTCCAATGCCGTTATCAGAAAGCACATAGGTGATCCTGTCCATGATCCGATTATTAAATAAGGAGATTCCCCAGGATAGATCATTGGATATTTGGGCAAAAAAGGAGAGAGTGAAATTATCAGCAACTTCCATCTCAAGGTCAGGATTTGGTTCCCTGGTGCCGGTTTTATTATACCGCTGATAAAAAGATGGGATATTATTGGTTCGGCTGTAATTAAATGAGAGAGACCATTTATCCTGTTTATACAAAATTTTTGTCTCAGGATTGAGGGTATTATCAAATTCCGAATAAAGGCTTCCCCGCAGGCCAAAGGAGAGGGTCACCGGCTGGGAGGCAAAGGAAAGAGTGTCAGCGGCAAACAGGGACACCGAATGCTCATTTTGGGTGGCAAAGCTGAGGCTGCTGGCCTCTCCCCAGCGAAAAGCAGCGCCGCAGGTTATAGTCCCCAGGTCTTTAGATTCAAAGGAGGTGGAGATATCTTCACCAATTTCTTTAACGGTTATGGTATTATAAACTCCCCTGTCAGGATCCCTGTTTTCGGTTTTTGCATGATTGTAAAAAGTTTCCATGGCTATCCCGTTTACATTCGTAACCAGGCCATAGGAAAACATTTCATTATTTTTTCGAGAATTGGGGGTTGGATATTCCGTACGCCCCTTTAGTCCCCGCTCATTCTTTAAATAATCGGCTGAAAGTCCAAACTTTAATCGACCATCCCAATCATATTCAAACTTTACGCCGGCCTGTTTTTTTTCCCGATCATCATTATCCTGGTACCCATCAGTATAGTCATATCCCGCAGATATGCCAATCCCCAGGTTTCCATTTTTTGTCCGGCAATTCCCCTGGTAGCTTGAAGTGTTGTAATTACCCCAGTATGCTTTTATGTTTCCGTGGAGAGTTTCGATTTTACCGGTGGTGATCAAAATAACACCGCCGCTTGCATCATCACCATATTTTAAAGCTCCCTTCCCCCTGTAGATTTCGATCTTTTCCACGGTTTCAAGAAATACAAGATCAAATCTAATAAGACCATGGCTGGAGGTGGGGTCATTGATCGGCCGACCGTCAAAGATGACCTTTACCTTATAGGAACCATGAATCGACACGGAGGTATCACTTGCCTTTATCCCGGGAACCTGATTAAGGAGATCTGCTATCTTGCGAACATTCATCTTTTTTATCTCAGCTGCTGTAATAATAATAGCACCTGTTTTTTCTTCTCCAAAAATCAACGCTGCATATAAAATCATCCCCAAAAAAACAAGCGTCGATATATATAGTCTCCTGCCGGTTAAGCTACAGTTTCCAATCTTATTTCGTCCCCGTTCCTTAGCGCCTGAATAAAAAAAACTGGTTTTTATTCAGGGGATGGTTAGCAAAATCAAGCAATTAGATCAAAAGATGATCCTTCTGTATTAAAACTATAGATATTAATTAGATCTTTTATTAATTGGGTATCTGGTTTTTCATTTTTTTCTTTCCCCTCTTCCATGCGCAGTTTTGACAATTCAGCTCTGGCCTGGGATTCGACCTGCATTGCCTGAGCAGCCACAGCTCTGTCCTGACCTGAAGGTTGCGCAGGCGCAAGGGCAGCTCTTTTTACCTGTTCCATTTTTTGCATGGTAGCCCTGGGATTATTTTCTGGGGAAACATCGATTTTAACATCACCACCAGTTGCGTACATTTTCCCGTCCGGGCCCCTTTGATATTGATAATTGGCTCCTCCCTGGATAAGACCGGCGCCTGCACTCATATGGGCTCTTTCGTGGGCCTTTACTTTGGCATCTGTTCTTTTCAGTTTTTCAACTGCCCGTTTTTCTTCTTCAGATACTTTTTCACTGGAAGAATTACTCCTGGTGCCCTTATAACCATTGGTGCCGGGATGGTACGCAGAAATTAACTCTTGATTTTTTCTGGCCAAGGAGAGGTGCCCATACAGAGATTTCAGAGTATCTCCGGCAAGCTGATGGCCATTATTATTAAGTGAAAAAATCATATTTAACTCCTGGATGCTCCCTGCAAAAACCATAGGCTTTAAGATAACCTGTGCCAGTAGGCCTTTCCCAAATTTTCTCTCCTGTTTTCATGAAATTAATTATCTATAATTTATAAGCCGTAAAAACCAGCTATTTTCATTCAGGTATGTTTATAATTTACTATTAACAAGGGGCATTTTCAACAAAAAACAGGAACCATATTTAAAAATATATATTTTTATTTCAAAAAATTATATTCCAATCAATCTAATGATTATTTTATTAAATTGTCAGTGGAATCAAAGATATCGAGAGCTATATTGCAATTTTATTTTTCATTGCATCTTCTAATATCATAAGATAATAATGTTAGAATAGATGTCACTATAAGTTATATATAATTCATATGACCCTGCTTTACTGATGTTTTCATCTAATTAATCACGATAATAAGGAGAACTCCATATGGCTGGAAGATATTTTGAAGATTTTGAAGTTGGTGAAAAAATTTTCGGCAAAGGGATAACCATCACAGAGTCCCATGTTGTTCAATTCGCAGGAATCACCGGTGATTTTCATCCACTTCACACAAATGAAGAACATGCAAAAAAAACCCAATGGGGAAAAAGGATTGTACACGGCCTGTTAACCGCATGTATGGCCATACCGGAGCTTGGCAATATTGTAGCAGATACTGCAGTGGCACACACCAAAGATATTTTTAATTATACAGCACCGGTATTTTTTGGAGATACAATTCAGCCGGAATTTGAAATAACAGGATTGGAACAAAAAAAACACTGGGGAAAAGTATCCATAAAACTTGTTGTTAAAAACCAGAAAGGTGATGTTGTTGTCGACGGAAGCTCAGAAGTTTTGGTAAATAAGAGACCTGAATAGTATTTAATGCTTAAGGAACGAGGACGAAATAACCTGGTATTTTAAGCGTCGATCCATCCTGCCTGGCTGCGTTACAAAAGTGTAGCAATATCTTGATATTCCT
>Ga0209345_10006398_pt1 | contig 10670 bp, 9 predicted proteins | sample Cruoilmetagenom7_FD_187294 | JGI IMG/M metagenome (GOLD analysis project Ga0209345, IMG submission 187294) | Oil polluted marine microbial communities from Coal Oil Point, Santa Barbara, California, USA - Sample 7 (SPAdes) (version 2) | ecosystem: Environmental > Aquatic > Marine > Oil seeps ... | reverse complement strand
TGACCTATTGTGGTTAAAAATTCTGCACGTTGATGCAGGCCATTGGCCTGCGGGGTTCTTGGGAGGGATACCATGACAAAGCAAAAGATTTCACTGAACGACCGCTTGGACCTAAGCAAAAGCCCTGTTCTGCTGAACGGAACACAGGCGCTGGTGCGGGCGATGATGATGCAAGCGGCGCGCGACAAAGCGGCTGGGCTGAATACTGCCGGTCTGGTGACCGGTTACCGCGGATCCCCGCTGGGGGCTGTTGATCTTCAGATGAGCCGTGCTGAAAAGCAGCTGACTGAATATAACGTCACTTTCCAGCCCGGACTGAACGAGGATCTGGCCGCGACGGCACTTTGGGGCGCGCAGCAGGCCGAGGTGCGCGGTGAAGGCAAATATGATGGTGTCTTTGGCCTATGGTATGGCAAGGGGCCGGGGGTCGATCGCTCCGGTGATGTGATGCGTCACGCCAACATGGCAGGTAGCTCCAAACATGGTGGCGTCGTGATGGCGATGGGCGACGATCACACCGGCGAATCCTCGACCGTGCTGCATCAGTCCGATTTTGCGATGGTGGATACCTATATGCCGGTGCTGTCTCCGGCTGGTGTGCAAGAGATACTGGATTACAGCCTCTATGGTTGGGCGTTGTCGCGGTTCGCGGGGGTCTGGGTCGGCCTCAAGACGATGAAGGATACTGTCGAGGTGACATCGGTTGTCGATGGTGATCCGCATCGTTTGAATTTCGTCGCGCCGGACTTTCCGATGCCCGAGGGTGGTTTGAATATCCGTCTTGTCGACGACCGTATTGACCAGGAAAGACGTCTGATCGACCACAAACGCTATGCTGCAGAGGCTTTTGCCCACGCCAACGGGATCGACAAGCGCGTTTGGGGCAAACCCGGCGCCAAGATTGGTTTTGTCGCTGCGGGCAAAAACTATCTCGATCTGGTGCATGCGATGTCTTTGCTGAACATAGACGCGGAAGAGGCCGAGCGGTTGGGCATTACGACATATAAGGTCGGCCAGACATGGCCGCTGAACATGCGTGGTTTTCAGGAATGGGCCGACGGGTTGGACCTGATCGTCGTGGTCGAGGAAAAGCGCAAGCTGATCGAAGTGCAGATCAAAGAAACGCTCTTTGATACCCGTGATCATGTGCGCGTCTTTGGCGGTACGAAAGCCGGGCAAGAGTTCTTCTCGGCTGCTTGGGCGCTTGATCCGGTGGATATTGCCGAAAAGTTGGGGAACGTCTTGTGTGACGAAGGGCGCGGCACGGATGGTATTCGTGCAGGTCTTTCTGATCTGGCCGAGGCGCGACGCGCAGATAACACCGAAGAGCTTGCCGGTCGTTTGCCCTATTTCTGTTCGGGCTGTCCGCATAATTCTTCTACCAAGGTACCGGAAGGCAGCCGTGCCTATGCGGGTATTGGCTGTCACTTCATGGTGCAATGGATGGACCGCGAAACCTACGGTTTCACCCATATGGGGGCAGAAGGGGCCAACTGGATAGGCGAGGCGCCGTTCTCAAATACGCCGCATGTCTTCCAGAACCTTGGCGACGGGACGTATAACCACTCTGGTGTACAGGCCATCCGCGCGGCCATCGCTGCGGGGACCAACATTACTTACAAAATCCTCTATAACGACGCGGTGGCGATGACCGGGGGGCAAGAGAACGAAGGCGATCTGAACGCGCCGCGTATCGTGGCCGAGCTGAAGGCCATGGGGATCAAGAACCTTGAAGTGGTCTATGACGAAAAAGAAGACGTGGATTTTGCGGCTTTCAAAGGGACACCGACCCATGAACGTGCAGAGCTGCAATCGGTTCAGGAACGGCTGGCGAAGGTCGAGGGCGTTAGTGCCATCGTCTATATCCAGACCTGTGCTGCCGAAAAACGCCGTCGCCGCAAGCGCGGGCTGTTTCCCGACCCGGACAAGCGGATGTTCATCAACACAGACGTCTGTGAAGGATGCGGCGATTGCGGTGTGCAATCCAACTGCGTCTCCATCGTGCCAGCAGAGACCGAGTTCGGGCGCAAGCGCGCGATTGACCAGTCTTCGTGCAACAAGGATTTCTCCTGCGTCAACGGCTTCTGCCCGTCCTTTGTGACGCTGGAAGGGGCGAAGATCCGCAAAGATCCGACCACGGAAGTCAAGATCCCTGATCTGCCGCTGCCACAGCTGCCCGGTATCGATGGCACCTATAACGTGGTGATCACCGGCGTTGGTGGCACAGGCGTTGTGACGATTGGCGCGGTGCTGGCTCAGGCTGCACAGATTGACGGCAAAGGTGCCGGTATGATGGAAATGGCAGGCCTCGCGCAAAAGGGCGGTGCGGTCAATATCCACTGCCGTCTGGCAGAGCGCCCTGAAGACATCAGCGCTATTCGCGTGGCCACGGGCGAGTGTGATGCGTTGATCGGCGGGGATCTGGTGGTCTCTGCGGGTAATAAGACGCTGGGCCTGACTTCAACCGGTCGCACCGGAGCTGTGGTGAACAGTCATCAGATTATCACAGGCGAATTCACCCGCGATACCGAATTCCGTATGCCATATGATCGGCTTGAGCTCGCGCTTGAGGCGCGGATCAAAGACAAACTGTCTATGTTTGATGCATCCGATCTTGCCAAGGCCACACTGGGCGACAGCATCTACTCCAACATGATGATCTTTGGTGGTGCGTGGCAGCGCGGGTTGATCCCGCTGTCATTGGACGCTGTTCTGGATGCGATCCGCCTTAACGGTGCGGCGGTGGAGCGAAACCTGCGCGCATTCGAGATCGGGCGCTGGGCGGTTTTGTTTCCTGCTGAAGCCGCCGCTGTGCTGACACCTACCGTGATCACGTTACCCAAAACACTGGACGAAAAGATTGCTTTCCGTCGCGATCATCTGATTGCGTATCAGGGCCGTGGTTTGGCAAAACGCTATGCTAAAATGCTTGACGGTATCAGTGACAGTGCCGTCCGCGAGGCCGTGGCAGAAGGTTATCACAAGCTTTTGTCCTACAAGGACGAATACGAGGTCGCCCGTCTGTTGCTGAGCAGCCGTGAAAAGGCTCAGGCCGAATTTGAGGGCGATTTTAAAATGTCCTTTAACCTTGCGCCGCCGCTGTTGTCCAAAAAAGGGCCAAATGGTCGCCCGATGAAGCGCGAATTTGGTCCGTGGCTGGAGCGGCCTCTGCGGATGATGGCAAGGATGAAGCGTCTGCGCGGCACGCCTCTTGATATTCTTGGCTATACCGCCGAGCGAAAGATGGAGCGTGCATTGATCAAGCAATATGAAGCTGACATGCGCACCGTCCTGCCCAAGCTAGACAAAAACACACACGAAGCGATCGTGGCGCTGGCTGCATTGCCGCTTCAGATTCGTGGGTTTGGTCCGGTCAAGCAAGCCAATGAGGCCAAAGCAGCAAAACGTCGCGAAGAACTGTTAAGCATGATCCGCGCGGGCGGTACCCCCTTGGCAAAGGCGGCAGAGTAGCGTCATACCGCTGTAACACGACAAGGATAAAGCGGGGAAAAAGGAGCCCGACATGGGAGCGATCCAATCTCCGCTTACGATCCGTGACCTAAGCTATGCTTGGTCCGCAGAGACCCGTGGCGGCAAAGCCATGATCCGGCTGATGGAAAACTCTACTGGCCGTATTTCCCTGATCAAACGCGCGCGTGGCTACGAAGACGATCTGGCGCGCGGGGCGAATTTCTTTGATGTGATGGTCGCGCGTTACGGGCTGACGCTGGATGTGGTGGGCGGCGCGCTGGGCAATGTCCCGCGCGATGGTCCGCTGATTATGATCGCCAATCATCCTTACGGTATTCTGGACGGCCTAACGATGGGCCATGTGCTGTCGCGTACACGGCCGGATTTCAAGATCATGGCCAACTCCGTCTTTTCCCGAGCACCGGATTTACAGCAAAACCTGCTTCCCATCAGCTTTGAGCAAACGAAAGAGGCGCTTGCGCTAAACCTTGAGACACGGCGCACTGCGCTGGACTATCTGGGGCAGGGCGGAGCGATTGGCATCTTTCCCGGTGGCACGGTCAGCACAGCTGCAAAACCGTTTTCACGTCCGATGGACCCCAACTGGCGCAGCTTTACGGCGCGGATGATCGCAAAGTCCGATGCGACTGTGGTGCCGATCTATTTTGATGGCCACACCAGCCGGATGTTCCAGATTGCAAGCCATATGCATGTCACCCTGCGCATGGGATTGTTGATCAAGGAATTTAACAAACGCGTCGACACGCCTGTGCGTGTTGTTATCGGAAAACCACTGGGCCGCGATATTTTGGAGCCGATGGCCGGTGATGCAAAAGCGATGATGGATTTCCTGCGCAAAGCCACGTATGAGCTTGCTCCAGAACCGCCGGAATGTTTCGCGGCGGGATATGATTTTGAGGACCGGCATCGCAGCCGGTAAGGCGCGCATGGCGGTAGGTATTTTTGACAGCGGTTTAGGCGGTTTAACGATCTGGGAAGCCGTTCAGGCGCGCCTTCCGGATCAGGAATTCATCTATCTGGCCGATAGTGCGCATGCGCCATATGGCGTGCGCGATGCCGATGATATCTACGATCTAACAGTTGCCGCGACCCAGCGTCTTTTTGATGCAGGCTGCGATCTGGTTGTGCTGGCCTGCAACACGGCCTCTGCCGCAGCGCTGCGGCGGATGCAAGAAGGCTGGGTGCCCGCGGATAAACGGGTGTTGGGTGTTTTTGTGCCGCTCATCGAAGCGCTGACAGAGCGGGAGTGGGGCGACAATTCTCCGCCGCGCGAAGTTGCAGTGAAACACGTGGCGCTTTTTGCCACACCTGCCACCGTGGCGACGCGTGCCTTCCAGCGCGAATTGGCATTCCGCGCCATCGGCGTTGATGTTGAAGCGCAGGCATGTGGCGGTGTCGTGGATGCGATTGAGGACGGGGATATGATCCTTGCCGAAGCTCTGGTGCGCAGCCACGTGGATGCGCTGAAGCGCAAGATGCCAAAGCCGGATGCAGCCATTCTGGGCTGTACACACTATCCGCTGATGAAAGAGACGTTTCAGGATGCGTTGGGGGCGGATGTGTCCGTGTTCAGTCAGGCCGATCTGGTCGCCGAAAGCCTTGCGCATTACCTTGGCCGCCATCCTGACAAAGTCGGAAGCGGTAAGGCGGGTTTCCTGACCACCGGTGATCCGAAACGCGTCAGTGATCGCGCGACACAGTTCCTCCGACGACCGATCTCGTTTACCGCAGCCTGAGGCTGCACCTGACCGATATCCTCTCATTTACGGACGACACACATGACATATAATATCGCAATTCTTGGCGCTTCAGGCTATACCGGAGCCGAGCTGATCCGGTTGATTTCCGGTCACTCTTTCATGAAGATCAAAGCTTTGGGTGGAAACTCGAAAGCGGGGCAGAGCATGACATCTGTGTTCCCGCACCTGCGCCATCTGGATCTGCCTGATCTGGTGACGATGGACGACATCGATTTTTCCCAGATTGACCTGTGCTTTTGCGCGCTGCCGCACAAGACCTCGCAAGAGGTGATCGCACAGCTGCCCAAAGACCTTAAGATCGTTGACTTGTCTGCCGACTTCCGGCTGCGCGATCCCGAGGAATACGCGCGCTGGTATGGTAATCCACATGCCGCGTTGGAGCAGCAGGCCGAGGCCGTATATGGCCTGACCGAGTTTTACCGTGAAGAGATCAAGACCGCGCGTCTGGTCGCCGGCACAGGCTGCAACGCGGCCACGGGGCAGTTTGCCCTGCGGCCATTGATCACAGCTGGCCTGATTGATCTGGATGACATCATTCTTGATCTCAAGTGTGCGGTGTCCGGCGCAGGCCGCGCGCTGAAGGAAAATCTGCTGCATGCAGAGTTGTCCGAAGGCTACCACGCTTATGCCTTGGGCGGTACGCACCGCCATCTGGGCGAGTTTGATCAGGAGTTCTCAGCGCTTGCCGGGCGCCCTGTGAAAGTCCAGTTTACGCCGCACCTGATGCCTGCAAACCGCGGAATTCTTGCGACAATCTATGTAAAGGGTGACCCACAGGCGATTCATGGCGCATTGCAGGACGCCTATGCGGCAGAGCCGTTCATTGACGTATTGCCCTTCGGAGAAGCGCCTTCGACCCGCCATATCCGTGGTTCGAACTTTTGCCATATCGGGGTGACCGGGGACCGGATCGAAGGACGCGCCATTGTGGTTGCCGCGCTTGATAACCTGACCAAAGGGTCATCAGGCCAAGCGTTGCAAAACGCAAATCTGATGTTAGGTATTGAAGAGACAGAGGGGCTGATGATGGCGCCCCTGTTCCCATGACCTTGTGAGGCCCGCATGAAAAGTCTGAAAAAGCAGCGCCGTATTCAACTGATCGCTGTGGCGGTTGTCGCGCTGATCGGCTCGACCGCTTTGATCGGCTATGGCATGCGGGACGGTATCAATTTCTTCCGCGCCCCCAGTCAGGTAATGGATGAGCCGCCTTCACCGACAGAGGTTTTCCGCATTGGCGGGCTGGTCGAAGAGGGCACTCTTAAACGGGGAGAGGGCGAGCAGATCAGCTTTTCTGTAACAGATGGCGGGGCAAGTGTTCCGGTGGTCTATGCTGGTGTGTTGCCTGACCTTTTCGGTGAAAATGAAGGCATGGTCGGCACAGGTCGCTACATTAACGGTGTCTTTCAAGCCACTGAAATTCTTGCGCGACATGATGAAACCTATATGCCAAAAGAGGTGGTGGACGCGCTCAAAGAACAAGGCGTCTACAAGGAGCCTGACAGCTAGGAGCGCACGCATAGCTTAGCAGCCGTTAACTTCTTTCAGGCTTGATTTCCCCTAAATTGCGAGGGGAAATGCGATGAACTCTGTCAGGCAGATTGCTCAGGAAATTGTCGACCGCGAAGGCGGGTTTGTGAATGATCCCGATGATCCGGGTGGGGCGACCAACTTCGGGGTGACTATTCACACAATGCGGCGTCTGGGTCTTGATTTGGACCGCGACGGTAGTATCACTGTTGCTGACGTGCACGCTCTGAGCCGTCCACAGGCAGTGCAGATTTTCCTAGAGCATTACTACAATCGCCCGCTTATAGCGGAATTGCCGCAGCCATTACAGGCGACTGTGTTTGATATGTATGTGAACGCGGGCAGCAATGCGGTGAAAATCCTGCAACAATTGCTGGTCGAAATGGGCTTCAAGGTGGCCGTGGATGGTGCGCTGGGGCCTCAAAGCCTGTCTGCAGTGCGCGCGGCCTTTGAGGCTGGACCCGAAGAGATGACCAACGCCTACGGTATCGCGCGGCGCAACTATTATTTCCGCATTGCTGACCGGCGCACATCCAGCCGCAAATACGCCCGCACACGGGCAGGTGGAAAGGGCGGATGGATAAAGCGGGCTGAGGAATTCATCGCCCCGCAATACCACATGACGGCAGCACAATTCAAAGCAAGGACATCAGCATGGGCATGATTGACCGTCTCTTTGGTATCGTTTTCGGGGATAACCGCAACGTGGTGCGTGAAACAGTCGAGGTGTTCCGCGAGAACGCTGAAACAGCAGCGGCGCGCGGAGCAGTTGTTCAGGGGCAGGCGATGGATCAGTACGGGCGGGAGTTCCGTGCATCTGCCAAGGGTGGGTTCGACCGTTTTATGGATGGGGTGAACCGGCTTCCACGTCCGGCGCTGGCTTTGGGAACATTGGGGTTATTCGTATCCGCAATGGTCGCCCCCTTGTGGTTTGCGCAACGAATGCAGGGTATCGCGCTGGTGCCGGAACCGTTGTGGTGGCTTCTGGGGGTCATTGTCTCTTTCTACTTTGGTGCGCGCCATCAGGTGAAATCCCAGGACTTCCAGAGAAGCATCGTCAACACGATCAAGCATGTCCCAAAGGTGGTCGAAAACATCGAAATAATAGAAAAGCTGCGGGCTGATTCTGTGGGAGTGGCGGACGCAGGATCTGACGCGCGACTTGCTGCGCAGGCACTTCTGAGCGATGACAACGCAGCTTTGCGCGAATGGCGCGCGGCGCGCTAAACACCTGCGGCTCTTTGACCTTCCGATTGTGATTGGATCGACAGCTTTCAGAGCGTATATTGCGCGCATGATTACAGAACTCGGACATTTCGCCCTGCTGCTCGCCTTTGGCGTCGCACTCGTTCAAATGATTGTGCCTATGATCGGGGCAGCCAAAGGTTGGCCCGGCTGGATGGCCGTTGCGGAACCTGCGGCAGGGGTGCAATTCTTGCTGATCGCGGCGTCCTTCGGGGCGTTGACATGGGCCTTTATCACGTCTGACTTCAGTCTTGCCGTTGTTGTGTCGAACAGTCACTCCATGAAGCCGATGCTGTATAAAATCAGCGGAACATGGGGTAACCACGAGGGGTCCATGCTGCTTTGGGTACTGATTGTAGCGCTCTTCGGCGCGATGGCCGCATGGTTCGGTGGCCAGCTTCCGGCCAGTCTGCGCGCCCGCGTATTGAGCGTTCAAGCGTCTATCGGGGTGGCGTTCATGGCGTTTATCCTGCTGACATCCAACCCGTTTGACCGGATGGTCGTCCCGCCATTTGACGGGCAAGACCTTAATCCGCTGCTTCAGGATCCGGGCTTGGCTTTTCATCCGCCGTTTCTGTACCTCGGCTATGTGGGGCTAAGCATGGCGTTCAGCTTTGCCGTGGCAGCACTGATTGAAGGGCGTGTGGATGCAGCATGGGGGCGCTGGGTGCGACCATGGACACTTGCTGCTTGGGTTTTCCTCACTATTGGCATCGCATTGGGCTCTTGGTGGGCCTACTATGAGCTTGGCTGGGGTGGTTTCTGGTTCTGGGACCCTGTTGAGAACGCGAGCTTTATGCCATGGTTGCTGGCTGCGGCGCTGCTGCATTCCGCCATTGTTGTCGAAAAGCGCGAGGCGCTAAAAAGCTGGACGATCCTGCTGGCAATTCTTGCCTTCGGCTTTTCGCTGATCGGCACGTTCATTGTGCGCTCGGGCTTGCTGACATCTGTACATGCTTTCGCAAACGACCCTGATCGCGGGATTTTCATTCTGGGGATCATGGCGTTCTTTATGGGTGGCGCATTGATCCTGTATTCATTGCGCGCCGGCGCGATGGAGGCAAAGGGAGTCTTCGGACTTGTTTCACGCGAAAGCGCGCTGGTTTTGAACAACCTTCTGCTTGCTGTGTCATGCTTTGTCGTTTTCGTAGGGACCATGTGGCCACTGCTGGCCGAAATGTTCTTTGACCGTAAGTTGAGCGTGGGGCCACCATTTTTCGATGCGGCCTTCACACCATTCATGGTGTTGTTGGGCCTTGCGTTGCCTGTTGGCTCTTCCATGGCGTGGAAGCGCGCCAGCCTGAAACGCGCGCTGTATCCGCTGCGCTATGTGTTCGTAGTTGCCGTTGCGATTGGCGGGCTGGCTTGGGCCATGCAGACAGGCCGCAGCCTGATCGGGCCTGTGGGCATGTTCCTTGGTGCATGGATACTGATGGGCGTTGTGGTTGATCTGTTACAGCGGACAGGACGTGGGCCAAACCGATTGCGCCGCTTGTTCCGTCTGCCGGGAGCAGACTGGGGTAAGGCGACGGCCCATGCGGGCCTTGGCATCACCATGGTAGGGATTGCCGGAATCTACGCTTGGACGGTTGAGGACATTCGTGTGGCGCAGATTGATGTGCCGTTCGAAGTCTTCGGCTATGAAATGACCCTGCGCAGTGTGACCAAAGAAAACGGGCCAAACTATGTGTCTACAACGGCGGTGATCGATGTTGTACGGGATGGAGAGTTCGTGGCGACCCTTGCGCCGGAAAAACGCTTTTATCCGGTTGCCCAGATGCCAACGACCGAAGCGGCCATCCACCAAAACGCCAAACGCGACCTCTACCTTGTGATCGGGGATGAGCAGGTTGGCGGCGGCTGGGCTGTGCGGACCTATGTGAAAGCGATGACAACATGGATCTGGATTGGCTGTGCCCTGATGGCGCTTGGCGGTATCTTCAGTCTGTTTGACCGCCGTTTCCGTGTGGCGGTGGGCGCGCGCAAGCGGGCAGACGCACCGGTGCCGGCAGAATGAAGCGTTTTGTCCTGATCTTGATGCTGCTCGCCAGCCCGCTGGCTGCCGTCGAACCTGATGAAGTTCTGTCTGATCCGGTATTGGAGCAGCGCGCGCGGGAGCTGTCAAAGGGCCTGCGCTGTCTCGTCTGCCGGAACGAAAGCATTGACGAGAGCAACGCATCGTTGGCCAAAGACTTGCGCCTGCTGCTTCGGGAACGGCTTGTCGAGGGTGATAGCGATACTGAGGCTGTCGACTTTATCGTTGCGCGATATGGCGAGTATGTGCTGTTGAATCCGACACGGGGCGGCGCGAACTGGATTTTGTGGTGGGCAGGGCCAATCATGCTGCTGCTCGCAGGGGGTGCCGGTATGCTTTATGTGCGCGGCCGCAGCCGTGCAAACGCGCCGCAAGATGCAGGGCTCAGCGATGAAGAAGCACAAAAGCTCCGCGACATCCTGAGCAAGTAACGTCCCGTCGGGATGGCAGCCCTAGACGTCTGTGTTATCACTTGAGGTAACATAGCAAGATATGAGGGTGCCATGGACTACCAGACGATTACCTATGAGCTGAATGATGGCATGGCCGTCATAACCATGAACCGTGCGGACAAGTATAACGCGCTTACCACGCAAATGCGGGCCGAGATC
>Ga0209345_10006396_pt1 | contig 10674 bp, 9 predicted proteins | sample Cruoilmetagenom7_FD_187294 | JGI IMG/M metagenome (GOLD analysis project Ga0209345, IMG submission 187294) | Oil polluted marine microbial communities from Coal Oil Point, Santa Barbara, California, USA - Sample 7 (SPAdes) (version 2) | ecosystem: Environmental > Aquatic > Marine > Oil seeps ... | reverse complement strand
CACTGATGTTAGAACGCTGCATAACAATGCCCTTTGCTTTATCAATCAGTTTGCGCTCGCTTAAGGTGTTTTTAGTCTTTTCTAACTCCTCTTTAACGAGTTGTTGTTCGTTAAATCGAAAACAAGCGGTATCTATAATAGAGACAATACGTTTGGCTTGAAGACCATCAACAATATAAGCACTCACGCCCACTTTGATGGCTGATTGGATAACATCTCTACTGTCTTCATAGGTGAAAACAATAACCGGAACAGGGTTCTGTAAGTTAATTTGTTGTATACAGCTAAATAACTGATCGAACCTTTTATCCGTGACCGCCATGATGATGTCTACCGTACCCGATAGGGCGGCTCGGCTTATATCACTTAGCTCGGATGTAACGGCTGTGACATCATAGATAGATTCAGATAAATATTTCTGAACATCTATGAGTTCATCAGCCGTTGTGTTAAATAATAGGACTTTAGGTTTCATTAAGTGTCTATTAACGCTTATCAGGTAATTAATCTAAATTATTTCTACGGCTAGAATTTAGCACTAACAAATGCCCATAGTTTAGTTGTATCTACAGCTGTATCACCTGTATTTAAAGCATTATTGTCTGCATTGTAATCAGCATATTTAAGACCAACCGTGTAATTCTTAGCGACTTGCTTTGTTGCTAAAATATCAAACTCAGTACCGTAGTCGTAACTATTCTTGTCTGAGCTAAAGTCGTGATAAGCGGCAACAAACTTCATACCATAGACACTTGCAACGGCTGTTAAGTAAATATCTTCAACACCATCTCCTGGTGTGACTAAGAACTTATCTGCCCATCCTTGATAAGCGTGATTTGTTCCTAGAATCGTCACGAAACGATCAGCACCGCCGTTACCTTCTTGTAATTCATAGCTCGCTTTAAGCATTAGCATTTTCAAGGGGCCATCGAATGATGTTTTTGTACCTATTTCGGCTAATACATAATCGGCATCTATTGAATTAGGGTTATCAGCAGCATCTGATTGAGTGGCATACTCTGCTGTATAGATAAGCTTAGTACTATCATTGAAAGGTTTGCCACCACTGGCTCTTAAACCATAGGTGTTTGTTGAAAACGCATCAGCATTTTCAAAATCATATAAGTACGCATAGGCTTCAATTTTTGCGGCTTTAAAGCCGGTGTATTGAATATTCAGTAAATGTGAATCACTGTCAAAATTATCAAAAGGTTCCGGTGCATCTTCACCAAAAATACGGTTCACATTCCAAACATACGCATAATTGATGGTTGTATCTGTTAGGGATTGATTAGAAAGAGAAAAGGCATCGAGAGTTTGCCAGTTTTGACGCCAAGCAACGGTACCAATATGCCTATGAAAAGGTGCGCCACGGTAAGTTAGAGCTTGACGCCCCAGTTTTACAGACGTGTCCTCAAGGCCTGTGTAAAACAAATAGCCTTGATTTAGTTCAGTTTCATTAGGATCGGCTATCACAGGGTAGGTGGCGCCTTTTGCCTGAGATCTATGGGCGTAGTTATTACTAAACAGGCTGTGCACACTTTCTACTTCACCAAAAAGTCCAAAGCCGTAATAAGTTCCGGTTTTGTAGGCTGCTGTTAGTCTGGCTGTATACGCATTAGCTTCTTCAGATAAGTTATCTTGGTCGACGTTTTCATAACGTAATCTAGCGCTATAACTGGCTTTACCACTGGATAAGGCATTTAATAAAGACTCCTCAGCTTGGGCTAAGGGCGCTGTGCTTATTAACATTGTGCTAGCGATAGCGCCCATTAATACAGAACTGGACTGGCTTTTTCTTTTATTTTTCATGTTGACTCTCTAAATTAATTTTTTATAAAAATCATAAAATATAAAAAAGCCAACACGAGTACACCGAATTAGCTTCTTTACTTTATATATTATGATTGTTGTATTCACTGCGCCGTTACAGTGGTGATATTTATTAAAAAAATAGCACTTGTAAGGGTTAGAGCAATGATTATGCCAAGTCTTGATTCACTGATTCATCAAAGCCTACAACAGGTAGTTGAGATGAGTAGGGATATTGCGTTGCATTATTAAGGTGCTTCCTATTTGAGCCCCGCACTAAAGCGGTGCATAAGAAGGAGCAGCTCAATAAGGGTGTGATTAATGAACTAATTTATTATCCTAATTGATCCATTAATGTTCACCTGAATAGTTGATGAACTTTGTTGCAGATTAGCTGGTGCCGCCTCATCAGACATACTGCTAGAAAGCATTCTTGATTTTGCGTAGTACACCGGCTGGCGTTGGTTATTCGAATTAATGCTAATTTGATGAATAATATATTTATTTTTATCAAACTCTTTTACAACCATTTTTGCTTGCGACTTGAAATGTGCAATGGCTTGCTTTGTAAGTAGTTGCTTGGTAGCTGCTATTTTTTCTTTTGAAACCTGATAGCGAAGAGACTTAATGAGTAATTTTTTTTGTAGTAGGCCGATTAGCTTTCCTAGCTGCTCAGTATCTTTGCTTTCTAGGGTGATGGTTTGAGTACCACGCCAGGCTTTGAAAATACGTTTATTATAAAGTTGGTGTGATGTGTACTGGCCGCCTTTAACTTTAACGGTTTTAAATGGGGCTGCTGTTTTAAGCGCCCAAGACATCGTTTTGTTAATTTCATCAGCAAGAGCACTTGGATCGTAATTTTCACCTTCGACTGCAATACTCGCCAGCATCGTATCGGTTTCAACCTCAACGCTAGCGGACGCTTGCAAATTCACAATGCCTTCAAGCTCTTTTTCATGTGCTATAGCTGAGCTTAGAAAAAAACTTAAACTTAACAACAATATCCGTTTATTCATTTTTAGCCTTTAGTTTGATTGATGTATGTGCACTATAGAGTCTGAACCTGAATTTTCAGTTAATGATTATCCAGGCGATTTAAGCCATTTAAAGCAGCAACACGGTAAGCCTCTGCCATTGTTGGGTAGTTAAAGGTGGTATTAGTAAAGTAAAGGAGGGTATTTGCTTCGCCTTCTTGCGACATAATGGCTTGTCCAATATGAATAATTTCCGCTGCTTGGTCACCAAAACAATGCACACCGAGAATTTGAAGTGTCTCTGAGTGAAAGATAATTTTCAACAAACCCTGTGTTTCACCAGAAATTTGCGCCCTAGCTAGAGAGTCGAAGCGTGAGTAACCCGTTTCATAAGGGACTTTTTGTTCTGTTAACTCTTTTTCTGTATAGCCTACTGAGCTAATTTCTGGATTGGTATAAATACCGGTTGGGATATCTTTAACCAATTTAGCATCAGATGAGCCATTAACAATATGAGTGGCGGCAAAACGGCCTTGGTCATACGCTGCACTAGCTAAACTGGGGTAGCCAATAAAATCACCAACCGCATAAATGTGCTCTTTACCTTCTACTTGATAATGATCATTCACGTTAATTTGGCCACGAGAGTTAGGCGTAATACCTACTTTCTCAAGATCTAAGGCTTCAAAGTTACCTGTTCTGCCATTGGCCCACAAGAAGATATCCGTCTTAATTTTTTTGCCAGATGTTAAATGCGTTGTGACGCTCTTATCGTCCGCTTCAATGGCGTCGTATTCTTCACTTGAACGGATCACAACACCTTGGTTGCGCATATCATGACTCAGTGCATGAACAATTTCTTCATCTAGAAAAGCTAGTAGGCTCGCTTGCGTATTGATCAAGTTGACTTTAACCCCTAATCCCTGAAAGATTGAGGCGTATTCTGAGCCGATAACACCGGCGCCATAAATGGTAATGGAACGGGGCGTGAAATCTAAATCAAGAATGGTATCGCTATCAAAAATATGACGATGATTAAAGTCAACGTCATCGGGTCGATAGGGGTGGGAGCCAGGGGCAAGCACAAAAACGTTAGCGGTTATTTTCTTAGACTTTGCTCGATCATTAGCTTTAATTAGCATGGTATGATCATCAATAAAACTAGCGGTGCCATAAAGCAAGTCGAGGTTATTTCTTTCATAAAAGCTGCCCCTCATGTCGACCTGTTTTTTTATAACATCGGTTGCTGAGCTTAATAGTTGAGGGAATGTTAGTTGGAGCGGGCCACCACAAGCCTCTTTAAACCATTTATTACGGTTAAACTGAATAACACGTTGAACCGCTTGTCGTAATGCTTTTGAAGGGATGGTGCCCCAATGGGTACAGCCACCGCCAACCTCTTTGTACTTTTCTATAATGGCAACTTTTTTACCTTCTTTACACGCTTTCATCGCCGCACCTTCACCACCTGGGCCGGTGCCTACAACGATGACGTCATAATCATATTTACTCATCAACTATTCTCATTATTTATTACAAATGCTAAAACAAGTATACAGCAGATACGATAAAATCTTACTTTAGCCAAGAGTATTGATAAATGCCTGATTTATTTGATTACATAGAAAAAGCACTATTAGCATCATCGGTCGCTGAAACGATTGACATGAGCCAGCAAGCATTCGAACTGAGTTGCGCCACCAGCAGTGTATTTGTTGAACCCGCAACGCGAACTATTCAGCCAATTGAACTTGTCCGTTTTCCTGAAAAACCGATTTGCGTGCCGCCTAAAGAATTGCCTCGTCGGCGTTTAGGTAGTGAAGCTGGAAGGCGTTCTTTTATCCATGCGATTGCACATATTGAATTCAACGCGATAAAGCTGGCGTTAGATATTGCCTATCGTTTTAAAGGATTACCTGAGCAGTTTTATAAAGACTGGTTGTATGTTGCAAATGATGAATGCAAGCACTTTAAGTTGCTTTGTGATCACTTAACTCAGTTTGATTGCGAGTATGGTGATATCCCATCACATGATGGTTTGTGGAGTATGGCTGTTAAAACGGAGCATGACCTAGCCGCTCGTCTATCGCTAGTGCCGCGCTATCTCGAAGCTCGTGGGCTTGATGTTACGCCGGGTATGCTCGATAAGCTGTATGCACAAAAAGATACTGCTTCTGCTGAAATTTTAGAAATTATATTGGAAGATGAAGTTACCCATGTTGAGTATGGGACAAAGTGGTTGGACTTCGTTTGTCAGCGCGATGCTATTCAACGTGAAGAGTTGTTTTTTAAACATATTGAACATTATTTAAAAGGGCAAATACTGGGCCCCTTTAATAAACCGTTGCGCCGTAGGGCCGGTTTTACAGACCATGAATTATTAGAACTGGAACGTTTAGATAAGCGCCATTCAAAAAATTAATGGCTTACATAGAGAAGCCAAAGACGAAGTTTAGCTCAGTGTGATAACTTTATAGCCGCTTTCGCTCCAGTCAAGAATACTCCCTTGCGTATCCCATTCAGCTAAAACAAACCTTTCAGCTACCTGACCATTAATAAGGTGTGAATGTACATGCGGGCGATGCGTATGACCATGAATTAGGCGTGAAACTTGGTGTTTTTTAAGTATTTCAATCACAGCTGCTTCATTAGTATCCATAATAGCAGCAGACTTCTCATTTTTGTTCAAATGACTTTCTTGCCGATAATGTTGGGCAAGTGCCAAGCGTTCTTGTAAGGGTTTGGATAAAACCTCTTGTTGCCAAGCTGGGTTGTGAGTCAGTTGTCTAAATTTCTGATACTCAACATCATCGGTACACAGTAAATCACCGTGCATTAACAGTGTTTTTGTACCAAACAGATCAATCACAGATTCATCTTCCAAACAAAGGATGTTTGTCGCTTTAAAAAAAGCTTCACCGATTAAAAAATCTCTATTGCCTGGTAAAAAATGAACGTGAATGCCTTGCGTGGTTAATTTGTTAAGGGCTTCCTTAACGGCTACATTAGGCGGAGTGGGGTCATCATCACCGACCCATACGTCAAACAGGTCGCCTAATATATATAAGTCCGAGACAGTTGCATCCACTGAATCAAGATAGGCCAGAAAACGTTGCGTTGTTTCTGGCCTATCCTTGCTCAGGTGTAAATCTGAAATAAAATGAACGTGTTTTGACACAGGTTATTTTACAACCTCGGCTTTTTCGATGATCACTTCTTCTTTTGGCACATCTGTTGGAAACATTCCGCCAGAACCAGTCGGAATAGCAGCCATTTTATCTACAACATCCATACCGTCGGTTACTTTACCGAAAACAGCATAGCCCCAACCTTGTTGTGTTTTTGAACTGTGGTTTAAAAAGCCATTATCAGCTAAGTTGATGAAGAATTGACCTGTTGCAGAATGTGGGTCGCCTGTTCTTGCCATAGCGATGGTGCCACGGTCATTTGCTAAACCATTATCGGCTTCATTTTCAATAGCAGCGTTGGTATCTTTTTGTTTAAAGTCAGATGTGAAACCGCCGCCTTGCGCCATAAAATTTGGAATAATACGGTGAAAGATAACACCCTCATAAAAACCTTCCTCTACGTATGTTACGAAGTTTTTAACGGTGTTTGGTGCTTTTTCAGCATCGAGCTCTAAGGTGATATCGCCTTGGTTAGTTGTTAGTTTAATGGTTGTCATGTTTGTTTTGTCCGTTGCGTAAGTTGCTGTTGAAAAAAGTAAGGTTGCAGCAAAGATAGCCTGTATAAATTGGGTTAACTTATGGGTCATCGATAAAGCTCCTATTAAAATGTAAGGGGGTATCTTATAGTCTTCTAAGTCGATTATAAAGCTGAGATTAGCTTACTTGTTACTCATTAAGCGATTCAGCAACATTCCAACTTGTTGAGCAAACAATAGAAAGCTATCGTAACTAGCATCATCCAATGGCCGATGGCTGGTGGAGCGGTCTGCGTAAAAAATACCAATGGGTTTGCCTTTAACAATCACTGGCGAAATATAAAACGATTTTGATTTGGTTTTTTGTGACAATGATTGCGTCAGAAGTTGTTTAATCTCCGGGCTGGTATTTTCATCGACCCTTAACGTTTGCTGGTCCTTAATAGCTTGAAGGAAAACTCTTGAAGCAGGGTCAGTTAAGGTGAATTTAAAATGCTTATGAAGCCAGTCATTATTGTGACCAATAACTTGCTTAACATTCAGTTCTTTACGGTTAGGCGTTAATAAGGCGAATAAGGCATTATCCATCCCAACACCTCGATTAATGCCCTCTAGCGTCATCTCGACAAGCATATTAAAGTCGGCTTGATCTTTCTCAATGGATATTAACTCTTGCAGAATTTGTAATTGCAATAAGGGATCAGGTTGAACAAAAGCATCGACAAGTGCATGAGTGTCGTCTAATACTGCCTCAACCGGCAAAGGAATAACTTTAGCAACGGCTTTGGCACCATAATAGGCAGTTGTTTCAGCTGCTTTTGTAGCTGTACTGTGGAGTTGCTCTGTTGTTACGTTGGGGCTGGTGCCAATCAATGATGAAATAGAGGCGGTTATTGTTTTAACCTCTTTAGAATCCCAGCCAGCCTCTACAGCTTCAGCCAATTGATGTGACAGGGTGATCGCTTTACTTCTTGGATTTGAAGAAGCTGGGTTTTCGAGTGTCTGTTTTAATAAATCACTCAACCCCCAAGTCTGTGCCAAGCCCTGACTTAATTCATTCATCGTAAATCCTAGTACCTCCTTTTGAGCCTGCTCAGGTGTTTTATCGGTGTTTATTAATACCTCATGAAGCTCTTCACCTTTACTGTCACCAAAGCACCAAAACGCAAGGTCGCCAATATGTAGGAGAAGGGTGGCAATAAATACTTCCTCATTTTTACCTTCAGAACATTTTTGAGCAATTTCCTGTGCTTGCGCGGCAGCATGTAATGAGCGAGCCATTTGTTTAATTAACTGTTCACGATGAATACCATGCACCAAGCTATCAATTAACGATATGGTTAAACACATGCTTCGTACGGTATCAAAACCCAGCATCATAATGGCTCGACTAATAGTGCTAAATTTATGGCCCGTAGCATTGTAATGAACGCTATTGGCTAACTTTAAAACACGAGCGGTCATTGCTGCATCTTTTAGAACGACTTTTCCAAGCTGAAGGGCAGAGCTTATATCATCTTCTGAAACGCTAATCACTTCTTGAACGGTGCGGCCAAAAATTGGCATTTCACTTTCGGTAATCCTTTTAACCCATGAATCTACTTGTACTTTGGTCTCGCTATTCACATTCAACTCTAATTATTATTACGGCTATTTTTGTTAATTTTCACACCAACATTTAATAATAGCAAAGCATTTATTATTTCAATGGTTAATATGATTGTGCGCAAAATAATAGAGTTAGCGGTGCTCATTTTTGTCGGATCGGTTATTATTCGCGCTTCAATTATTTCGGTTAGATCAATGGACTCATTGCGAATTTACAACACATTAACAAGACAAAAAGAAACTTTTGTACCTATTAAAGAAGCTGAGGTTAGCTTGTATGTCTGTGGCATGACTGTTTACGACTTTTGCCATATAGGGCATGCGCGCGTGATGGTAGTTTTTGATGTTGTCTCGAGGTATTTAAAATACTTAGGGTATAACGTTAAGTATGTGCGCAATATTACTGATATTGATGACAAAATTATTGCAAGAGCAACAGAAGCAAATGAAGATTTCAAGCAACTAACCCAGCGCTTTATTGATGAAATGCATCAAGATGAAGCCTCATTAAATGTGCTTTCTCCTGATCTTGAGCCCTTAGCCACCGACTCAATCGATAATATTATTAGTATGATCGAAAAACTGATTGCTAATAATAATGCCTATGTGGGCGCAAATAATGACGTTTATTACTCTGTTGAATCCTTTGAGAACTACGGTCAACTATCGGGCCGAAAATTAGAGGATATGAATGCAGGTGAGCGGGTAGATGTTGATAGTAACAAACGGGACCCCTTTGATTTTGTTCTTTGGAAGTCAGCTAAGCCAGAAGAGCCTTCATGGTCATCACCGTGGGGAGAAGGGCGCCCTGGCTGGCATATTGAATGTTCAGCAATGTCGACCTGTTGCTTAGGTAATCACTTTGATATTCATGGCGGTGGAATGGATTTGCAGTTCCCACATCATGAAAATGAAATTGCCCAATCAGAGGCAGCCACAGGCGAGCGTTATGTTAATACATGGATGCATAACGGGTTTGTGCGTATTGATGATGAAAAAATGTCGAAATCGTTAGGTAACTTTTTTACTGTACGCGATGTGTTAAAAAAATACCGTGGTGAAGAGATACGCTTTTTTGTATTGTCTAGCCACTACCGTAGCCCGCTAAACTATTCAGATGAGCAGCTTAATGAGTCACGTTCTGCATTAGAGCGGCTGTATACGGCGTTGCGGAATGTAGAGCCCGTAAAAAACAATGTTAAATCTGACTATATAAAGCGCTTTGAAGACGCGATGAATGACGACTTTAATTCTGCAAAAGCTGTTTCCGTCTTATTTGAGTGTGCGAATGAATTAAATAAATTGAAAAGCTCTAATCCTGAGCAAGCCTCACTAATGGCTGGAGATTTATTAGATATGGCCGAACCACTGGGTCTTTTAAGTCAGGATCCGGAAGAATATTTACAGTCCAGCACTGGGTCGGATGGCGCTATCAGTAATGACGAAATTGATGTGCGAATAAGCCAACGCCTTCAAGCAAAGGTGGATAAAGATTGGGCGTTGGCTGATCAAATTCGTGATGCGTTAAAAGAACAAGGGGTTATTCTCGAAGATAAGGGATCGGAAACAACCTGGCGAAGAAGTTAATATTGCCAACATCAGGGTTCCTAACTTCTCTATACAATCATCAGTAACGAACCCTACTAAGCCAGATGGTATTGATACTTAGTTACTCTGTAATTCAGCTGCTTGTAGCGTATTTTCAAGCAATGAAGCGATGGTCATTGGGCCAACGCCACCCGGCACAGGGGTAATCCAGCTGGCATTTTTTGACGCCGCTTCATAATCAACATCACCGACTAATTTACCATTTTCAAGTCGATTGATACCAACATCAATCACCACAGCTCCCGGCTTAACCCATTCACCTTTAACAAAGCCAGCAATACCCACAGCGGCAATAATAATATCTGCTCGTTTTACGTGCGCCTCAAGATCTATAGTACGGCTATGGCAGGTGGTTACGGTGCAGCGCGCCATGAGTAGTTCAAGTGAAACAGGGCGGCCAACAATATTAGACGCACCAATAACAACAGCTTCTTTGCCTTCAAGAGGAATACCAGTACTGTTGAGTAACGTCATAATGCCTTTAGGCGTACAAGACCTTAAAACAGGCATTCGTAGGGCTAGGCGGCCAATATTGTAGGGGTGGAAGCCATCTACATCTTTAAGCGGATCTATCGCTTCGATGATTTTTTCTTCATTTATATGATCAGGCAGGGGGAGCTGAACAAGGATTCCATTAATGGCTGAATTATTATTGAGTTCATCAATTAAATTAAGAAGCTCTTCCTCGGTAACGCCATATGGAAATGTTTTTGATAAGGAATAAAAACCCACTTCCTCACAGGCATTGCATTTATTTCGTACGTAAACCTCAGAAGCAGGGTTTTCACCAACTAAAATAACAGCTAAACCGGGTTTTGATAGACCACGATCCAACCGATCCTCTGTTTGTTTTTTTATTGCTATTCTCAGCTCAGCTGAGGTTTTTTTTCCATCAATCTTTTGAAATGTCATATTTTTAAACTTTTTAGGGCTCTTTTTTTAAAGAAGCGTTGACCAAAATTACTGTGTGCCGTATTATCGCCCACCTACAGACTTATTGCATTACTT
>Ga0209345_10006395_pt1 | contig 10677 bp, 5 predicted proteins | sample Cruoilmetagenom7_FD_187294 | JGI IMG/M metagenome (GOLD analysis project Ga0209345, IMG submission 187294) | Oil polluted marine microbial communities from Coal Oil Point, Santa Barbara, California, USA - Sample 7 (SPAdes) (version 2) | ecosystem: Environmental > Aquatic > Marine > Oil seeps ... | reverse complement strand
CTCTTGGCTGCGGCCCCATCGAGGAATTTCTCAAGAAAAGCTGCCTAACTACATTGGGTTCTTTGAATTTGTCCATAACGCAAAAAAACGAGGAAAAAAGCTCATGGACTCCTTGCTTCGTCTTCTCCTTACTAACAACCTGGAATCCATATAGAGCCATAGCTTTTATGAAGGATGCCGTGATTGCGAACCTTCATGCCAAAATAAAGACAAGCAAAGGAATTAGTGTGGCGTGATGGTTGGTTGCACAGAGTAGTTATAGGTGCTGTTATGAAATATTTCATATTTATTATGATCTGTATCTTATGCCACAATGATTTTGTTTTTTCTGAGGAGGTATTAAGAGTCAAAAAAGCAACAAAGGAGATTAGGCTCTCTGGATATACCAGAAGAGAAGGAAAAATGACCGTATCTTCAGAAGTTTCAGGGAAGGTATTAAAGGTAAATTATGATATAGGGCAACCTGTCGGCGAAAAGGCTTTTATAGTGTTGGACCACACCTTTATAAGCCTGCAGATTGACAGTACAAGCCATTCACTAACCAAACTGAATATCAGGCTAAAACAGATTCGCTCGAGGGTATCTTATCTAGAAAAGGAATTTCTTCGAGCGGATACCCTTTATAAGGGAGATAAGGTCTCAGAAGTTAAGAGAGATTTGGCTGCCCAAGAGTTTGATCAGGCAAGGTTTGAGCTTGAATCCAATATGCAGGGAAAGGCCATGGCAGAAATCACTCTCAAAGAATTCAAAGAACAGAAGAACAGGCACAGTGTCTATGCTCCAAAGGGATGGATAGTTACCTCGAGGATGGTGGAGGAAGGGGAGATTGTCCAAAAGGGCCGTCCTCTCGCTATGGTTTCCAATTACAGAGATCTAGTGGTACCATTATCTGTGTCTAACCAAGAGCTTTTAGCGATAAAAGCTCTTCCTAAGGAGTTCGAGGCTGATTTGGAAGGAAAACCGGTTAAGACGAGAATCAAGTGGATCAATCCTGAGTTCGATAATAAAATCAGAAAGCTCAATATTGAACTTTTAATAAGAGATTATCTGCTAGAAAAAAGAGGCGGACTAAAATTCACCTTACCGCTTCGGTTAAAAACGGAGGGGCTACTCGTGCCAAAGGCAGCAGTCACAAGTCGCTACGACAACCCGAAGGTGACACTGAAAGAAAACAGCAAAGTAATAAGTTTGCTGGTGAGGGGACAAATAGGAGATCATCTGCTGGTAGCTGAGAATAGCCATCTGACACCAGGCACCGAACTGGTTCTCCCTCAACCTCTCGACCAGACCTTAAACAAATGAAATCCGTAGTCCGATATTCCCTCAATCAGATCGTCCTTATCAATGTTGTATTTGTTTTCCTTGTTGTGGCAGGGTTATTTAGCCTCTTCACTACGCCCGTTGAAAATATGCCTCCTGTCGATATCGGAAGAGCTTACATAACAACCGTATACTATGGAGCTTCGGCAGAGGATATTGAAAATATTATTACAAACAAGATAGAAGACGCGCTTGACGGTCTTGAAAACGTTGAATTTATAGAATCTGAATCCAAAAGAAATTACTCTATTATAGTCGTAAAGTTTCTCGATGACACCGACTACAGCGCCCTATATGATGAGCTCAGACTCAGGGTGTTAAATGTGAAGGAGGAGTTGCCACCTCAGATCGATGGCCCTAGCTTTCTGTACGTGGATACCCAAGTCTGGATGCCTGTGATGGAGATAAACCTGGTTGGAGATATTCCAAACAGGAGTCTGGAACTTCTTGCTGAAGAACTGAAAACATTCTTTAAGAAAATCCCGGGGGTAAGGGAGGTAATAGTATTCGGGAAATATAAGAGCGAATTTCACGTGTCCGTAGACCCGGAAAAACTGCGTAAATTCGGGATAACCTTTAATATGGTGGCAGAGGCAATCAAGTCAGCCAATACCAAGATACCTACCGGACGTTTCATAACGCCAGTCTCAGAATATTTGCTAAACGCAGGAAAAAGACTTTCTTCCCAGGAAGAGGTGCTTGATGTTGTGATACGTAGTTACGATGACTCCAACTTCATCAGGGTGAGGGATGTTGTAACAGATGCCAGGTTAAGCCACAGAGATCCAGACTTCATCTTCTCCGTCAATGGAAAGAGTTCTGTCAAACTAGTAGTAAGGAAAGAACCTAAAGGAGATTCAGTTAAGATTGCCAAGGCTATTAAGGATGTTTGCGGACGTTTCGAGGAGTCACACAGGAAAGACGGTATAGCTATCGAGCTTACCCGTGACTCGACTATTGAGATATATGACTCCATCAGGACCCTCACTGGTAATATGGTGTTGGGCATGCTGTTTGTTACAGTGGCGTTATGGCTGATCCTCGGATTTAGAAATGCCATGCTGACCGCGATCGGCATCCCTTTTTCTTTTCTCTTTGCTGTTATAATCATAAAGTGCACGGGCCTGTCGATCAATACGATAGCTCTTTTTTCTTTTGTGCTTGTCTCAGGTATCATAGTCGATGATGCGGTAATCATTGTGGAGAATGTTTACCGCCATATGCAGATGGGCAAGTCTCCAAGAGAGTCTATCGTTGACGGTGTTGCTGAGGTCATGCTTCCAGTGATTAACTCTGCCTTGACTACCGTACTGGCCTTTACCCCCATGTTGGTTATGACGGGGAGTACCGGAGAATTTTTCAGCGTCGTACCTAAGACTGTCTCATATGCCCTTGCTGCATCGCTCGTTGAAGCCCTATTCATACTACCGATCCATATATTAGATTGGGGACCTCGTAACATCTCGTCGTCAGTTTCAGACACAAAGGACTCGAACGCTTCGTATCAACATCTGAGGTATGGGATCTTTGCACCAGTTTGGAACATATACTATAAAATCCTCAAATTTCTCCTTGCGCGTAAGGCCTTGACCGTAGGCTCACTGGTTGGGCTTTTGTTGCTTGCTCTTGCAATCCTAGGGCTTTCTATAACCGGCATAGCCCCGCTTATTAACATCGAGTTCTTCCCAGGCAACTATTTTCGTTATCATATAGTTATTACCTTGCCTCCTGAGACGCCTATGGTGGAAACGGACCTGGTAGTGAGGGATATTTCACGGTTTATCCTGTCACTTGGAAAAAAGCAGGCCCAATCGGCTTCCGGTGCAACGGGCATGTACGAGGACGAAGATTATATGTGGCATTATGGTCATCATATCGGACAGGTTGTAGTTACGCTGCCGGAAAAAAAAATACTTGAATTTCCAGATAATCCAAAGAATGATCCCATGTTCCACCTCGATTACATAAGAGAGAGGTTGCGTAGCTATGTCACGCAAAAGTACCCTGACATTGATCGAAGGCCCTCCCTCAAGGTCTTTGCTGAAAATATGGGACCGCCGGCTGGTAAGGCGGTTAACATCAGGGTTTCAGGCAGCACATTTGGGGAAGTAGCAAGGGCCGCTGACTCTATATTGAATTACCTCAAATGTGATGAAGACCTCTCGGGCCTCACGGACCTTAAGGATAATAGAGCTTTGTTAAAAAAGGTTGTGAAGTACATACCGGTCGAGGAAGAAGCACTTGAATATTCTCTGTCACCGGGTATTGTTACTTCACTTGTGGCATATGCGTTAAATGGTTGGTACGTGGGTAAATACAAAACCGATGAAGAAGAGATAGATCTCCTTGTACGTCTTGCAAGGGCGAGTGACCGCGGGAATACTAAACGAACAGGACTTGCTGACCCGGTTGATATCTTGGGTGTTCCTGTGATCGAGCACGTTTCATCACCGGTTGTCCTAGGGGATATCGTGGAAATGAGCTATGTATACGAACCTGACACAAGGACAAGATACAATGGAAAGCCAACCTTAACTATAACTTCAGACATCAAGGCAGGCTCTATGCTGTCATCGAGCAGGGTTCAGGTCCTTGTCAAGAGATTCTTCGGGAAGATGGCAGATGAATATCCGGGGGTTACAATCGGTTTTGGTGGAGAGTTCGAAACCACGAGTAGGACATACGATTCTCTTTATTTGGCATTTATTATTGCAATTCTTGGTATTTATTTGGTTCTTGCGGCACAGTTCAAGGACTATTTCCAGCCAGCGATCATTCTGTCGTCTGTTGGGTCCGCTATTATCGGGGTAGTCCTAGGGATGTTTGTCACGAGAACAACCTTTAATATCGGTAGTTTTATGGCAGTGATTGGCCTTGCTGGTATTGTAGTGAACGACGCTATAATTCTTGTTGATTTCATGAATACGAGAAAAAGAAGCGGGAAGCCGCTGCGTGATGCTGTGATAGAGGCTTGCGGCGCAAGGATGCGGCCTGTTATCATTACAACGGTCACTACAATCTTGGGACTCCTACCAATGGCGATGGGCATTCCCAGTAGGTCCATTCAATGGGCACCTATGGCTGTCGCGTTTATCACAGGTCTTTTCAGTGCGACAATGCTCACCCTTGTTATTGTGCCAGTAGGATATGAGCTTTCAGAAAAGCTGACAAATTCGATGAGACGCGTAACTAGAGTCTGAACGAAAAGTACTCTGTCCCGGTAGTGAGGATTGTTGGTTCATCGTGGATTAGTGGGAAAAATTGTGGGAGCGGCTTTCCAGCCGCGACTGTCGCGGCTGGAAAGCCGCTCCCACAGTGAGATTGAAGTGGATAAAAAAATCAAGGCCGAAGATTTTCCCACTAATCCGCGATGAGCCGGATTGTTTAGCCTAATTTTCCTGTGGTTAAGGTCAAGTGATAAGCACTAAGGAACTGGAAATAAATAACTTCCTTAAGTTGGCGCTCAGATTAGGTTAGATTTGTTCTGTCTGAATACGTACTTCTCTAAATTATCAATGTCGTTAACAAAAGTGCTCCTGTGAGCTACGGCAGAAGTCAGTTGCCCGTAGTTATTGAGATAGTTGCTATCATGATATATAATAAGGTGTATCTTAAAAGCTTTTTACCTTTACTGTTAATGCTCGTCCTTCCCGCCGTTTCAAGGTCAATCACTCTGGAGGAGTCTTTGAGATATGCCTTGGATAATTCTGACACCTTTCAGATCGCCGTTCTTTCCTCTGACAGAACAAGGGCTGAAGCCAGAGGGAGAACCGCCCCTTTTAAACCTCAGGTAGGTATCGAAGCAGGGTTCTCCCGCATTAATATCGACGACGAAGACTTCACCATCACGTTGGACAATATTCATGAAGTTCAATACGGTTACAAATACCCTGAACAGGAGGTTAGGACGAGCTTGAGAACCAGCCAGGTGCTTTGGGCGGGTGGCAGAATGCGTAACACCTTCAAACTCAAAGATAGTTTTTACTCCTATGCAGATCTTATCGAGAGGTCTGGGAGAAGGGATATAAAAAAGAAAGTTAAGTTTGCTTTTTGTCGGGTGCTTTTTGAGAAGGCCCATGTGGACATTTTAGAAAACAGGGTAAAACAGAGGATAGAAGAACTCAAGGATGCGCAAGACCTTCGAAACCAGGGGATGGTAACGTCCCTTGATGTACGACAGGCAAAGATCAGCCTCAACTTTGCCATAAGTGAACAAAAGAGAGGAGAAAGTTTCTATAAAGAGGCAATAATTGATTTTAATGTGGCTATTGGCAGAACCGGTAAAGGAGCGCCGCTTATACCTAATGGAAAATCGGATAGGATAACAGAGTCGATTACGGGACTAATAGAACTCGTGTCAGCCTTGCTTGAACGGGACAAGCAACTGGAGCTCAATATTGCAGCTAATGAGCTGCTAACATCTCAACTAAATAAAAAGGTTGTAAGAGGGGAGGGCTTCCCCGAGATTCTATTTTTACTTTCAGTTGAATCGAAGGATGATAACGAGAATGATCCAAGAGAATCGTGGCTTGCCGGGCTTCAGCTGAAGTGGAACATTGTGGACGGGGGGGTCGTAGGGGCAAAGAAAGCAACTGCGATTGCAGGGGTGCGAATAGCTAAAAAGCACCTTCAAAGGGTTGAGAAGGAGTTGAGAGGGATTATCGAAGGTGCCAAAGTCAAGGCCAAATCATTAGATGAAAGGATATCATTACAACTGGAAACATTAAGACTATCCAAAGAAAACTATGAGGACGCAAGGGGGCATTATCGTGCCGGCTCCATCACCATGACACAGCTACACGAATCTCATCTAGCCTATGCTGAGTCCAGCTTTTATTTGTCGAGTCTTTTCTTTGAGGAACATCGATTATTGATAGATGTGCAGGCTATGCTGGAGTAAGTTCATAGCGCTTACTCACTGCGTGCCTTTTTAGAGGAATGGGCAGACAGAGAAGTTGGATACAGGGGCGTTGGTAAAGCAACCGAAAGGTTTTCTGCCAATTCCCACTAAGGCCGCTCCTGTAGGTAGTGATATCCCATATCAACTACACCGATATCATCTGAGCCATTATTGCTAGTAGTTCTATTTGAGAGGTTGTCAAGAATAGCCTGATTGGTGTTTGGATCACCAGCGTCAACACAGGGGCTGTTGATCTGATCGAGGTAATAATCGCCATTAGGACCACTGACAAAGAACGGATCCAGGCTAATATTACCGTCACTACCAGCGTAGGTGTCCTGCTCAATACAACTATACGATACGGAAAAAGCAGTCGAGTCGTTGTATATCTCCGGGTTTGCTGATGCAGAATCAGCCCACAATATACAGTTTTTCATGGTAATATCTGAAAAATAGCTGAATATCCCTCCGCCGGAGTCAGCCGAATTATTTGAGAAAGTACAGTTCGTTAGTACGTGGTTGTTGTTGTAAAAGTTATAGAGCCCACCTCCTTGGAAATCAGCCGAGTTGCCTGTGAAGATGCAGTTCTCGGTCACTACGGACATGATAGTCTCGGAGTTATACATCCCTCCGCCTGAATCCTCAGAAGAATTTCCTGAGAAAACGCAGCCTTGAACCATGAAGTTGCCATCCAAGCGATTGTATAATCCGCCTCCTGAGTCAGCCGAGTTTTCTGTGAAGATGCAGTTTTGTAAAATATTATTGGTGTTGTGGGAGCTGTACATACCGCCGCCTTGGTAGTTGGCCGAGTTATCCGAGAACGTGCAGTTTTGCACCACGATGTTTGCGTTGCTGAAGTTACGGAGTCCCCCGCCGGAATCTCCAGAGGAGTTTCTTGATAATTCGCAGTTTTGTACTATAAGGTTGATATTGTGAGAGTTAGAAAGTCCGCCGCCGTTGTCGTTGGCCGAGTTATCCGAGAATGTGCAGTTTTGCACCACGATGTTTGCGTTGCTGAAGTTACGGAGTCCCCCGCCGGAATCCCCAGAGGAGTTTCTTAAGAATTCGCAGTTTTGTACTGCGATGTTGGGGTTATGTGCGTTATTGAGTCCGCCGCCGTTGTCGCCAGCCGAGTTGTCCGAGAACGTGCAGTTTTGCACCACGATGTTTGAGTTGTATGAACTGTATATCCCCCCACCTTGTCCGCCAGCCGAGTTGTCCGAGAATGTGCAGTTTTGTATCGTGATATTGGTGTTGAGTGAGATGTACATACCACCGCCATTTAACTGCGCAAGACCGTTGATTATAGTAAAACCGTCAAGTCTTACGAGGCTTGCCCCCTCCACCACATGATTGACTTCCATGTCTCCGTCAAGTATTGTAAGGTTCTCTTCATAATCACGATCTTCCATGCTATAATCTATGCCATTGAATCCGCCGTATATCCCCATTCTATTACCCATTCTGAGTAATACCGTATCTGTATCATCGTTTTTATTATATGTTCCAGCCGCGACCCATATATAGACATGGACGCCATATGGCGCTTCATTAACGGCGTCCTGCGGGTGATTAAAGGCGGAGCTCCAGCATGTCCCATCGCCGCCTTCCGGTGCGTCTGGTCGAACAAGCAAAATTGAACCTGATTTCGTAAGCAAAAAGTTATCAGCCTCCTCCTTAATGGCAATTACGGTTGTACAACTGTCATCACGTCCATCGTTAACATGGAATGTAAACGTGTCCCAATCGAGATAATCTGCATCACGGGTATATCTCCAGCATGATTCATCTATCTGTAAGAGAAATCCATGTTGAGGATGTCGGTCTATATGGTAGGAGAGTGTATCGTTCTCAATATCGCTTGCCTGTAATTCAATATCGATAGATAACTTGTCGTCCATATTGAACCATCTTCCATAGACAGCGGGTACATCATTCAGAGGCTCAACCTCAATATAGATAGATGCTACACTGCTATTACCTGTCCCGTCGTTTACATGAAATTTGAAGCTGTCTGATCCGAAATAGTTGGGATTCGGAATATATTTCCAGTTTTTAATGCCTATCTGTTCTAAGGCGCCGTTTTCAGGTTGTTCCAATATATAATAAGTGAGTTCATCATTGTCATCATCGCTTGCCTTTAGTTCAATATCAAGCGGAGTATCTTCCAATGTGCTCTCAAAGCTATCATAGGCGATGGGGATTCTGTTTCCAGCTTCACCGCTGCCTCCCCCATGACCGCATCCAAGCGCAAATCCGAGAGTGATTACGATGGCTACAGACAACATTGTTCTATTGCTTTTTGTCTTATTCATTCCTTCAAACTGCTCCTGAGTAATATGCGTTATTGAGAAGTCAACTTGTGATAATAAGTGTGAATTTGGCAAGAATCGTGCCACATTGCCCTTGGCCTCATTTAACTCTTGATAATTATAGTATGCTGGGTATTTCCTTAACTCAAGTATATACCATATGTAGTATCTCCGCAAATAGGAAGATTTCCAGTGAAAAAGTTGACGATCGCCAGTTACCAACGCCTTTCACAACACGATGACGAGCATGTTTTTCACTCTAATCAACGTTTCTCAAGCCACAGTGCATATTGTTCTATCGACTTATGCATCAAGCAGTTACCACTAAAACCATGACTTTGGAAAAAACATAGCAAAGGGACATTCATGACAACCACAACATGTTGTGTTACCTTGAGTGAAGGGAATACCCAGCTATAGTATTTTAAGAAACCAAAGTACTGCACGGCACCTCTGCTGAGGGACTGAACTGTGAAGTTGTCTTCCACTTTTGAGACAAAAAATTTAACCTATGTATGTTGATCGTTGATGCATTAAAAAAGGAATATGGGAGAAGAATCAGGGTTCTTACCAAAGCATGTGATGTCATCGATCTTCTCTATCTTAGACCCCCTCAGAAGCGCATAAAGATCAAGGGTTGATCGTGATTGAATGAGTGATGCCTGAAAACAGGAAAGTTCTTCACCGATAAGATTCACAAGTAACTTCCTTTGGTCAGTGCCTATCCAGAAAAATACTTCCTGGAAGGTCGGTTCTGAGTAGTTTCCAATTCGTAGAGTGTTGCCAAACGGAAAAAAATTTCTCTGTACATTACAATGGGCGAAATGGTATTATTTGTCCGTTGTTATACCGGTCCCGTCCCTTAGCTATAGGAAATAAGGGTATATGCCCCTATAAGCCATATGAGAATTCGAATACTTAGCGTATTATGCTTATCAATACTTGCTGCTTTTCTAGGGGCGGGTGTACTTGTCCCTATCCTTCCCCTTTATGCAAAGGGTCTTGGTGCCTCAGGTACTGTGTTTGGCGTCATCTTTTCGAGCTTCGCCCTAACCTTGGCCATTTCGAACCCCTTAGTAGGAAAGATATCCGACCGTATCGGGTATAAGCCGATGATTGCACTGGGTCTCGGAATACATATACCTGTCGCCCTCCTGTATGTCATCGCTACCAAACCATACCATCTCATCATCATCAGGCTTGCCGAGGGTCCCCTTGCTGCAATGGTAGTTACCGTGGCCATGGCATATGTGGGCTCCATTGCACCAAAGGACAAGGAAGGCTCGTACATGGGTATTTTCGGAACAGCCCTTTTCCTCGGCCTCGGCCTCGGCCCTTTGATGGGGGGGTATCTAACGGATGCATACAATATTCGAACACCTTTTTATGCTATGGCTGCACTTCTTGCCGTATCCTTTATCCTTGTCTTACTGCTGCTTCCCCGGAGAAAAGGAAGTCCGGCCAGTTATAAGAAGAATGATTCAGAAGCAGCAAAGCGCCCCATAAAAGAGGCTTTGAGATCAGATCTCATGAAGGGGATGCTCCTCTTTTCTTTGATCATCGCCATCGGCCAAAGCGGTTTAATGGTGTTTTTACCCCTTATGGCTCAGGGAAAGCAGATGACAACGACTCAGATAGGTATACTATCTGCTGTCATCGTACTGATGGCTGGCGGGCTCCAAATCCCCTTTGGATACTTTGCCAATAGGTACAACAAGGTTTTCCTTCTAATAGCAGGCGTACTCATAATCAGTGTCATTCTGGCATATATACCTTTGTGCTCCAGTTTCTATTTCTTCCTCGCCCTTAGCGTAATGGGGGGGGTCGGGTCTGCTATGGCCAACCCTGCAGCTACAGCTATGCTAGTTAGGGAGTCCAAGACCTTGGGTATTGGACTAGGCTTTGCTCTTGGTCTGTATAACTTTGCTTTCGGATTGGGCATGATAGCGGGACCTTTCTTATCCGGGCTTATAATGGATATTTTCAGCCTTGACAAAGTATTTTATGCGAACTCAGCAATTTTTGTCCTGGCGTCCACAGTGATCTACCAATACACTAAGGGATTGAAAGACATCTAAATGGGGTTTTGCCTGGAATCATTGTCATCTCGCCCTTAAGTTACATTATTCCATGAGTGCAATAATC
>Ga0209345_10006394_pt1 | contig 10681 bp, 13 predicted proteins | sample Cruoilmetagenom7_FD_187294 | JGI IMG/M metagenome (GOLD analysis project Ga0209345, IMG submission 187294) | Oil polluted marine microbial communities from Coal Oil Point, Santa Barbara, California, USA - Sample 7 (SPAdes) (version 2) | ecosystem: Environmental > Aquatic > Marine > Oil seeps ... | reverse complement strand
TGCTGTTAATGAAATATGCGAAAGCTATTATTCAACCAAGTTTATTTGAAGGATGGAGTACAGTAATTGAAGATGCGAAATCATTGCAAGTACCAGTAATAGCATCAAGTTTAAAAGTAAATATAGAACAATTGGAAGAAAAAGGTACTTATTTTGAATCAGATGATTATTTGAAATTAGCTGTTATTTTAGAATTGTTTCCTAAAAGAGATTTTAAGCATCAATTATACGAATTGTATGATGAACGTATGAAAAAAGCAGCGTATGAATTTTTAACAATTTTTAAATAATTAATTGCAATGGCAAATAACAAAATTATCTTTATCAATCAAAGTTCAGGTTATTTGATGATTGACATTATCAACGCATTTAAAAATACATATAAAGAAAGAGTCTTATTTACAGGTTTTTTGGGTAAAAGAGATACACCTTTAGATGATGGTGTCAAAATAAAATGGTTGTTTAAATACAATAGAAAATCTACATTTAAAAGGTTATTAACATGGAGTTTAGCATTTTTTAAATCAATATTTTTAATTAAGTTTAAATATAAGAACGCACATTTATTTCTGGTATCCAATCCTCCTTTTGCTATTTTAATTCCATTTTTTTGTAAAAATGAATACAGCCTTTTAATTTATGATGTGTATCCTGATGCATTGGTGGAATTTAAAATTTTCAAAAATGATTCTTTAATTATTAGGTTATGGAAGAAAGCAAATCTAAAAATTTATAAAAAAGCAACACATGTTTACACAATTACAAATGAAATGAAGGGTCGATTATCTCAATACTCGGATCCCAATAAAATTAAAGTCATTCCAATTTGGGCAGATAATAACTTTTTAAAGCCAATGTCTAAATTTGAAAATATTTTTTTAAAACAGCATGGTTTGGAGAATAAATTTGTGGTAATATATTCGGGAAACTTAGGAAAATCTCATCCTGTTGAAGTTTTATTAGAAGTAGCAAAAGAATTTGAATTACAAAATGAAATAGTTTTTATTATAATTGGAGAAGGGGATAAATATGAGTTTATTAAAAAGGAAATTAAGATATTAAAATTATCGAATGTTCTTTTATTCCCTTGGCAAGAAGCTGCAATGTTGCCCTATACATTATCAGCCGCAGATATTGCGGTAGTTACATTAAGTAAAGAGGTGTCAGATTTAAGTATTCCGAGTAAAACATATAGTTTAATGTCTGTAGGTGTACCCATTTTATGTATAGCTAGTGAAACTTCAGCATTATCAAAATTAATTACCCATCATGAAATGGGTAAAACATGTTCTCAAAAAAATAAAACAAAAATTGTTAATTTCATTAAAGAGTGTAAAAAGAATCCTTTATTATTAGAAAAATTGAAAGAGAACTCATTTAAGGCTTCGTTAGACTACACACCAGAAAACGCTAAATTATTTGTATAATGTATCATTATTTTTTTAAAAGAATAGTAGATTTTACAGTTGCTCTAATAGGGCTTATACTTGTTTTTCCTGTATTGTTACTACTTGTTTTGATCTTATTTTTTTTTAATAATCGTCATGTTTTTTTTTTACAGGAAAGACCTGGTTTAAAAACTAAAACATTTTTTGTGGTTAAGTTTAAAACAATGAATGAAGCTAGGGACAGTGAAGGCAAGTTATTACCAGATAAAAATAGGCTGACTAAAATTGGAAAGTTTATCAGAAATACATCGTTAGATGAATTACCTCAATTATGGAATGTAATTAAAGGAGATATGAGTTTAATTGGTCCAAGACCATTGTTAGTAAAATATTTACCTTTATACAATGAAAGACAATCACGAAGGCATGATGTTAAGCCAGGAATAACAGGTTGGGCACAAGTAAATGGTAGAAACACAGTTAGTTGGGAGCAGAAACTAAAATTAGATGTATGGTATGTTGATAATTTATCATTTTTATTAGATTTAAAAATCGGTTTATTTACTATTATAAAGGTTTTTAAAAGGGAAGGTATTAATGCAGAAGGCACTGCAACAACTAGTCCGTTTAAAGGAGGGAAGTAATTATTAATTTTGTAACTTAGATTAATTGAACCAATTGATTTTAATTGTTTTACTATTTGTAACAATAAACTTGTTATAATATTTTTTAGTTGTTGTAGATTAACTAAAACAAATTTTTAAATAAAGTAACATATTTGATTGTAAAAGCAATAAGTTATTTTATTTTTCATCTAAATAAATGAAATATATGAAGGAAATAGCAATTTATGGTGCTGGTGGATTTGGTCGTGAAGTTGCTTGTATGTTAAAAGCAATCAATAAAGAAAAACCAACTTGGAAATTGATTGGTTTTTTTGATGATGGGATTACTAAAGGAGAACAAAATAAGTATGGTGAAATATTAGGAGGTATTATTGAATTAAATAATTGGGGTAAAGAATTAAGTATAATTTTCTCAATTGCATCACCACAAATATTAAAAGAAGTAGTGTTAAAAGTAATCAATAATAATATTAAATACCCTAATATTGCTGCGCCAAATGTTAATTTTTTAGATAAAGAAACACTAAAAATAGGAAAAGGAAACCTTTTCTTTTTTGGGACACGAGTTAGTTGCGATGTAACCATAGGTGATTTTAATTTAATGAATGGCTATGTTTCTTTAGGCCATGATGCTATTCTAGGAAATTTTAATATTCTTGGACCCATGGTGAGAATTTCAGGATGCTCATCTGTAAATAGTTCTAACTTTTTTGGAGTTCAATCAATTGTGTTGCAGGGATTAAGTATAGGGGATAATACTAGAATTGGAGCTAATAGTGTTGTTATAAGAAACACAAAAGACAATAATTTATATATGGGTAATCCAGCTACTAAAGTTAAATTTTAAGATTAAATAATAATGGCATTTCAAAAAATACAGAATGTAAAAGTTGTTGGAGTTTCGGCTTGTGTACCTAACCATATTGTAGATAATAGTAAATTAGAAATGCTGGGTACACCAAAAGATATTTCTAAATTTATTGAAACTACTGGAATCGCAAAAAGACACACTGTTGGGAGTGAAAAAATTTGCACTTCAGATTTATGTTTTCAAGCGGCAGAAAAATTGATTGAGGATTTAAATTGGCAAAAAAAGGAAATTGATTGTTTCATATTTGTAACTCAAACACCAGACTATATATTACCATCTACATCCTGTATTCTTCAAGATAGGCTGGGATTATCAACAGATTGTTTTGTATTAGAGGTATCTCTTGGATGTTCGGGGTGGGTTTATGGTATGGCTACAATAGCTCAGTTTTTAACATCGGGTAATTTTAAAAAAGGGTTGCTATTGGTTGGCGATACGGTTACAGTAACTAAATCTGATAGAGATAAAAGTACCTATCCTTTATTTGGAGATGCAGGAACAGCAACAGCATTAGAATATTGTGAAAAAGCAACTCCAATGTATTTTCAGTTATCAACAGATGGGAAAAATCATAAGGCAATTATTATTGAAGATGGTGGGTTTAGAAATTTCTTTTCTGAAGAGTCTTTAGTCATAAAAGAGAGAGAACCTGGTATTTTTAGAAATAATTTACAGAGTTATTTAAATGGGACTGATGTTTTTATTTTCGGAATAACAAAAGCACCTAAAAGTATCAATTCACTACTTGAAAACTTTGATATTGATAAAGAAGAAGTTGATTATTTTGTTTTCCATCAGGCAAATAAATTGATGACAGAAAAAATAAGAAAAAAAATAAAAGTAGGACCAGAAAAGGTACCTTATTCACTAGACGAATATGGAAATACATCGTCAGCTTCAATCCCTTTAACAATTGTTGCTAAATTAAGAGATGAGGTAACTAAAAATAAAAAGAAAATAGTAACTTGTGGTTTTGGAGTAGGATTGTCTTGGGGTTCTATTTATTTTGAAACCGATAGTATAATTTGTCCTGAAATAATTAAATACAACCTAAACAAATAAAAACATGGAACAAAAATTTATTGATTTATTTAAAGAAACTTTAGAAATTGAAGATAGAGAAATTGAAATGACAGACACTTTTAGAGATTATGATGAATGGGACTCTTTAGGCTTATTATCTCTAATTGCTATGATTGATGAAGAATATGACTTAATAATTGAAAGTAACACTTTTCAAACACTTGAAACAGTGGCTGATGTACATAATTATATAAAATCTAAAACCGTATAAAAGAAAATAAGCAGTGGCATTATTAAAATTCAACAATATAGGTATCGCTGGTTTATCAGCGTGTGTTCCAAAAAAAACAATAGATAATTATAAGTACACTCAATATTTTGAGGAGGCAGATGTAAAAAATATTGTTGACAAAGTAGGAATTAAAGAGCGTCGTTTTACAGATGATACAATGTGTTCTTCTGATTTATGTTTTGCTGCAGCTGAAAAGCTTATCAAAGATATGAGTATTGATAAATCGGAAATTGATTTGTTAATATTCGTTTCTCAAACCCCTGATTATAGAATGCCTGCAACATCTATTATACTACAAAATCGTTTAGGTTTAAGTAAGCAAACTGCAGCTTTTGATATTAGTTTAGGATGTTCAGCTTTTATTTATGGTTTGTCAGTAGTTTATGGCTTAATGCAATCTGGTGGTTTTCGTAAAGCTTTATTGTTAGATGGGGAAACCCGTTCTAAGGTATATTCCCCTAAAGATAGACAAACAGCTTTTATTTTTGGTGATGGAGGTGTTGCGGCCATTATTGAAAATAATTCAAAATATGGTGAAAGTTATTTTTCATTAAATTCTGATGGTTCTAAGGAATCTTATATTAAAATTAATGCAGGAGGCTATAGAGTGCCTAGTTCTACAGAAACTTTAACAGAAAAAGTTGTTGATACTCACGGGAATATTAGAACAGAAGAGCACGGGTATATGAATGGTGCTGATGTATTTAATTTTGTATTGTTAGAAATTCCAAAAGATATAAAATTGTTAATGAGTTTTTCTAATATAGCTCTACATGAGATTGATTATTTTGTACTTCATCAAGCCAACGATTATATGAATAATTATTTATCCAAAAAATTAAAATTAGAGACCGAAAAAGTCCCAAATTGTATTTCTAAATTTGGTAATACATCTTCAGTATCAATTCCTTTAACTATAGTATCTGAACTTCAGAAGAATTTAAAAGAAAGAAATAAAATGTTACTTTCAGGTTTTGGTGTTGGGATGAGTTGGGCTTCAGCAATTATTAATTTAGAAAATTGTTTCATATCAGATATCGTTGAAATTTAACATCTATGAATTACAATCCTTTTTCATTAAAAAATAAAACTATTTTAATTACAGGAGCATCATCAGGAATAGGAAGTTCTATTGCTATTGAATGTTCAAAAATGGGAGCTAATGTTATTATAACAGGCCGAAATAAAGATAGATTATTGAATGTTTTTAAAAAACTTGACAGGAATAATGATCATCATAGTATTCAGGCCGATTTAGTTGAAGAGGAAGCTATTAATAAACTGGTTAATGAATTGCCAAAAATTGATGGAATTGTTCATTGCGCTGCTATATTAAAAAAACAGCCTTTAAAGTTTATTAACGAATCAACATTAAAAGCAACCTTTGAAACTAATCTTTTCGCACCTACTTTATTATGTCAAAAAATCGCAAAAAAAAATAAAATAAATAATAAGGGTTCTATTGTTTTTATTTCTTCGATAGCTTCTACAATTGCTTCGTATGGAAATATTTTATATATGGCTTCAAAAGGAGCCATAAATTCTCTTTCTAGAGGGATGGCTCTTGAGTTAGCTTCAAAAAAAATTAGAGTCAATACAATACAGCCAGCTTTGATAAAAACAAATTTAACAGATACAGTTCTTTCAGAAGAAGATTTAAATAATTACTTACAAAAATTTCCTCTTGGTAGATTTGGAAAGTCTGAAGAAGTAGCTTATGCAGCTATTTATTTACTTTCTGATGCAAGCCTTTGGACCACAGGAACTTCAATAGTTGTTGATGGTGGTGTAACTTTAAGGTAATAGAAGGAAGTTTATAGCATTAAATATTTTGTAATAAATTAAAATGAGCATTTATAATATAGGTACTGATATTGAAGAAATAGATAGATTTGTTAGAATGTTAGCATTTCGTCCGCATATTTTAAAAAAGATTTTTAAAGAAGAGGAATGGAATTATGCGTTCTCTAAACCAAGATCAGCTAAAAGCTTAGCAGGTATTTGGTGTGCAAAAGAAGCTGTTGCAAAAGCATTTACACCCTTGGTTGCAATAAAGATACAGGATATTACAATTGTACATGCATCACTAGGTTACCCAAAGGTGAATTTTACACATCCGGAATTACAAAATGAAGAAGTAAATGTTTCTGTTTCAATTTCACATTCAGTTAAGTATGCAACAGCATCTGCCATTGTCTCTTATCGAAATATTTAATAGAACTTGATTCTTCTGTAGTTTTTAATTTATTAGGTATGACCAAAAAAATGATACGATTATTTGATATTCTAATTTCTTGTATAGCGTTATTGTTTTTTTCTCCATTACTATTAATTGTTGTATTAGCAACCGCTTTAACACATGGTTTCCCCATCTTTTTTACTCAAATTAGAGTTGGTAAAAATTTCAAACCTTTTAGAATTTATAAGTTTAGAAGTATGAAGTTAAATACTGAAGATGAGTTAGGCTTAACAACTGGATTTTCAGATACACGAATCACTAAAACAGGATACTTTTTAAGAAAATACAAGATGGATGAGCTACCTCAATTGTTCAATGTGCTTAAAGGAAATATGTCACTAGTTGGTTCTCGCCCACAGGTGCCATATTACACCAAAAAATTCAAAAACTACTATTCACAAATTTTAATTGAAAAACCTGGTTTATGTAGTCCTGCAGCTGCAATGTATGCTAATGAAGAGGCATTATTAGACACTGTTAAAAATCCAATTCACTATTATGAAGAAATACTAATTCCTTTGAAATGCGAAATGGATATACAATTAGTGAAAAATTTTACGCTGAAAATATATATGCGTGTATTAATTGACTTTTTAAAATTTAATAAAACTTAATTTTTATTTAGAAGCTGGTAATAAAATCTGTTCATACAAATAATCAGTTAGTTTTTTAGCTCCATAAACATTTAAATGAGAGTTTCCTAACCAATCTTTTGAATCATTAAAAAGAGCACTACAAAATTCATGATTGTTTAAATTAATAATTCCTAACCCTTTAGGAATAGAATTTTTTGGTATAATTGAGGGTATTAAATTTTGAGTGTTTTTAAAACCAGGCATTTCTAATGCAATAAGTTGTATTACATTTATTTTACACAGCGAATCAATTTTAGTTAAATAAATTGATTCGCTGTATTTTTTTAAATCAACTTTAGTTGTTAATGTATCTTTATATCGACTTACGTCAGGTACTATTTTTGATATTTTTAATTGACCTAATTCCATTGTAGCATTTCTATGATTTTTAGAAACTAATTTTTTTAACAACTCTGTCCCAAGCCATTTAAACTTTAATAATGGAAGATCTTTAAAAGAATAATTTTTAGAAGTGTTATAGGTTGTTTCAATAATAGGGTGTATATCTTCAGAATTAAAATTAAGATTGAGGCAAGAAGACAGACCTAAAATAACAAATGTTGGTTGTTTGTTTAATTTCAAATACTCTTTTAGTTGAAGAAAGTTGGTTTTTAAACTGGCACCACCTATAGCTAAATTATAAGAGGAAATTCCTTTTTTTGTTAAAAAACTGGTATCTATTCCGTCTAAAGCAAGGCTGTTTCCCAAAACTAAACAATCAAATTCTTGATTTTGGAAATTTTTGATCTCAATAGCCTTGGAAAAATTCCAATCTGTTTTTTGTATGATACGTAGGTATAGTATGTTTAATATTAAAAATAAACCAGTAATTACTAAGAGTTTCAGTATGAATTTTTTCATTTTCTAAAATTGAAAGTATATAAATTCTTGTCCTTTTCCACCAAAAAGAAAAATGACAATAATAAATGAAATATAAATGCACCAATTTATAAATTTATTTTTTTCGGATAATTGCAATCCGTGTATTTTTTCTCTTTGAATCCATTCTAAAATAACAAGTATAAAAATAAATAAAAGGGTAAGTGCATAGCTAAATATATTGGCGCTTTTAGGGACTAAAGATGTTGTAAAGAAATTGCCAGAAAAAACACGACCTATATAGTTAAATGCATGTGTGATATTTTCGGCTCTAAAGAAAATCCAAGCAAACACAGTGAGCGTAAAAGTAATACCCATATTAAAAAATTCTTTTATAGATGGTAGGTACTTACCCTCAGCAACCGTATTGGTATGTACTCTATTTTTATTTAGTAAAAGCAACGGTAAAAAATAAATAGCATTTAAGGCACCCCAAACAAGAAACGTCCAATTAGCCCCATGCCAAAATCCACTTACAATAAAAATGATAAAAGTATTTTTAACTTTCATCCAAGTACCACCTCTACTTCCACCTAAAGGAATGTATAAATAGTCTCGAAACCAAGTGGACAGTGAAATATGCCAACGTCTCCAAAACTCTGCAATATCTCTAGAGAAATAAGGGAATGCAAAATTCTTCTTTAAATCAAACCCAAAAAGGCGTGAGGTTCCTATGGCAATATCTGAATATCCAGAAAAGTCTCCATAAATTTGAAAAGTAAAAAACAGTGCACCCAACACTAAAGTACTTCCAGAATACTCATTAGAATTATTAAAAATAAGATTGGCGTATTCAGCACAATTATCAGCAATCACTACTTTTTTAAACAATCCCCACAAAATTTGACGCATTCCGTCCACTGCTTTATGGTATTCAAAAGTTCGCTTTTTATAAAATTGAGGCAATAAATTACTTGCTCTTTCAATAGGTCCGGCTACTAATTGAGGAAAAAAACTTACAAATGCAGCAAAAGCAATAAAATTTTTAGTGGGTGTTAATTTTCGTTTATATACATCAATAGTATAACTTAACGTTTGAAAAGTATAAAAGCTAATACCTACAGGTAGAATAATGTTTAAAGAAGTTGCTTTTATTTCATTTCCAAAGAAAGAAAAAGCGGTAATAAAATTATCTAGAAAGAAATTATAATATTTAAAGAACCCAAGAAATCCAAGGTTTACAAGTATGCTAATCCAAAGTAATGTTTTTCGCTTTCCTAAATTTTCTTCTGTTGAAAGTTTTTTTCCAACAGCGTAATCTACAAGTGTGCTAAAAAGAATTAAAGATAAAAAACGCCAATCCCACCAGCCATAAAATAAATAACTAGCAACAACAATTAAGAAATTTTGTAGTTTTAGGTTTTTATTGGTTACAAACCAGTAAAGTATAAAAACAATGGGTAAAAAGACAGCAAAATCTATGGAGTTAAAAAGCATGTACTATTTAATATTGATTTATTGAAGTTGTGAATGTAGTAAATTATAGATAAAGTTTCAAAAAAATCAGATAGAATAAAGTTTCAATTTATTATTAAAAGAAGGTAATGGAAGACGAAGTAATCTAATGTTTAAGCTTCATTGCGAAAGAGGAACGATTGAAGCAATCTCATGAACAGAACTCCAAATTAACAGATTGCTTCATTCCACTGCGTTACATTCGTAATGACGACACTCAACGTCATTGCGAGGAGAGCGGAACAAACGGCGAAGCAATCTCATAATTGGAACTCCAAAGCTACAGATTACTTCATTCCACTGCGTTACATTCATAATGACGACATTCAACGTCATTGCGAGGAGAGCAGAACAAACGGCGAAGCAATCTCATAATTGGAACTCTAAAGTTGCAGATTGCTTCATTTCACTACGTTACATTCGCAATGACGAAACACACTGTCATTCTAAAGATGCAGATTCCCGCTTTCGTGAGAATGACAGTTGTGATGTAACTCGGTTTAATAAGAATGACGTATACAAACTTCATTTCTAGAAAACTTAGGAATCTTTAGGGTTAAAGAGTTTTTTAAAAGTTCAGTTACTTATTTAAAAAGCTAGGTTGCTTATTCTAAAAGCTTTGTTACTTTTTTTTAAAGCTCTGTTGCTTATTTTAAAAGTAAGGTTACTTTTTAAAGAAAAATGATGAGACAAAAAAAGGGAGATGTCAAAGACATCTCCTTTTTTAGTAAAAAAATAACTTGCTACGAAACCTTTTCGTATTTCAAGTTTGACAATAGCGTAGAAAATTCATGCGCTGGTCTAAATCGCACATTTAGACTCTTAATTTTAGAAGTTGTAAATTCCTCTTCAGTAGCAACACCTTCAGAAGAAATAGTTGACCTAAAGGTTCCAAAATCACCTAACTTTATAATTTTACCGTTGGCAATTTCGTCAGGAATAATTTGTAATAATCCTTCTAATACAGCCATAGTATCCATCATACTTACTGTACTTTCTCTGCTGATACGCTTCCCAAAATCACGAATTGTTAATGTTTCCTGCGCTTGTTTTATTGGAAACAATTTATTTACTTCTGTTAAATTTTGAGGGTTTACTTTCCCTCTTAAACTATATTTAATCATTTTATTATTTTTTAAATTAAGACAACTTTCGGCGGAAGGCAGTTGTACACGCCTTTAAAGAGTACACACCTTTTATTTAGAAAACCGAAGGAACCGTGAATTTTGGTAATTTTTTATTGCACGCGTTGTGTCATGCAATAATGATTTTT
>Ga0209345_10006391_pt1 | contig 10682 bp, 6 predicted proteins | sample Cruoilmetagenom7_FD_187294 | JGI IMG/M metagenome (GOLD analysis project Ga0209345, IMG submission 187294) | Oil polluted marine microbial communities from Coal Oil Point, Santa Barbara, California, USA - Sample 7 (SPAdes) (version 2) | ecosystem: Environmental > Aquatic > Marine > Oil seeps ... | reverse complement strand
GCGCCCAGCCCCCCGGCCACAAACAGCACCGCCTGCCAGACCAGCCCGCTCGCCACAACCTCGGGCGCGAGCGCGCCAAAGGGTGCAAGCAGCCCGGCCAGCGTTGCCTCGCGCACCCCAAGTCCGTTCAGCGAGACCGGCAATACGGCCAGTATCTTGGCCAGCGGCCATGCAAAAAACCACGCGCCAAGCGGTGCCGTAACGCCGATTGCATTAGCCAGTTGAACTGTCAGCAGGATAAAACCGCACTGAATGGCAGCGGATAAAACAAAAGAGGTCAGCAACAGGCCGGGGCGTTTGGCAAGCTCGCCAAAGCTTGCAGCCGTGCGCAATGCCAGCCCCTTTGCAGGCAAGCCCGGCGCTGCATTCCAGATCATCGGCACAACTCGCGGAACCAGAAAAACCGCCGCCGCCAGCAGCACCAACATCAGCCCCAATACCTTGAGCGCCAATACCGCACCGCCGCCACTGTCGCTTAGCATCACAATGCCGCCAAGTGACAGGCAGGCCAGCGCCAGCATGTCGATCAAGCGGTCAGCGACCGACCCGGAAATCACCTTTGCACCATCGCCAATGGACATTTGCGCCACCGCCGCGCGCACCGCGTCGCCCCCTGCCGCACCCGGCAGGCAAAGGTTGCTGGCAAGCCCCGCAAAATGCGCGCGCACCGCCGCGATAAATGGAAATTTCCGATCCAGCAGGTTCCACCATTTTGCAGCCGATGCGAAATGACCCAACAGGAACACTACCAGCACGCCACCAAACAAGACGGGCGAGACTTTGGCGAACCCGGCGACCACGTCCCCTATCGGCAAGAACCAGAACAGCACCGCCAGAATGACGCCCGAGCCAACCGCCCGCAGCAACCATCCGCGCCAAACTGAGTTTCCGGTTCCCGCATCAGACATGTCAGGGCCGCAGATGCAGACGAGAGATCATGTCGGCAATCAGACCAAGCGACCAGATCATGATCGCGGCCAGAAAGGCGAAAATAGCCGACTCGCTCAGGTTCGACTGGAATATATCGTAAATCAGCTTCACCAGACCGAGCGCGAAGAACCCTAACCCAAGCGGGATGAACACCCGCAGCGGATTGAACAGCACGATCACCCGCAGCACCAGAATGATGAAGTTGATGAAATCAATCGGTCGGATTTTCGATTTTCCCACCCGCTTGCCATATTCAATCGGCGTATAGAGCATCCGCTTGCCATTGCAGGTCATGCACAGGGTGATCGTCGTGGTAAACGAAAAGTTCTGCGGCAGTAGCGGCAGAAACGGGATCAGCTCTGATTTGCGAAACACACGCAGGCCGGAATTAAGGTCGTTAAGCCGACGCTCTGCCAGAAATGACGCCAGCTTGTTAAGCATGTATTTCGCCGGCCGCCGGATCAGCGGCACGTTGCGCATGGCAGCACCGCGGTCGCCAACGATCATATCCTGATCGCGACACATCGCCAGCATGTCGGGAAGGTAATGCGCCGGATAAGTACCATCGGCGTCCAGAATGGCGACATATTCATATTGCGCCGATCGCACACCGCGCTTGAGCGTTGCGCCATACCCGGAATTCACCTGATTGAACTCCACCGTAGCGCCCGCGTCAATCGCTTCCTGACGGGTGCCATCCTCGGACCCGTCGTCAACCACAATGACTTCAAACGGAATGCCAAGCGGGTTCAGGGCTGCAAAGACATCCTCGACCGTATCCTTGACCGCGCCCTGCTCATTAAAGGCCGGGATGACCACGCTTAGGGACATGCCCTCAAGCTCAGAGACCACTTTCGCCTTGGCTTTGCTTTTGGTTTTTACTTTGGCAGTCATTTTGCTGTCCTTGTTTTTTTTACTCGTTGGCCCGATTTTTCTGTCCATCTCATGGAACATGCAGCCGGTTTTTGCGGCCAAGAATATAGTATTCAAACAGGCACCAAACGTAAGACGCCGTTGAATAAACGTAATAGACCTGATGGTAGAGAATTGACGCCGCCGCGAAAAAGAACCCGCCATTGCGATACATAAATGCTACGAAATTCCAGTTGATGGCCACAGCAACGGCAGCCAGCGCAAGGGCGATAAAAGCGGCGCCCGGAACAAGCAGAATGGCAAAAATCGCCAGAATGAACAGGCCCGCGATACAAGCGCGAATGCGTTCCACAAAGCTGGTATTCAGGTCGTTTGTCAGCCCCTCACGCGAAATCATCAGACGCGACCACGGCAGTGCACGGCGGAAAATATCGGTAAAAATGGCGTTTTTCAGGGTCCATATCTTAAGGTGCTTGCTTTGCAAATCCGGCATCACAACGATCCGGCCGCCGTTTGAGCGGATCCGGTAGCCAAGCTCGATATCTTCGATCGAAGGGACACGGTAGGTCTCGACGTCAAACCCATCCACCGCCGCAAAGGCCGACGCCCGCACCGCGCCGCACCCGGCCCAGAAAGTCGTCGCATCACGCCGGGCTGTCTGATGATGATAACGGTGCAACAGATTTTTGTAGCGCGAGAACCAGTAACGCCCGTCCGGCTCCGCGTCGTATGAGCCAAATACAGCATCAACTTGTGGGTCTTCAAAGGCAGCTTTGATTTTTTCAGCGCCACCGGGCCATGCAATCACGTCAGAGTCGACAAACCAAAGGATGTCGCCCTTGGCCTGTTTGGCCGCCAAATTACGCGCAACACCCGGCCCGCCATTTTGCGGCGTGACCAGAACCTCTGCGCCCATTTCGCGTGCAATCTTTGCTGTGTCATCGGGCGATTGGTCATCAACAACGATCACCTCGCTAACCTCGCCCTTCGATAGCATGTCCAGAAGCGCCGGCAGAACGCGCTCCAGCAGATGCGCCGCCTTAAAGGCAGGCATGATGACACTGATCGACAGGCTCGGCTTGCTGGTCATTGGGTTTGTTCCTGTTGGTTAGGCCCCTTGCGGCTCCAAATTCCTGAAAACAGGAACAGCAAAGTTGCCCCATATGGCAACAGCCAGATCACCCGCGCGCCGTAGCGGTCTGCGGGCTGAGAAATTCCGCCACAAACAAACGCGTTTGCCGCAATGCCAAAGATCAGCATGACGCCAAAGGCGCGCATCGCACCCGACAGGCGCGAGGGCAGCACAACCAGCCCAGCAAGGACCAGAAGCGAAAAACCGTAAACAACCTGGTGCAGAGCATTGACCGGTCCGATCCAGTCACGGCTACCAGACAGGCGTCCGTTCTTGATTAGCCCTTCGGGTATCGTGGGAACCTGAGATAATCGCCACAGAACCCGAGGCGTTGGCACCGTCTGCCGAATACTGTTCTTACGTGTCTGGACCCATGTATTATTCAAAAACCCAGCGACGGTCGCCACGGGATACTGCGCCAGAACCGCCAGCGAAAACGATATCTGTTCCTGCGCAACACGGCGCTGGTCGTCCGGTGAAATCAGCCGGTAAGAGCCCAGCCGTTTACTGGTTTCAAAAATCATATGCGATGCAGTCAGCCGCATCGGATCATCAGACTGCTGCAATGCCTTATACAAAACGCAGGTGGCTATCTGATCATCGGGGCAATTTGCCTGCAGATAACGCCACCCTGCCCCGTCCTGAATAAGCCGCACCGTCAGAAACGGCGTATAGGTAACTTGCGAATCCCCGACGGCTTTGGCCGTCACCGTGAACGCCGCCCGTTCTGCCAGCCCCAGCCCCAGGATCGCGCCCACCAGCACCGGTGCCAGCCACCAACGCCGCCGCGACAGGACCAGCGAAATCAACAGGACCGGTGCCACTAACAGGGCCACCATCGCCAGGTGAGAAAGATGTGCGGTCACTGCGATCGCCCCAAGCACCACTGCCAACAGGATTTCAGCCACCTGCATCTGGCGGGCAAACACCGCCAATGTGGCCACCGAAACCAGCAAGACCCCGGTAAGTATGTCGGGCATGAAATAGGCCACGTAAAACGGCAGGGCACTTAGAAGAGAGGCCAGAACAGGCAGGGCAAAAAGCATTCCGCCCGGCAGGTCCGGCGCTGATATCCCAAGCGCCACGCGCACCGGCAACCAGATCGCTGTAAGGATTGCCACTGCATTCAGGATCGGAACCGAATTTGCCCCCAGCCCCAATGCCGCCACTGTGGATAGCAATGAATATACAACCGAACGCGCGCCATTGACCGTGTTGGTCCCAACATCGCCCGCCGCTGCGCCCGCACCTCCGCTGCCGCCGCCTTCGGCGACCAAAAACCCGAACTGGCGCAGCACTTTGACGCCGTTGTCCAGATAGCCGCCACTGTCAAAATAATAAAGCGGGCCGCCGTTTATCAATGCGACCGACAGGCAGGCAAGAAATGCCGCGCCGATCCACAAAGACATGTGCAGCCATCCGTGGGATGTTGGTGTATTGCCAGCAACCGACATCGCGCCTTACCCGACACTCTGATCCGGTTCAGACGCCAGATCCACTGCACCGTCTGTCCCGTTCAATCGCGAGAAATATGCAATCGTCGCCGCCAACCCGCTATCCAGCGCAACCTTTGGTTCCCAGCCAAGTTCACGCCGCGCCAATGAGATATCAGGCTTGCGCTGAACCGGATCATCATGTGGCAGCGGCTCAAACTGAAGCTGCGATTTTGATCCGGTCATCGCGATGATCTTTTCGGCAAGTTCACGAACCGTCATTTCCACCGGGTTGCCGATATTGACCGGCCCGGTAAATTCATCGCGCGTATCCATCAGCCCGACCAGCCCGTCGATCAGGTCGGAAACAAAGCAGAACGCCCGCGTCTGGTTACCTTCGCCGAAAATCGTAATCGGTTCATTGTTCAGCGCCTGCATGATGAAATTGGAAACCACGCGCCCGTCCTGCGGGTGCATGCGTGGCCCATAGGTATTAAAAATACGCGCCACTTTGATGCGCAGATCATGCTGGCGGCGATAATCAAAAAACAACGTCTCGGCGCAGCGTTTGCCTTCGTCATAACAAGACCGGAACCCGATCGGGTTGACGTTGCCCCAGTAGTCTTCGGTCTGTGGATGAACCGTCGGATCGCCGTAGACTTCCGATGTCGAGGCTTGCAATATCTTGGCCCCCAGCCGTTTGGCCAGCCCCAGCATATTGATCGCGCCATGCACCGAGGTTTTCGTCGTCTGCACCGGGTCATGCTGATAATGGATCGGCGAGGCCGGACAGGCCAGATTGTAAATCTCGTCCACTTCCACATATAGCGGGAAAGTCACGTCATGGCGCATGATCTCAAAACGACCATTGTCCATCAGATGCGCGACATTGGCGCGCCGCCCGGTATAGTAATTGTCGATGCACAACACGTCGTGCCCGTCATCAAGCAGCCGTTCGCACAAGTGCGAGCCCAGAAACCCCGCCCCGCCAGTCACCAATATCCGTTTTGACGTCACACTCATCCTTAGCACCTTGTATTATTACGGCTGGCAGGCAAAATAACTCATTCATTTGTCGATTTTATTTTTAGTCGCGGCGAAATTGATCTTGCACCAGCGCAACCATTACTTAGCGTCATCCTATAGCCGCTTATATTCAATTCCGATGAAAAAAGAGAGACGTTTCCGTTTTGGCGACAAGTTTAAAAAATTCTGCGCAATGTCCCATAAAGCAACGTTTAGGGTCCGAGCGCGGTTTTAGTCTGTGGAAATCCCCAGAATATTGCGTGCGATTTGCACCAGATCAATCACGAATCGATCGCCCCAGCGGGCGCCGCGGCCGAATATTTCCTCTCTGGTAGTGTAGAAAACCGGTGCGCCAAAATGTGTTGTATCACCGTTCTTGAGATGCTTTTGGTAAAGCTCTTCATTGAGAATATAAAGACCCTGCCCGTTATGGCTTCCGTTCAGGCGGGCTCCATCAGGGGCAGGTTGATCCATCGGTTGCATCACATAGTTTATGACCTGACCTTCGGGTTTGGGTTCACGCGCATAGTGGAACCAGACCAGCGGCCCGCCAAAGAAATTCTCTTCAGCCGCGCCGTTCTTGTAACGGATCGGAAACAGATCCCCGAGCAAGTCATGTGCCGTGTCAACTGCATCGCTTCGGAAACCCTCAAAATGTTCACCGCGCACCTCAATTTGTCGGCCGATTTCGCGTGAAACCGTGTAAAGACCCGGCTTGTTTGGAAACGCCAGAAACACCGCCAATACCAGCCCTGCGGCGATGGTTGCCCGGCTGATCAACCATTTATCAGCCTGTTGCAGAATGTCGCTGCGCCACATCACGATCAGCGGCGGAAACATTGCCGGGATAAAATGATGCAACAAGACGCGGTAGCCCTGAAGATAGAAAAACACAAAAAACACCACTGCCACCAGCGTCAGAGTCTTTGATAGCCTGTCCTGCCATTTCCAGAATACCAGCGACACAACCGGCACAATGCCAAGCGGCACTGCCCAGAACGCGATGCGGTGAGGTTCGATGAAAGAAACGTAGCGCAGACGATTGATAATGTTCCTGGCGTTGAACTCGCCACCCAGCGAATAGGGCAAACCAAGCGCATGGAATGCGTAGGGTAAAAACATCCCACCCAACGCACAAAGCGCCATCAGCAAGAATACCAACGTCAGGCGATTTTTGGGTAGTGGACGCCAGATGACCACGACAGCCATGAACCACAACAACAACCACAGCCCGCCCGTGGGCAGGCTCAGATAGCCAAGCAGACCGGTCAGGAACATCATCGCGTTCTGCCTGGTTGCGAAGAAATAGACAAAGCCAAGAAACAGCGCGACTACCATCGTTTCGCGCGCGCCCGGCATCGGGCTGTCGCCAAAATAGGGGTTGTAACCGCCGCTATAAATCACCGAAAGCGTATAGATCAAAAGGGCCGCTACGATCAGAACATGGTCGCCAATGGCCAGACGTGCCTCGCGCCCGACCCGGATCAACCCCAACAGCACCACATAAAGCAATCCTATATAAAGGATATGCGGGGCACGAACGGCAAATTCGTTTTCGCCGATCAGCCGCACGAACCAGGTAGAAGGTAAAGCGAATAAAAACGATGTAAGGCCCGGCGCTTTCTGGATCGTCCCGGCATCGGCAGGCCAAAACGGCCAGCTGGTATTTATAAACAGGCGGGTAAAATACAGAACGCCGCTGCCATCGGGTGAAAAGTTCTCCCAATAAAACTTGGCCGACATCAGGGCCAGAACCAAAAACCCCGTCACGGCGGCAAAGACAAAATCCACACGCTGCGCACCGAAATTCAGGTCGCCGTGGCGTCGCTTGGACAAGCGAAACGCAGAAAACCCTAGGCTGGCCAACATCAGGGCCAGCACTATCAGATAAAACGCCCCACCGCGGATCACCGTCCCGACAACGCCCTGCACCACAATGGTGGTCAGGGTAATCAGCACCAGAGAGATGAAAAACCCCTTAAGCAGCCATCGCACCCCGTCGCGCCGCGTATCAAAGGCGGCAGCTATCAGCAGGCCCGGTGAGAGGAAAAATATGGCTATGGCAACCACGGACAATGGCACGAAAAAGTTCAGAACCAGGGCGCGTTCAGCAATAAAATAAGGGGATGATCCGCTGCCAAGTGCATGCAGGGACAGCACCGACTGAATCGGCCCGAGGGCGACGAATACAAGTGCTGCACTCAGCAAGGAAACCACGTAGAAAATATAGACTGAAGACGCCTCTGGTTGCCGTTCCCGACGAATATTCTCACTGGTAGCCATCGCGATACCCCTTATCTTCCGGTTGGCAAATTACACATAATTCTGGACGACCTATGGCAACGACGTAATTGAACTAGTGTTGTTGCGATCCTGCAACAACATCCGGTTCGGTTTGTGTTTACAGGCCGCGACTTGCCAAAAATTGCATAGTTCGCGTTAAATCTGCCTTATCTTTGCCGTTCATTGTATGAGTGTGTCGGGTAAACCCGCAGAACAGATCGAGGGCGGTCGCGATGCGTATTGAATTTTCAAAGTTAATCTTCCGCGTGATCCTTGTGACAGCCGCGCTCGGCTTTGCATTTCTTGTCGGACTGTTTTCGGCGCATCGGCAGAACGTACTATACGATCTTGTCTACGGCACCTACGCCGATATCCGGCTGGTCATCAAAGAAATCCCAAACCTGCGCAAGACACGGCCGATCCATTTTTTGCGCAAATCCCGCTACGACGGCGACGGCATTACCGTCAATACGGTTGGGGATGACGATGAAAACCTTGTGCTGTTGTCGGGTTTTTTCAAAGACCAGAACGCGGTCCGACTGATCAAGCGTGACGGCACAATAGTGAACGAATGGAAGGTCCGGCTGTTTGAGGCCACATCCGACCCAAGCCAATGCCGCAACCCTCCGGCGACCGAGTGGAATGCCATTCCACATGGCACCATCATCGAACCGGACGGCTCGATCATTTTCAGCTTTGAATCCTGTAGGATGGTCAAACTCGACAAATGTTCCAAACCGGAATGGGTTCAGGAAGATCTGATCACCCATCATTCGCCCAATTTCACCGACAATGGCAACATCGTCATATCCGGGGGTGAACTGGTTACGCCCGAAAACCGTGACATACCCTGGCCCTACGACGGCGAATACTGGGAAGATTTCATCTTCATTTTTGCCAAAGACGGCAGCCTACTAAAACAAAAGCGCCTGACCGAACTATATTCCGAAAATGGTTTTAACCCGATCTTGACGGCGAATGGGAATTTTAAGACCGAAATTATTGGCGAATTTCACCTGAACGAGGTTGAGGAACTGTCGAGCGAATTGGCAGATGATTTCCCGATGTTCGAAGCTGGTGATTTGTTGTTGTCGGTCAGGAACCGGAACCTGATACTTGTCGTCGATGCCGCCATGGAAAAGATCAAATGGCATCATATTGGCCCCTGGGTCCGTCAGCACGACCCCGATTTTGAACCCGGCGGCACGATCACGGTGTTTGATAACAACACCGATCGCACCGATAACGGCAGCGTGTCTGGCGGCAGCAGGATAATTGAAATCAATCCCGCCACAAACGCGACCCGCGTGATCTATGGTGGCACGCCAAAGCAACATATGTATTCACGCGAGCGCGGCACCCATCAGATGCAACCGGGCGGCGGCGTATTGGTGACCGAGGCGCAGGGCGGTCGGGTGTTTGAAACTGATGCTGCAGGTAACACAGTTTGGGAGTGGGTGAACCGTTATGACGACGAAACCGTAACCTGGATGCATGATGCTTCGGTGCTTCCGGCCAGCTATTTCGCGGGCACAGACTGGTCCTGCAACTGAGGCGACCGGCGCAAACTTTTCCACAATTATCTCATGGAAGCGACCTACCGGGTAAAAGTTTCCTCAAACCAGTCGCGTCCGACAAATCGGGCGCCCTGCGTGTGTTGACGAACCCAAGGGGTTTCGGGATCGCCGCCAAATTTTTCAAAATACCCGGTCATGTCGGAAATTTCGTCATAGGTCCAAAGAACATCGCCGGTGACTGTTTCGATCTCTAGAATGCGACCGCTCCAGGAATCGACAACCAACAGGCGATCCCCCTTGGCACTGGCTGAAACAACGCCCTTTTCATCTGATATCAAACGAAAATCAATTGATGTGCCGGGGCGCGGATATATCGTCTCAAACCAGTTCGAGCCCAGATCAAGGCGTAAAATCCGTGCTCCGACATTTTCAGGAGATCCGCCAAGATTGTCGAAAACCAGAACTGTGCCATCGGGCAACACGGTGGGGCTATGCTGCGCGACCATTGGGCCGGATTCTATGTGATGGATCATGGATGTTTCCACATCGACCACGACCAGAGCACTGGAAGAGCGAAGCGAAATCAGCAAATCACCGACCGATGCACCGGGTACACGGGCAGCAGCGGCAGCATTCAGAACGTCGACACCGTTCACATGATAGGGGTCGCAATCGTCCCTGACAGCATAGGCCAGCCCATTCGCGTCGCTGACCCGGACAACATCCTCCATCCAGAATTCCCGCACCAGCGTGCCATCATTGGAAAATTTTCGAACACCTTCCTGATAAATTGCTTTCTGCGCACCGCTACATTTGGTTTTCTGCCCCGACCCCGCAATATATGCCTTTGGCGGCATTTCGAGGCGTGCGGACGGTGCGTAAAGGTTGCCGTCGGGGCCGATGGTCGGCCAGTGGTGGCTGTTGTTGATCTGGGTCCACAAGATCGCACCGGATTTGTCGAACTTTGCCATTCCGACATGGTAGGGAAACAGATTACGGCCCTGAAATGTTGCGACAATATTGCCATCGGTATCAATATCTATGCCCGATAGAACGATGTTCTCGGGGTCGAAGAATCCCTTGAAGGTAGCGAAATCTTCTGCCTTGAACATAATCTTCGGATCGACTTCCCAACTCGCAAGTACCTTACCCTGCCTGTCGATAATCCAGGCCAGGCAGCCAAACTGCGGGCAGATATCCATACGATAATAGAAACCCCCGGTGATCAGGATCAGATCACTTCCATCACCGGGCCTGAATGTCTTAACCGGACCTGCCTGATCAGCCTCCGCCACAAACTCGATAAAATCAAAGGGCGTCTTGCGGGTGTCGACTTCCAGCAGGGCTTCAACCCCTACCTTGGCTTTTTGCAGAACCTGATAGGGCCAAATCTTCCATTTAAAACTGGCCGCGCCATAGGCGTAGGCACCGGCGCAAAGCGACAAAACAAACGCCACGCGAGCCAGAAAATCCAGATTAAGGACCCGC
>Ga0209345_10006388_pt1 | contig 10684 bp, 9 predicted proteins | sample Cruoilmetagenom7_FD_187294 | JGI IMG/M metagenome (GOLD analysis project Ga0209345, IMG submission 187294) | Oil polluted marine microbial communities from Coal Oil Point, Santa Barbara, California, USA - Sample 7 (SPAdes) (version 2) | ecosystem: Environmental > Aquatic > Marine > Oil seeps ... | reverse complement strand
CATGAGCAGCGTGCCGGTGGCCATTCACTTCGACCATGGCACCCGTATGGAAAACATCGTTGCGGGTATTCGCCACGGCTGCAACAGCTTGATGATTGACGGGACAAACTTTGAGCTGCAAGAGAACGTCGATCTCACCAAAGACGTTGTAAAGATGGCCCATGCCTGCGGCATTCCAGTCGAAGCGGAGATGGGCTACGTTCCCGATAATGGGGGGGAGATCGTGCTCACCACCGCCGCCGAGGCCGCTGGTTTCGTGCGCTATACCAATGTCGATTGCTTGGCTGTTTCCATCGGCACCGTACATGGCCGCAACACCGGCAAACCCCGCCTGGACTTTGCCCGCTTGCGCCAGATCGACGAAGCCTTGAACATGCCGCTGGTGTTGCATGGCAGCTCTGGTTTGACCGATGATCAGTTTCGCCGTCTCATCGCCAGCGGCATCGCCAAGATCAATTATTTCACGGCATTGACCGATCGCGCTGCGCACCTGTTGCGCGATAACACAAAAAACAGGAAAGATGGGTACCTGAGCCTTCTCAGCGGCGTTCGACAGGTCGTCGAAGAAGAAGCCGACCGCCTGATGCGCGTGTGGGGCAGCGCCGGTCGCGCGGCGGAAGTCTTGGAACAATGCCGCCCGTGGAAGCTGGTGGATCACATCATCAAATTCAACCTGCCCAACAGCGCTGCTTCGGACGCCGCCCTGATTGTCAGCCGCGGGCGCAATATCTTGGCCGAAATTCCCGGAGTGCGCGAGGTGATCACCACAGAAACGCTGGATGATCCGGGGGAACACCGCTATCGCTGGATCTTGCGCGTGACCAGCCCCTTGGTGGTCGAGCAGTTGCGTCACCATTCGGCTTTCAACATTTTCATGAACCGCTATATGCACAACCAAGCCACGGATTTGGTCAGCAAAACATTTTTACAGGATATGTTGGAAAGCAAGCCGCATGCTGACTAGCATTCCATTGCCCTCTTTTGGCTAGAAGCACCCTATCTGAGGGCACGGCAGTGCGTCTGCTTTTATGCGATAAGCGGGCATCCTGACCGTTTAGATCCGTTTTTCCGATGGTTGAGGGTTGATGATGTCATGCACCTCACGGGGTATAAAGCCTTGGCACAGTGGGCCAAGATAAGTGCGAAGAAGGCATGGCCCTAAACGGACGAAACCCCCACGTTTCCGTGAGGGTTTCGATGGTGGAGCCGGACGGGATCGAACCGACGACCTCTACAATGCCATTGGGCTATGGGAAAACAGAAATCTAGTTGAATCAATGCGTTGTTTGGGTGCTGTTGTGCCATTTTTCGAATAATAGTGATTGAAACCGATTAAATCAGAGTGGAAGTGACACAGTTTAGGCACAGTGGTGCTAGATAAGGGGCAGATTCCTGCTTTGAGGTTCTTAGCTGATCAATTTGGGGATTGGCGTTGGGGCTGCCTATAGCCAAAAGCAGATCACATGTGATGGGCATCATGAAACGATTGCGAGAACACGATGGTCAGTGCTGCATGGAACCCACAAATGCCAGCGTCTCTTCTTGAACAGACATGATGTGGCGATATAGAGCGTCCGCTGTTGCTTTGGCGTCGCCGCGTTGTATGGCCTCGACGATGGCGCCGTGCTCAGCATGCGATGACGCCAACCGTTCGAGGTTGTTAAACTGTACGCGCCGGTATGGTGCGGCGCGCAGGCGAATGCTGCGGCTGAGGCCGACCAGAACATCGTTGCGCGCCCCTTGATAGATGAGGTCGTGAAATGTGCGGTTGAGGGCGATGTATCGTTCCACGTCTCCCGCGCTCATAATTTTACTGAGATGCGCATGCAAGGCGGCAAACTCTTTGCGCTCGCCCGGCGTCATGCGTAACGCCGCAAGGCGCCCGCAGGTGGCTTCCAGTTCGGCCATGGCTTCGAACATCAAACGTAGTCGATCCGCTGAGATTTGCGCGACCACCACGCCGCGCCGTGGCCGTTTTTCCGCCAGTTCCGCCGTGACCAGTTTTTGCAGCGCTTCACGCACCGGGGTGCGCGACACATCAAATCGTTCCGCCAGCGCCAATTCTTCTAAATGCGCGCCAGGTAGCAGGTGTCCGGTGACGATGTCGTCTTCCAGGGCGCGGCATAGGCGCTCAGCGGTGTTTTCCTTTGACGATGTGTGTTTGGTCTTGAGCACCGGCGAATCCTTTTTCTATCGCACCAGTTTACGCAGGCGAAACAGGAATATAAAGGGTTGAGAACGCTTAATGTATACATATATTGGGTTAAAGATAATCATTTAAAATCAACAAAAACAATTAGATAAAATATGATGCGTCCCCATAATGTTCATATATGGTCATAAATTAGGCAGATAATTATTTATGCATACATAATAGGCATACATGAGGGTTGGAAACCATAAACATACTGATTTTGAACGATAATTATTCTGGCACAGCGTTTGCTAATGAAGGGGCGAGTGAATGAGCGCGCAGCAAGCGCGCAAACATCAAACGTTGGAAAACGAGGATCCCCCCCCATGAAGCGTTCCATGAAACGTCGTGAATTTCTCAAAGCCTCTTTGGTTGGCGCAGCGGCAACCGGCACGTTGGCCGCACCGGCGATTGCTCAGGCCAAAGATACCTTCAATTGGAAAATGACCAACATGTACCCGGCGGGTGCGCCCTTTTATACGGTTGGGCCGGGCAGCCCTTCTGATTTTTGCAAGCGGGTTAAGGAAATGTCGGGTGGTCGTTTGAACATCCACCACTTCGCCGCTGGTGAATTGATTCCGCCGAAAGAAGGCTTCGACGCCGTGCGTTCGGGCACCATCGAAATGAATGCCGGCAACGCGTATTACTGGGCGGGCAAAATTTTTGCTGCACAATATTTCACCACCGTGCCGTTCGGCCTCAACTTCCAGGGTGTGAACGCCTGGATGTATCACGCGGGCGGTTTGGATTTGTGGAACGAAGTGTATGCCGACTATGGCCTGGTGGCGATGCCGATGGGCAACACCGGCGTGCAGATGACCGGCTGGTTCAAGAAACCCATCAACTCGGTCGAAGATTTCAACGGCTTGAAAATGCGCATTCCCGGCTTGGCGGGCAAGGTGTACGAAAAGCTCGGCGTGAACGTGAAGCTGTTGCCGGGTGGCGAGATTTTCCCCGCCCTGGAACGCGGCGTGATCGACGCGGCTGAGTTCGTCGGCCCGTATCAGGATCGTCGTATGGGTCTGCACAAAGCCGCCAAGTACTACTACACCACCGGCTGGCATGAGCCGTCCAACGTCACCGAATTGATGATCAACAAAAAAGCCTGGGAAAGCCTGCCCGCCGACTTGCAAGCAATCGTGCGTTCGTGCGCCCAGGCCTGCAACCTCGACAGCCACGCGTGGAGCGAAGCCAACAACGCCGATGCGCTGACCGACCTGGTCACCAACGAAGGCGTGATTGCGCAGACCCTGCCCGACGACGTGGTGATGCAGCTCAAGAAACTGACCGATGAAGTGCTGGCTGAAAAATCCGCCGCCGATCCGCTGACCAAGAAGGTCCACGATCACTTCATGGCGTTCCGTGACAAGCATCGCAGCTGGGCGTCGATCTCTGAAAAGCCGTATCACGGCTTGATTTCCTCCTAAGCGAAGGAACCTATAAAGATGGTCACGCGTAACTTGCACATCCTTGAGCGTTTGGAATACGGCCTCAGCCTGCCGGTCGAATGGGCCGGACGGTTCGCATCTTGGTGTGGGTTGGCTTTGGTGTTGGTGGTCGCGGGCAATGTGTTCGCCCGTTACCTGTTCAATGTTGGATCGGTCGGTATCCAGGAATTGGAATGGCACCTGGTTTCGCCCATCGCCTTGATCGGCATGTCGTATGCCATGCGCAAGGGCGAGCATGTGCGCGTCGACTTTCTTTACGACCGCATGGGCGAGAGCGCAAAGCAGATCGTCGATTTGTTCAGTGCTCTCCTCATGGCGGCGTTTTCAATCATCATCGTGGTTTTGTCGACGACCTATATCGAACAATCCTTCAGTCTGATGGAGGGTTCTCCTGATCCCGGTGGGTTGCCCTATCGCTGGGTGTTGAAGGCCTTCATCCCCTTAGGCTTCGGCTTGCTGGCGTTGCAATCGGTATCGCAAGCGCTGTCAGTGGTTCTGCACTTCGGTCATGCTGCCGTCAGCGCCCGCGAAGCCAGGCGGCAGCACGTTGAACACAGCACCCACGTCCCTGGCTAACAGGAATTTAGAAAATGACGGAAATGGAATTACTGGCCATCGCTATGGTCGGCGGCTTTTTCACGCTGTTGGTGATCGGCGTTCCGGTGGCCATCTCGCTGGCGGTGTCGGGACTGACCTTCGGCTACCTCGGCTTTGGCACCAGCTTGTTTGGCCTGTTGCCAGGACGCATCCACGGCGTGGTGACGAATTACACGCTGCTGGCTTTGCCGCTGTTCATCTTTATGGGCGTGATGCTGGAAAAATCGCGTATGGCCGAAGACTTGATCGATGTCATCGGTCACGCCATGGGCCGGGTGCGCGGTGGCATGGGCTTGGCGATTGTGATCGTCGGCGTGCTGATGGGGGCGTCTTCGGGTATCGTCGGCGCGACCGTGGTGACGGTAGGGCTGCTGGCCTTGGGGCCGCTGGTGCGGCGCGGCTATGATAAAGGTCTGGCGTGCGGCACCATCTGCGCGTCGGGCACCTTGGGCCAGATCATTCCGCCCAGCTTGGTGCTGATTTTGTTGGCCGACATCTTGGGTCTTTCGGTGGGCACGCTGTTCGCCGCAGCGATGGTGCCGGGCTTGATGCTGGCGGGTATTTTGGCGCTGTATCTTTTGGCGATCGGATATTTCTTTCCCCACATGGCCCCGGCCATTCCCCAAGAAGAGCGTGACGAACTGTCGCGCGGGGACTTGATCGTCAAGCTGTTCAAGGTGGTGTTCCCGCCGTTGATTTTGATCTTTGCGGTGCTGGGGTCGATCGTCGGCGGCATCGCCGCACCGACCGAGGCGGCGTCCATGGGTGCGTTCGGTTCCATCGTGTTGGCGCTGATCGGCAGGCGCTTGAGTTGGTCAACCTTGATGGAGGTGTGCAAGTCGACGCTGCTGACCTCAGCCATGGTGTTCTTCATTTTGATCTGCGCCCAGCCGTTCGGTCTTGCCTTTCGCGGCCTGGGCGGCGAAGGTTTGGTCGAACAAATGTTCGAATTCATTCCTGGTGGGGAAATGGCCGACTTGTTGTTTATGATGGCGGTGATTTTCGTCTTGGGATTCTTCTTGGAGTGGATCGAGATTTCCTACATCGCTTTGCCGATGTTCCTGCCGGTGTTCGCCGGGACCGACGTCAACATGGTGTGGCTGGCGATCTTGGTGGCGATGAACTTGCAGACCTCATTCCTCACGCCGCCGTTTGGTTGGGCGCTGTTTTTCTTGAAAGGCGTCGCGCCCCCGGGCATCACCACCGGCGATATTTACCGCGGCGTGATCCCGTTTATCGGTTTGCAGATGTTGGGTTTGATCGCATTGTTCATGTTTCCCGAATTGGCGACCTGGTTGCCTGACGTTATCGGTTGGTAAGGCCAAAACATGTTTGAAACTATTTTAACCGATCCGTTGTTTTACCTGAGCTTTGCCGTCGCGCTGCTCGCCACCGGGGCGATAGCCGGGGTCTTGGCGGGCTTGTTGGGAGTCGGCGGCGGGATCGTCATCGTGCCGGTGCTGTTTTTGCTGCTTCCCTTTTTGGGCGTCGAAAACAGCGTGCTGATGCACTTGGCAGTCGGCACGTCGTTGGCGACGATCATCCCCACATCGATCATTTCCGCGCGTGCTCATCACAAACGTGGTGGGGTGGATTTTGCGCTGCTTAAATCGTGGGGGCCCGCGATCTTCGTCGGCGTGGTGGTCGGGGCTTATTTCGGCGCAGGGGCGAAAGGCGAGGTGCTGACACTGGTTTTCGCCGCCGTGGCCATCTTGGTCGCCATCAACATGGCCTTTCGCAAAGAAGGTATGATCTTGTCCGAAGCCTTGCCGACCGGCATCGCGCGCCACGTTATGGCGCTGGTGGTGGGGATGTTTTCGGTGGTGATGGGCATTGGCGGGGGAACCTTGAGCGTGCCGATCTTGACCGCGTTCAACTACCCCATTCGCCGCGCCGTGGGCACGGCATCGGCGATCGGTTTGATCATCGCATTGCCCGGTTCGATTTCGTTCATCCTCAGCGGTTTGGGCAATCCCGATTTGCCGCCGGGCAGCTTGGGTTACGCCAACGTGGTGGGTTTTGCGCTGATCGTGCCCGCGACCATGGCGATGGCCCCGGTGGGGGTGAAGCTGGCACACACCATCAACCCAGCCAATTTGCGCAAAGCGTTTGCGTTCTTTTTGTTGCTGACATCCTTACGTATGTTTTACAGCGTCTTTTTCGGATAACGGACTTCCCCCATGATTTATACAAAGCACGGTCAAAACGGCATGATCTCCGCCCCGCATCATTTGGCGGCGGAGGCCGGGGCCAATGTCTTGCGCGCTGGCGGAAACGCGGTCGAGGCGATGGTCGCCGCCGCCGCCGCCATCGCCGTGGTCTACCCGCACATGAATTCCATCGGTGGTGATGGTTTTTGGATCATTTCCGAACCGGGCAAAGACCCCATCGGCATCGACGCCTGTGGACCCGCCGCCAAGTTGGCGAACCGCGATGCTTATAAAGAAGAAGGTTATGACGCCATCCCCGCACGTGGGCCGTTAGCCGCATTGACGGTTGCGGGTACCGTCAGCGGTTGGAGCGCGGCGCTTGAGACCGCATCGGGCTGGGGCAAGGCCATGCCGCTTAGCGATATTTTAGCCGACGCCGTCGCCCATGCGCGCGGCGGGGTTTCCGTCACCCACGGACAAGAACAGTTGACCCGCGAAAAGTTCGATGAGTTGAAAGCCGTACTGGGCTTTACCGATACTTATTTTACCACCAAGGGCGACGTGCTGCGTGAAGGTGACGTGTTGAAACAAGCTGCGTTGGCGGCGACGTTGGAACGCTTAGGCGAGGCCGGGTTGGACGACTTTTACCGTGGCGATGTTGCCCGTAGTCTGGCCACCGGTTTACAAAACGCAGGAAGCTTCGTTGGCTTGAACGATTTAGAAACATACTACGCCAGACGCACCGCGCCGCTTTCGGTGGGCCTCAAATGTGGGCGTATCTACAACATGCCGCCGCCGACTCAAGGGGTTTCGTCGTTGATGATTTTGGCGCTGTTCGAACGCTTGGGCGTCGAAGTGGGCGAGGGCTTCGAACACATCCACGGATTGGTCGAAGCCACCAAGCAAGCGTTCATGTTGCGCAACGCTCACGTCACCGATCCCGTGCATATGGACATTGATGCCGCATCTTGGCTGAAGTCAGGTTTTTTGGACGCGCGCGCTAAAGACATCGACATGACCCATGCGATGCCGTGGCCGCATGTGCCCAAACCTGGCGACACCATTTGGATGGGTGCGGCCGATCAAAGCGGACGCGTGGTCAGCTTCATTCAAAGCACCTATTGGGAATATGGATCGGGCGTGGTGGTGCCGGGCACCGGGGTGGTGTGGCAAAATCGTGGTATGAGCTTCTCGCTCGATCCCGCGCACCATAACACGCTGGAACCGGGCAAGCGACCGTTCCACACCCTCAACCCGGCGTTGGCGCGGCTTGAAGGCGGTCGCACGCTGGCGTATGGCAATATGGGCGGCGAAGGCCAGCCGCAAACCCAGGCCGCTGTGTTCTCACGTCATGTGATGTTCGGCACGCCGTTGCAAGAAGCGATCACCGCACCGCGCTGGTTGCTGGGCCGCACCTGGGGCGACGGCACCACCAGCTTGAAACTGGAAAGCCGTTTTGACGCCGATTTGGTCGATCAATTGGCCAATGCCGGACATGATGTGGAAATTTTAGCACCGTTCACCAGCACCATGGGACATGCCGGTGCAGTTTCCGTCAATCCTTATGGAAGCTTCGAAGGGGCAAGCGATCCCCGCAGTGATGGGGCCGCCGTGGCGTTATAAATGCACACCTCAGAGCGCGTGACACAAACTCCATTCAGGCAAAGAACCACTATCAACATTATATGTTCTACTCAGCCTTTCAAATGATGTGGTGACCGCTAAAAGCAGATAATTTTGAAACTGTCTCAGAAGGTCTGCTTGCAGTTGGAAAGTGGTCCTGATTCCTACACCCGTTATAGCTCCGTTTACGGAAACTCTGTTTAGGCCCCGTTGACATAAAAATGACCTATCCAAAAATTCCATCATTATCCCGTTAACGTTAGCCGCCACGGGCACGTTTACGTATGACGAACTTTCAAGAATTCGATTTTCAAAATTAGTGACGGTAAATTCTAAAAACCCGCCCGGAAAAACAGGAAGTCAGGGTTTGAAACCCGTATTGGGGAATTGCTAAATTTCAGGCGTATTTCCCGGGAAAATTACCCAGGTTTAAAGTCCGTTACGGGAATAAGGCGTGCGTAATCTTTCTGACTAGCATTCTCCTTACGTTCTGAATCGTTTGTGTTTTTGCCTAAGGGATTCACCCTCTTTAGCTAAGGCGCAAGGCTCCATTCCCTTAGCTAAGGGAAATGATGTTTCGGGGCGAGGCTGAAATACTGGTTATTGAGCCCCTTAGCTAAAGGAAACACCTTAGGCAATTGGTTCACAACGGTAGGGAGCGCGTAAGAGCGTCATGAGGTCTCCTCCAAAATTTGATTGTATTAAGGCGAGTAGTTGGGTGGTTTGGCAGCCACTGGCTGATTTTTGATGAGAGCCCGTACGGCATTTCGTCACTAAGTTTCACAAACTCCGGGATTCAAAACCCGTAACGGGAAAATTTAAAAATCCCGGGAAAAAATCCCGTACGGGAAATTGGTGATTTCCGGGTTTTAAACCCCGGGTTTTTAAACCCGTACGGGAGCGATACGCAGTCTCGCTTTCTGATTAGCCTCAGCATAACGAAACGAAACGAATCGGATGAGGTGTGGGAATTTCCCTATGGGATATTTCGGCTCTCAGATCATTAGCTCCTGGAAAATGCCCCTAGGGGAAATTCCCACAACGGGACGCTTGGTCTGGGAGTTTCGTATACCTAACGGCACCGATGAGCATATTCCCCTTAGAGAATTTGCATGCCTTAGCTAAGGGAAAATACATTTCGAAACGGGTCGTGGAAAATATGGAGGCTTGGTTTTGCTAAGGGGAGGCTCCCTAAGTTAAGCGCAAGCGGTGAAACGAAAGGAGGCCTCAAGGCGATGGCGACAGAAGCGGCCTTAGCTTACGTATTGCCACCCCGGCGCTACCTCACACGTGAGGAAGCTGCTGGGTGGTTGGGCGTGTGCGTGGATACGTTTCTGAGTTTCGACATTCCTTTTGTGAACTTAGGCCCGCGCTGCAAGCGGTGGGACGTTGTTGATATCGAAGCCCATGCGGAGCAGAATAAGGCACACAACAGCGCCCGAACTTCTGCACAGCAGAAAGGACGGCATACATGCGTATTTTCAAACGCAAAGGCTCAGCAAAATGGTGGGCCGATTGGACAGACCAGAAAGGTCAAAGACACCGCCGCAGCACTGGGGTTGACGATAAAAAGTTAGCCGAAGCGCTTGGGGCTAAGTGGCAGCAGGAAAGTTTCATGGAACAACATTTTGGGGTCATCGCAGACACCCCGTTTTGTGAAGCGCTCCTACGTTACGGCGAAGAAAAACAACGGGCAAACCCGGACGGCTATACCGCCAGTGTGCGCTATAATTTGCAACGCCTGTTGGACCAATTCGAAGGGCTGAATTTAAGCGAGTTTAACTTGATGATGCTCCAAGATTTCGCCAACGAACGCCTAAAGACCGTCAAAGAAGGAACGGCTCATCGTGAGCTTGCGATCCTTAGGGCCATTCTTAACAAGGCTCACCGGGAAGGACGACTTTCTGTCGTGCCGCCATTTCCTAAGGTAAAGCCCTCTAAGGGGCGGTGCCGCTGGTTGACGGGTGGATGAGGAGGCAAAATTGCTTGAAGCCGCTACGCCTCATCTAAGGGCCTTGATCGCCTTTGCCGTCGATACGGGCGGGCGGCGTTCGGAACTGTTCAAGTTGGATTGGCGTAACGTTGATTTAGCGCGGGGGGCCGTAATGTTTACCAAGACTAAAAACGGTGAAGACCGCTCGGTCCGTCTGACGAACCGAGCAAAGCAGGTGTTGATGGATTTAGGTCCAAAGAAGTCTGGCCCCGTTTTCACCTATCGGGACAAGCCCATAAAGGACGTGAAAACGGCCTTTGAAAAGGCCCGTAACACGGTCGGCTTGGAAGACTTTCGCTTTCACGATCTTAGGCACACGTTTGCGTCTAGATTGGTGCAAAAAGGTATCTCGATTTATGAGGTGATGCACCTCACGGGGCATAAGTCTTTGGTCATGGTGCAGCGCTACGCACACTTGGCACCGGACTATCAGAATCGAGCGATTGAGGCGCTCAATGAGCTAAGGCACAATTTTGGCACAGTCGGTCAAAATGAGTGTGGTGAAGGCATGGTCCAGAAAGAACAAAACCCCAGCGTTTCCGCTAGGGTTTTGATGGTGGAGCCGGACGGGATCGAACCGACGACCTCTACAATGCCATTGTAGCGCTCTCCCAACTGAGCTACGGCCCCAAGTCATTTCGTGCGCCCCGGTTGGGTCGGCCAAAGCGATTTGGCTGTG
>Ga0209345_10006387_pt1 | contig 10684 bp, 6 predicted proteins | sample Cruoilmetagenom7_FD_187294 | JGI IMG/M metagenome (GOLD analysis project Ga0209345, IMG submission 187294) | Oil polluted marine microbial communities from Coal Oil Point, Santa Barbara, California, USA - Sample 7 (SPAdes) (version 2) | ecosystem: Environmental > Aquatic > Marine > Oil seeps ... | reverse complement strand
TTTTGAATAAAAAATAAATTTTCTATAATTACTCAACATTTTGAAATTCTTAAATAATTACTGTATTAATACTATTTTTCACTTATTTCAACCATTTTTTATTTAATTCAAGTAAAAGGCTAAACCATCTTAAATTATCAATAATAAAAACTCAAATTCTATTAACATTTTTTAACTTTAATTAAGACTTAATTATATTAAAGTTTGGATTATTAACAAATTATTAAGAATTTTGACACAATTAATTCAAATTATTTTATAATGAAAACAAAGTTAAATGGTTTTTTAACGTTAATCTTGGCGTTATTAGTTCAGATTACATTTGCACAACAAAAAACTGTTACTGGTAAGGTATCCGATGTAAACGGGCCTTTACCTGGCGTAACAGTTATTGTTAAAGGTACCAACAATGGTACTCAAACTGATTTCGATGGTAACTATTCTATTAGTGTATCCGTTGGAGATGTATTACAATATAGTTTCGTTGGTATGACTAAAGTTGATAAAACTGTCGGCTCATCTAACGTTATTAATGTTGTTATGCAAGAAAGTGCAGAAGCACTTGATGAGGTTGTAGTAACAGCCTTAGGTATTAAACGTGAAAAGAAAAGTTTAGGTTACTCAACTCAAGAAGTTGGTGGAGATGCAGTAAACACTGTAAAAGACGCTAACTTTGTAAACTCTTTATCCGGTAAAGTAGCCGGTATTGATGTTAAAAGTAGTGGAACATTAGGAGGGTCTACAAACGTAGTTATTCGTGGTTATTCTTCTCTTTACGGTTCTAACCAAGCATTATTCGTAATTGATGGTGTGCCAATTGGTAACAGAAATAGTAATGACTCAAACCAAACAACTGGTCGTGATGGTTATGATTATGGAAATGCAGCACAGGATGTAAATCCTGATGATATTGAATCTATTAACATTTTAAAAGGTGGTGCAGCAACAGCTTTATATGGGTCTAGAGCGGCTAATGGTGTTGTAGTTATTACAACTAAAAAAGGTAAAACTAAAGAAGGAATTGGTGTAACAGTTAATTCTTCTGTAACTTTTAATGAATTTAATCCAGATACTTTTGCTGAGTACCAAGATCAATATGGTGCTGGGTATTTCGATGGATGGCACCCTGGAGGTTTTTACTATGAAGATAATGAACTTGGTAACCCAGAAGCTTTTGCACTTTCAGATTGGGATGGTTCTTTTGGTGTAGTACCTTTTGACAGTAACACATTAGTTCGCCAATGGAATTCTTGGTATCCACAATTAGACACTTATGGAGTTGCTACTCCTTGGATTGCAGGTAAAAATGACCCTTCGTCTGTGTTTGAAACAGGAGCTTCTGTTTTTAATAGTGTAGCGATTGATGGACAATCTGACAAGGGAACTTTTAGATTATCTTATACAAAATTAGATCAAACAGGTATTATGCCTAACAGTTCTATAAAAAGAGACAATGTTGATTTTGGAGCTTCATATAACTTAACAGATAAATTAACTGCTAATGCTAAAGTTACTTATGTAAAAACAAAAGGTAAAGGTCGTTACGGAACAGGTTATGATTCGCAAAACTTTATGCAAACAGCAAAACAATGGTGGCAAACCAATGTTGATGTTCAAGAACAAAGAGCTGCTTATTTTGCAACTCGTGATAATATCACTTGGAATACATCATACATAGATCAAGATTTGCATGCAATTTATCATGACAATGTATATTTCATGCGTTATGAAAACTATGAAACAGATTTAAGAAATCGTGTATTTGGTAATGTTAACTTAAATTACGAAATTAATGATAATCTTTCTGTATTGGCTAGAGTAACTTTGGATACTTATGCTGGTAATCAAGAAGAAAGAATTAATAACAATAGTACTGCTGTATCTCAGTATAGTATTGCTAATGAAAACTTCACAGAAAACAACTATGATTTAATGCTTAATTACAGCAAAAATCTTACAGAAGACCTTAATTTAACGGCAGTTGTTGGTACAAACATCATGAGACAACGTTATTCTAGAATAAGATCTTCTACGAATGGCGGTATTAATGTTGATGGACTATGGTCTTTAAGCAACTCTAAAAACTCTATTTTAGCCCCAACTCAATTTGAGTATTTAAAAGGTGTAAATGGATACTATGTAAATGCTTCTTTAGGATATAAAAACATGTTATATGGTGAAGGTTCTTACAGACGTGATATAGCTTCTACATTACCTACTAATGATAATGAATATGATTATTATGGTATTTCTGGAAGTTTCTTATTTTCAGAATTACTTGAAAGTAATTTAATTTCATTTGGTAAATTAAGAATTGGATATGCGAAAACTGGTAACTCAGCTGGTGCACTTCAATTGTATAACACTTATGACTTAAACACACCTGTAGGAGGGAATGCTTCTGCTTCTTTACCTTCAACTAACAACAACTCTAATCTTACAAACGAAGAATCAAACGAGACTGAAATTGGATTAGAAATGAGATTTATTAACAACCGATTAGGTTTTGAAATGTCTGTATATGACAAAAAATCATCTGATCTTTTAACTCCTGTTTCAGTTACTCCAGCTATAGGTTATACTGGACAATGGTTAAATGCTGGTGAAATTCAAAATAAAGGTGTTGAACTATCACTAAAAGGGAGTCCAATAAAAACAGATGATTTCGAATGGAATGTAAACATAAACTGGGGTAAAAATGAAAGTGAAGTTCTTTCATTAGCATCTGGTCTTAAAAACTTACAATTAGCATCATTACAAGGCGGTGTTTCTATAAATGCAACTGTTGGAGAACCTTATGGTATGATTAAAGGTGTCGACTATACATACCATGAAAATGGAGGAAGAATAGTGGGCTCAAACGGTGCTTATGTAAAATCTGGACCAAATGAAGATTTAGGATCTTTTCAAGCGATTGGAAAGGTGGAATAAACAACAGCTTTAAATATAAAGATTTTACTTTTAGTTTCTTAATTGATATGCAAAAAGGTGGTTCGGTATTTTCATTAGATACTTGGTATGGTATGGGTACTGGTCTTTATCCTGAAACTGTAGGATTAAACGACTTAGGAAATCCTAAACGTACTCCAATTTCAGCAGGCGGTGGTATTCTACTTGAAGGTGTAAATGCTGATGGAACTCCAAATACGACTAGAGCAAGAATGGATTATTTTGCAAATGCATTAGGTTGGTCTAAAGCTACAAATGCTCAGCATGTTTATGATGCTGGATTCATTAAGCTTAGAGAAGTTTCTTTATCTTATGTTTTCCCTAAAGAAGTACTTAATAGTAAATTCATACAAGGTTTAACACTTTCAGCAATTGGAAAAAACCTTTGGATTATTGACAAATCGCTACCTTACGGAGATCCAGAAGCTGGTTTAAGCTCTGGTAATGTACAAGGATACCAGTCCGGTGCTTACCCATCGACTAAAGATTATGGATTTAGTGTTAAATTAGAATTTTAAAATTAGAAAAAATGAAAAAAATACTTATAATAGCATTTCTTATTGGAATCACATTTTCGTGTAATGATTTTGATGGTTGGAATGTAGATGATAAAAGCCCTAGTGAAGTTCCTGCAGGATACTTAATTACTAGTGCTCAGAGAGATTTTGCTCTTAGAACCACGAGTACCAGTGTAAACTACAATGTTTTCAAATTATTTGCACAATATTGGACTGAAACTCAGTATACAGATGAGGTAAACTATGATTTAACTGGTAGAGATATTGGTGGTAACTTCTACTTATATATGTATAGAGATGTTTTAATGGACATTAAAGAGGCTAAAAAAATTATAACTGCTGATGAATTTACAGCTGCTACTTCTAAAGATAATCAATTAGCTGTAGCTGAAATAATGGAGGTTTTTGTATGGCATATTTTAGTTGATACTTTTGGAGATATCCCATATACAGAAGCTCTTCAGGGTGTAGATAATTTATTACCTAAATATGATGATGATGCTACTATATATGCTGATTTATTTTCTAGATTAGATGCAGCTCTATCACAACTTAATAGTGGTGATTCTTTTGGTACTGCAGATTTAATTTATAGTGGTTCAACAAGTGCTTGGAAGAAATTTGGGAATTCAATTAAACTTAGAATGGCTGTAAGAACAGCAGATTTTGACTCTGGTAGAGCAGAAACTAAAGCTAAAGAAGCTGTTGCTTCAGGTGTATTCACTTCTTCAGCAGACAACGCAGCATTCCCTTTTGAGTTAACACCACCAAATACAAATCCTATTTGGACTAGTTTAGTTCAGTCTGGTCGTAATGACTATGTTGTTGCAAATACTTTTGTTGATATAATAACTCCTTTAAATGACCCTCGTTCTTCAGTATTTTTAGCTGATAATAAAGTTCCTTATATAGGAGCTACTTACGGTGTTGGTGTATCTTATGTTGATTATACTCATATTGGTGATTTATGGCATACTGAGGATTTAGAAGGTATACTTATGAGCTATTCAGAAGTTCAATTCTTATTAGCAGAAGCAGTTGAAAGAAATCTTATTTCAGGAAGCGCTGAATCATATTATAATGCTGCAGTTACTGCATCGATTGTTTATTGGGGAGGATCTTCAAGTGAAGCTGCAACCTATATAGCTCAACCAAGTGTAGCTTATGCTACTGCAGGAAGTTCTTGGAAAGAAGTAATTGGAAATCAAAAATATATTTCTTTATACGGAAGAGGGTTTGAGGCTTGGAGTTCTTGGAGAATGTTAGATTATCCAAACTCAATGACTAGACCAGCTATTTCTCAAGAAGCAGTTCCTAGACGTTATATTTATGGAAATGATGATGCTGATGTAAACGGAGATAATTACAATGCAGCTGCAACTGCAATGGGTGGTGATACAAAATCCTCTAGAGTATTTTGGGACATTGTTGGAGTAGGAAACTAAAAAAACAAGATTAATAAAATTAAAACCATCAAATTTTAAATTTGATGGTTTTTTTGTATAAAAAATAAATAAAAAATTAACGCAACCCTCTTACTAAATTTGCATCTTTTGCTTATAGGATTATAAATTTTAACTAAGTAATAAAAGTTACATTAATTGTTGGGCGGTTAAAATTTATTTTATGATTTTTGATAAAAATTTAATTCAAACAAATTTAACATGAAAACAAAGTTTAATGGAATCTTAACGCTTTTACTAGCGTTTATGGTGCAATTTACATTTGCCCAAGAAAAAACAGTTTCAGGAACTGTCTCGGATGAATCTGGACCGCTACCTGGTGTAAGTATTATTGTTAAAGGTACTACAAGTGGTACTCAAACAGATTTTGATGGTAAATATACTATAACAGCTAATACTGGAGATGTTTTGGTATTTAGTTACGTTGGTATGACTTCCACTGAAAAAACTGTTGGAACAAACAATACGATTAATGTAACTATGACAGGCTCTAACCTATTGGAAGAAATTGTTGTTGTAGGTTACGGAACAAGTACTAAACAAGCCTTTACTGGCTCTGCAATTGCAGTTAAATCGGAAAATCTAGAAGCTAAATCAGTATCTAACATTTCACAAGCATTATCTGGTGAAGTTGCGGGTGTAACTGTAGTTAATGGTTCAGGACAACCTGGTAGTGCTGCAACAATTAGAATTAGAGGTTTTGGTACCATTAATGGTAACAGTGATCCTTTATATATTGTTGATGGTGTACCATACCTTAACAGTATAAGTAATATAAACCCAGCAGATATCGAATCTACTACTGTATTAAAAGATGCAACTGCAACTTCAATTTATGGTTCTAGAGGTGCCAATGGGGTAATTGTTATTACAACTAAAAAAGGTAAAAATGGTGTTTCTGACATTAATGTAGAAGTAAAAACTGGTATTAACCAGAGATTATTACCTGCTTATGATATTATTACTAACCAAGAAGAATATATTGGTCTATCATGGGAAGGGTTAAAAAATACAGGAGAATATTTAGGTGCAGCTAATCCTGCTTCTTACGCAAACGATAATTTATTCTCTGGAGCTGGAATTCACCCAGATTATAATATGTGGAACATCACTAATGTTAGTGATTTAATCGATCCTGCAACAGGTAAAGTAAGATCAGGAGTTACAAGAAAATACAATCCTGAAGACTGGTCTGATTACGGATTTCAATCTTCAAACAGATTAGAAGCTAACGTAAGTATGAGTGGTGGTAACGACAATACAACTTACTTTTCTTCTTTTGGTTATTTAAATGATGAAGGATACTTAGTAAACTCTGATTATCAACGTTATTCAACAAGATTAAACGTAACTCATAAACCTGTAGAATGGTTAGAAGCAAATGCAAATATTGATTATTCTTATGCTGAGCAAACTGCAAATGGACAATCTTCAGATTCAGGAAGTATTTTTTGGTTTACTGATAATATTCCTTCAATTTATCCATTATTCTTACGTGACGCATCTGGTGCTATTGTAAGCGATCCTTATTATGGAGGAAATCAATATGATTATGGTTCTAACAGAGGATTTGGAGGTTTAACAAACGCAATTGCAGATGCTAATTATGATTTAAGTCAAAATATGCGTCACTCTATAAATGGTAACTTCTCTTTTAAAGTTAAATTTACAGACGATCTTTCATTTACTGCCAAATACGCAGCAAACTATTATAGCTTTACAGATAATTCCATAAACAATCCTTTCTACGGTTCTGCTGCTGGACAAGGTGGTTCTTTATTTAAGCAACAAAGACAAGCTTTAACTCAAAACTTTTTGCAAATGATAAATTACAATAAAAGTTTTGGAGATCATAACATATCAGCGTTGTTAGCTCACGAATCAAATGATTGGGAAAGAGACCGTACATATATTAGTAAAAATACTGTTGTAAATTTAGTAAATGGTTTAGACAATCCTTCTAACTATATTAATAACGGTAGTGACCCTTCAGGTTATACTGAAGAAACAGGATTAGAAAGTTATTTTGCACAAGTTAATTACAACTATGTAAACAAATACTACTTTTCAGGTACAGTAAGAAGAGATGGAAGTTCTAGATTTGCTAACGAAAAATGGGGTACTTTCTGGTCTGCTGGTGCATCTTGGATAATGAGTAAAGAAGACTTCTTAGTAAATACAGAATTTATTAACTACTTAAAAGTAAAAGCTAGTTACGGTATTCAAGGAGACCAAGCTGGTGCATCTTTTTATTCTGGACAAAACGGATATGATATAGACAACTTAGATGGTAATATTTCTTTAATTGTAAGAGCTAGAGAAAATGCAGATTTAACTTGGGAAGCAAGTAAAATGTATCAATTAGGTACGGAATTTAGATTATTTGACAATAAATTAGATGGTGCTCTTGATTTCTATATCAAGGATACTGAAGACTTAGTATTTGATGTTCGTTTACCGATATCAACAGGTGATGCTATCAATACAGCTAATGATGGTTCTATTGAAAACATAGGTTTTGAATTTGATTTAACAGGTCACCTTATCGATAAAGAAAATTTCAAATTAGATTTATCTGTTAACGGAGAAATGCTAAAGAATGAAATTACAAAAATGCCATTTGATGCTTCTGAAGGTAGAGATAAAATTATTGATATTGACGGAAACTTTGGTAGAGCTGAAGGACACAGTAGATATGATTATTATATGCCAGTATGGTTAGGTGTAAATGCTGCAAATGGTGACCCTCTTTGGGAAACAAATTATGTAGATGCCAATTCAAATAATGCATTCGACTCTGGTGAAGAGATTCAAGATTTATATGAATATGTAGTTAGAAACCCTGACGCTGAAATTAAAGAGGGTGTTACTAGTGTTTATACAGAAGCAACTAATAAATACATCGGTAAATCAGCGATTCCTAAAGTTAGAGGTGCATTTAGAATTTCTGCTAAAGTATTTGATTTCGATATAAGTTCTCAATTTGCTTATAGTATGGGAGGATACGGATATGATGGTAACTATGCAAGTGTGTTAGATAATGGTCAAGCTGGTGGTAACAACTACCATATTGATATTAGAGACAGATGGCAAAATCCTGGAGACCTTACAAATGTGCCAAGATTATATAGTAATCAAAACGTAAATGTTAACCGTGGTTCTACACGTTTTTTAACTAAATCTGATTTCTTAGCCTTAAACAATGTAAGAGTTGGTTATACGATACCATCTAAGATATTAAATAACACAGGTATTTCTAATTTAAATATTTGGGTGTCAGGAGATAATTTATTTTTATTAAGTGAAAGAAAAGGATTTAATCCATCAGCTTCTTTAGTTGGTTCTTCAGCTAGATATAGATACAATCCTTTATCTACATTTACTCTTGGTGTTCGTATAAAAATATAAATAACTTAAAAAATTAAAAAAATGAAAATTAATTTATTAAAAACAGTATTTGCTCTTGTAGTATTTGCAACATTTTTTAGTTGTGAAAAAGAGTTTTTAGATACAAGCCCAACTTCTTTTATTAATGTAGAAGATGCTGGTGAATCAGGACAATTAAACCCAGCTATCTTAGATGCAAACCTAAACGGTATTTTCTCTATGATGGTTAATACTGGGACTGGGGGAACTACAAGTCATGAAGATTTTGGCCAAAAGGGTTATGATATAATGACAGACTTTTTATCTGGAGATTTAGCTTTAACTGCAAATAACTATAACAGATATGGTGATTTTGCAAACTTGCAGTCAACTGTTGATTATTCAAATAATGATAATTATATGCCTTGGAGATATTATTACAGAGTAATAAGATCTGCTAATTTAGTAGTAAACTCATTAGGTGGTAATGATGTTGTTCCAGAATCTGCTAATACAAAGCATTCTTTAGGTCAAGCAAAAGCATTAAGAGCTTATGCTTACTTTTATTTATCTCAATTTTATCAAAAAGAATATAACGGTTCTGAAGCTGTTTTACCTTTATATAAAGATGCCTTTGATCCAGTACTTCCACAAGCTCCAATGAGCGAAGTGTTTGATTTTATGATAGAAGATTTAAGTTCTGCTATTACTTTTTTAAGTGGTTTTGAAAGAGTAAATAAGACTGGTGTAAACGCTGATGTTGCAAAAGCTTTACTTGCTTATGTATATGCAGCAAAAGGTGATAGTGCTTCAAATTTATTAGCGAAAGGTTTGGCTGATGAAGTTATTGCTTCTGGTTATCCGTTAATGTCAATTACTGAAGTAGTTGGTGGGTTTTCTGATGTTTCAACTCCAGGATGGATTTGGGGATTTGATGTTACTTTAGCTAATGGATTAGATTTAGTTTCTTGGTGGGGTCAAATGGATGTATTTACCTACAGTTACCAATGGGCTGGAGATAAAAAAGGTATTGATGAAGGTTTATTTGCTCAAATAAATGACAATGACATTAGAAAAACACAGTTTGATACAGCTAATGGTTTACAACCTCGTAACAAATTTTATAATGCTGGTAGAGTAATTGGTGGACAAAGAAACATTGAAGATGATTATGTTTATATGAGAGTTGCTGAAATGTACTTATTATCTGCTGAAATGGCCGCTAAAGAAGGCCAAGATGGAGCTGCAAAATCTCGTTTAAAAGAATTATTATCTCAAAGATTTTCTAATGCTTCAGATTATGCATATGTTGATGGACTTGGAGGTAGCGATTTACTAGATGAAGTAGTTCTTCAAACTAGAATTGAATTATGGGGTGAAGGAAAAAGCTATTTATCAATGAAGAGAAACAAACAAACTATGACTAGAGGTTCTAATCATGTTTTCCACGCAGGATTGTCTGTACCTCATACTGATGACAGATTAACTTTTGAAGTTCCTCGTGCTGAGATTCAAAACAATCCATTTATTGACTAAATAGATTAAAACTAAAATGAGTAAGTTTATAAACCTTTATAAGCTTACTCTAAATAAACAAAAACATTAATTATGAAAAAATATATTTATTTATTTTTAGCTTCTGTAGCTATAATATCTTTTTCTTCATGTGAAAAAGATTCTACAAAAGCTTTAGGAACAAATTTTGTTTCGTTTGAAACTACATCTTACTCAGCTGGTGTTGATCCGGGAGGATCAAGTACACTTGACGTAAATGTATATACTACAAATAAAACTGGTTCTGATAGAACTTATAATATTATCGTAGATGGTTCTGCTGCAGCTGCTAATTCTTACTCTGTACCTACTTCTGTTACAGTACCTGGAGGAGCTAATAAAGGAACATTCACAGTAGCTTTATCTGATACAAATCTTGGTATAGGTATTAACAGTTTAGTAATTAGTTTTGAAGGTTCGACAGATTTTTACAATGGTGCACCAATGGAATTTAACTACGTTCAAAATTGCACTGAAGTAACTGGAACATTAGATATTACATTTGATTTTTATGCTGAAGAAACCGGATGGGAAATTACTGACTCTTTAGGTGGTGTAGTTGCATCTAAACCTACAGGTTCTTATGCTAGAGGTCAAACTCCTGTTTCTGAAAATCTTACATTGTGTAGCGGAAGGGATTACACTTTAACTTTTACTGATGCTTATGCTGATGGTATGAATGATGGAACTAATCTTGGTTCTTACACATTAACTATGGGTGGTACTGTTAAGGTTACAGGTGGTGGAGCTTTTGGAGCTAGTGAGTCCACTGCATTTGACACAAACTAAATCTATTTAAATTAGATTAAACATAAAAAAACCACCTCATTCTAG
>Ga0209345_10006386_pt1 | contig 10686 bp, 6 predicted proteins | sample Cruoilmetagenom7_FD_187294 | JGI IMG/M metagenome (GOLD analysis project Ga0209345, IMG submission 187294) | Oil polluted marine microbial communities from Coal Oil Point, Santa Barbara, California, USA - Sample 7 (SPAdes) (version 2) | ecosystem: Environmental > Aquatic > Marine > Oil seeps ... | reverse complement strand
GATGCCCAATGTGCGCATCGCGTCGATCTCCTCGCGCATCTTCATCGAGCCGATGGCAGCGGTGAAGGCCGAGGCCGTGCGACCGGCCACGATGATCGAGGTCAGAAGAATGCCCAGTTCGCGCAGTATCGAAATGGCGATCAGGTCCACGACAAAGACCTCGGCCCCGAACTGCCGCAGTTGCGCCGAGCCCTGAAAGGCCAGCACCACCCCGATCAGGAAAGCCATCAGCGACACGATGGGAACGGCGCGCAGACCCACCTCCTGACAGTGATGCACCAGCGCGGTCAGGCGAAATTCGCGCGGATGCAGGACAGCGCGGCCAAGGCGGGACAGGAAAAGCCCAAGATAGCCCGTCAACTCCATCAGGAATGTCATGCCTGATGCAACGCCACGTCCCACGGTTTCCAGCCTGTCACGCAGCGTGGGTTTGCTCATCTCGACATCCGGGATCTGGGGTAGCGCATCCTTGACGGTCTTCAGCAGATCGGTCTTCTGCCTGTCAGCACCCTCGATCTCGGCACGACATCCGGCATCGGCAAGACGGGCTTGCAGGGTCACGATGGCCCAGGCCCCCGCCGTGTCCAGTCTGGACACCGTTTCCAGATCAATGACGGTGTCCTGGGCCGGGTAGTCAGCCAGCGCCGCTTGGAATGCGCCCAGTGTGCGCACGCTCAATGCCCCGTGCAGGATGAGGGAACGGCTTTCGCCGTTTTCCCGCATTTCGATTTTCAACGAATCGGAGTCTGCGTATTGCATTGCGTGACCTGCCATCAGCCACCTTATCGCATGTCCTTGGCAGCACACGCAAACTAACGCCTGACGTTTTGGCAGGCTGTTGCAACGCGCCGCTATGACACTGCCTGTCAGCAGGAACGAGGACACTTGCAAAACCGGCGCGCAGGCGTGGGACGCAATCCCGGTCGGGTTTCGGCTTTTGCCCAGCGCGGGTGGATGCCACGGAACCATACTCAGGGAAGTGCGACCGCTGTCAGCGGTCAATGGCAATGGCCGCACTGTAAGTCCATGACTGCGTAACCCGCTTGTGCGCAGTTGTATCCGGGAGAAGAATGATTAGGCTTTTACCAAGGGTAGTAAGACTGAAAATGCCGGACTGTCGCGATGTCGCGCATGGTCGGGGCCCCTGTGCGGTATGTCCGAAAACACGCCCAGCGGAAGGAAAGACCCATGGCTTGCACCGCCAAGTTCCCGATGTGCCTTTTGCGCGTGGTCATTGTCGCAGCGCTGTCTCTGACAGTGGCAAGCATGGATGCCAATGCGCAGTCAGCGCCGGGCACGATGGCGACACCCTCTGCCGATTCCTTGAAAGAGATCTCGGTCGAACCGGATGCGCGGGATACCGAGATCGCGCTGCGCCTTCAGAGGATTCTCGATGCCAGCGGGTGGTTCAACCCCATCGCCGTCTCCGTGCGGGAGGGGCTGGTCTTCCTTGACGGTCAGACCGAGACCGATGAGCGCAAGGAATGGGCGCGTCAGCTTGCCTTGCGCACGCAGGATGTCGTGGCCGTGGTCAACCGTGTCGAGGTGAAACCGCAAGTCAGCTGGGACCTGACACCGGCATGGCGCGAGGTTGTCCACCTCTCCGATCAGGCCCAACGCCTTGCGCCCATCGCGGTCGTGTCCCTGATCATCCTGCTGATCTTCTGGTTCCTGTCGCGTGGCGTGGCCGCGTTCTCCCGGCGCGTGCTCAGGCACCGCATCCCTTCGCCTCTTCTGTTGCAGATCGTGGCGCGGACCCTTGCGATCCCGGTCTTTCTGATCGGTCTTTACCTTGTGCTTCAGGTCGCGGGCCTGACGCGGCTTGCCATCACGGTGATAGGGGGCACCGGCCTGATCGGTATCGTGATCGGTCTGGCCTTTCGCGAAATCGCCGAAAACGCGCTCGCCAGCCTTTTGCTGAGCGTCCGCAACCCGTTTCGGACGGGCGACTGGATTCAGGTTTCCGGCTTTCAGGGGATCGTGCAGAACCTGAACATGCGCACCACGGTCCTGTTGACGCTTGATGGAAATCACGTGCAAATCCCCAACGCGCTGGTGTTTTCGAGCATCATCACCAACTTTTCCAGCAATCCGGGACGGCGCGCCGAATTCACCGTGGGGATCGGATATGACGCCTCGGTCATGAAGGCGCAGGACGTCATCATCAAGGCGCTGCGCGCGCATCCGGCGGTGCTTGAAGAACCTGAACCCGCAGCGCTGGTCGATGAGCTTGGACCATCGACCGTGAACCTGAGGGTGCAATTCTGGTTCGATGGCAGGACCTATTCGATCTTCAAGGTCCGCTCGGCCCTGATGCGTCAGGTAAAACGCGCGCTTCAGGATGCCGGCATTCCGATGCCGGACGCCGCGCGCGAGGTCATCTTTCCGAAAGGGCTGGAGGTTCACGGCGATACCACGCAAGCACCTCAGACAGGCCCGAGGCGCGTTCCGGCCACGCAGCCTGGCACCGGCGACACGGTGGTCGCCACCTCGGGAGAAGGCGATCTTGTGTCGGAAGAGCCTGAATTGAAACGGCAAGCGGCCGGCGCAGAGCTTCCCGATGCAGGAGAGAACCTTCTTGTTTCACAGGCACCCAAGACCGATCCGTCCTGACCGGATGTCACAGACCGAGGCAGCATGAGGCATGCTGCCATCAATTCTCGAGAACGGTTTTTCTACCTCAATTCGCGTGACGTGGCGCGGTCCCGCGATACCGATGAAAGGCGAAGACACATGGCAGGCCTTCCGATGACAGGGAAAGAAGGGATCAGGTCAGGACCGTGATGACAGGCCTGACAATTCTGGTTGCCCTTTGCGTCATCATGGCCGGGGTCATGATATTCATCAGTCCGGGGCTTCCCGCCCCCTTGCGCGATGCAACCGGACGCGCCATCGCGGGCAGCCTGTCCGAGCGCGTCTTCGTCCAGATCAACGGCACACGACAGGGGATGATCATTCAAGGCGTCGACCCCTCCAATCCGGTGATCCTGTTTCTGCATGGCGGCCCCGGAATGCCGACGTTCTTCCTCAACACGACGCATCCGACGGGGCTGGAGCGGCATTTCACCGTGGTCTGGTGGGAACAACGCGGGGCGGGCATGTCCTTCGACCGCGATCTTCCGCCTGCCTCCATGACGGTGCAGCAAATGATCGCCGACACTGTCGCAGTCACCGACTACCTGCGTGACCGGTTCGGACAGGACAGAATCTATCTGCTGGGCCATTCATGGGGCAGCTTTCTTGGGATTCAGGCAGCCGCAGCCGCTCCTGATCGTTTCCATGCCTATATCGGCATGGGACAACTGTCCCATCAGTTGCGCGCCGAGGTTGCGGCGCATGACTACCTGCTGGACGCCTATGAGGCGCGCGGCGATGCGGGGATGGTCGCCAAGCTACGCGCGGCCCCGGTCAGCATGACGGACGGCACGTCCGAGGCCTGGATGCGCCTGCGCGACGCGGCGATGCATGGGGCGGGCGTGGGCACCACGCATGACATGCGGTCCGTGATCACGGGGATCTTCCTGCCGGTCATGCAATCGCGGGCCTATACCCTGTCCGAGAAGATCAACATCTGGCGCGGCAAGGCCAACGCGCGGCGCATCCTGTGGGAGGAGGTTCTGCGCACGGACCTGTCTGCCGGAGTGAACCAGCTTGAGATCCCGGCGTATTTCTTTATTGGACGCCATGATCACACCGTAGGTCCCGCCTTGGCCCGCGACTATTTCCAGCGGCTCAGGGCACCCGTGAAAGGGTTCTACACATTTGAAAACGCCGCCCACAGCCCGCTTTTCGAAGAGCCGGAAAGGGCCATATCCATCCTTTTGCAAGATGTGACGCGGCAAAGGACGGATCTGGCCGATCCATGATCATTCCCATGCTGCGAATCTGACGATGCCTTGATCCACGTCAGCGACAGCGTCTTGCGTCTATCGCACTGTCCGCCCTTGGAATGCTCCGTCTCCGAGGAGAATATCAATGGCACAGGCAAAGCGCCGCGCAGGATCGCATCATCTCCCCTCGTCGGCACTGGCGGTCTTTCTCGGCGCAACATTTCTGATCACCTGGGGCGTAGTCGGCCTCTATATCTTCGCTCCGGACGCTGCCGTCGCAACATTCGGCGCAATCAGCGGATCGCACCCCCTTTTCTTTCTGGCAACGTGGTCACCGGCCCTGGCCGCTTTCGCGGTCGTGGTCTTCCATGGCGGCAGGGCGGGTCTGCGGGCTTTCTTGTCCCGTCTTTTGCTGTGGCGTTGCCCCGGACCCTGGGTCGCCTTCATTTTCATCGGTCTGCCGCTTGTGTTCATGGCCGGGTCACTGATCAAGGGCGGCCCGATCCTGACACCGCTGCCGCCTGAAGGTGCCGGAGCGCTGGTGGCGGTTCTGTTCATGATGCTTTTTCTGGGCCCGATCGAGGAGTTCGGCTGGCGCGGGGTGGCGCAACCCATTCTGCAAAGGCACATGGCCCCGATCTGGGCAGGGCTGCTGATCGGCGCTACCTGGGGCCTGTGGCACATGCCCGCGTTCTTCCTGTCGAGCACGGTCTATGCCGATTGGAGTTTCCTGCCCTTCTTTCTGGGCAACGTGACGCTGGCGGTGCTGGTCACCCCGATCCTGAACCAGAGCCGGGGCAGTCTGCTGTGGCCCATGCTGTTCCACTGGCAACTCATCAACCCGTTCTGGCCGGACGCCCAGCCCGGGGACACGGTCATTCTTGTCTTTGTGACCGCTGGCGTCGTCTGGTGGAACCGCGCAACACTGTTCACACGCAACGGGGCTGTGACCGAGGTCATCCCGCAAACCCCCGCCCTGCCTGCCAGAGCTGAGGTATAGGCCGATGCGCAGGCTTAGTCTCGCAGCAGGGATCATCGTCGCCCTGGGGTCTTTACCGCCCGCCGTCGCGCGGAACGTGACCGAATTTGCGGCACAACTGGACATGGCGATGCAGGAGGTCCAGGTCCGCTACGGCTTTCCGGGGGTGACAGCGGCGATTGCGCTGCCGGATGGAACGATCGTGACCACGGCCACCGGCCTCGCGGATGTCGAGACCGGACGCGCCATGACAGCCGCGACGCCGATGCTGGCGGCCAGTATCGGCAAGACCTTCCTCGCCGCGACAATCCTGATGCTGGAGTCCGAGGGACTTCTTTCGCGCAGTGATCCGCTGGCCGCGCACCTTGGGGATCGCGCGTGGTTCGACCGACTGCCCAATGGCGACAGCATGACCATCGACCACCTGCTGCACCACAGCGCAGGGCTGCCCGACCATGTCCATCTGCCTGCATTCCAGACCGTATGGGCACAGATGATGCGGAACGGCAGGATCATTCAGCCAGACGATCTTGTGGGCTTCGTTCTGGGGATGGAGCCGCTTTTCGACGCGGGCGGTGCATGGGCCTATAGCGATACCGGATATATCTTGCTGGGCCTTGTGATCGAGGAGGTCACCGGCCAGCGCTACACTGACCTTCTGCGCAGGCGTTTTCTTGATCCGCTTGCACTGACCGGCACATTTGCCTCTGACAGCAAGGATCTTCCCGGTCTTGCGGTGGGATATGTCGCGCCCGACAATCGCTTCGGTCTGCCGGAACGCACGGCCGACCCACAGGGTCGTCTGCTCTGGAACCCCGCCGTGGAATGGACCGGGGGCGGGCTGGCCTCGACCTCGTCCGATCTGGCGCGCTGGGGGCATTTGCTTTTTGGCGGCGCGGCCCTGACACAGCCCTACCTCGACCGCTTGCTGGACAGTGTGCCTGTTGCGCCGGATGATCCGGGCATACGCTATGGCGCTGGCGTCGCGATTCACGCGGACACGCCCCATGGCCCCGCCTATGGCCACGGCGGTTGGATTCCGGGCTATGTCTCCAGCCTGCGCCACTATGCCGATCATGGCGTCACCGTCGCCTTCCAGATCAATACGGACGCAGGCCTCATGGATGGCGAGAGCGATCTTGTCCCCATGCTTGAAGCGCGGCTTGCCGATCTGGCGACAGGTTTTGTCCGATGACCCCGCGACGCGGGCTGCTGGCGCAGCGGGCTGTGGCCCACCTGCCGGAACGCCCGCCTCTCCCGCGTTTACGCACATCACCCTGCCGACGCCGATCTGGGGGGCAGCATCAGGGATTTCATCGTGGGGCTAAGCGCCCCTGATTATTCAAGGAGAAGACAGATGCCCTATACCCGCGTCAGACTGAACGCCTTTGGCGGCCCCGAGGAGTTGACGCTCGAGACAATTGCCCAACTGCCGGAACCCGGCGCAGGCGAGGTCCGCGTCCGTGTGCTGGTGACCAGCGCGGCCTTCACTGATGTGATGATCCGCAAGGGGATGTATCCCGATGTGAAGGACAAACCGCCCTTCACCCCCGGCTACGACATGGTGGGCACTGTGGATGCGGTCGGCCCCGGCGCTGCGCGGTTCAGTCCGGGGGATCGGGTGGCGGATCTGACCACCATCGGGGCCTATGCGGAATACATCTGCCTGTCCGAGGACCGGCTGACGCCTGTGCCGACGACCGTGTCGGATGTGGACGCGCTCTGCATGATCCTGTCCGCCGTCACCCCCTATCAGATGCTGCACCGGGTGGCGCGGATGGAGGCAGGTCAGAGCCTGCTGATCCATGGCGCGGGCGGTGCGGTGGGCACGGCCATGTTGCAACTGGCCCGCGAGGCCGGGGTGAAGGCCTTTGGAACGGATGTGGAAGACAAGCACGACCTGATCCGCAGCCTTGGTGCGAAACCCATTGGCGTGGAGGCCTCCGAGACCGCCGTTCTGGACGCCACAGGCGGCGGTGTTGATGCCATTTTCGATCCGCTGGGCGGTGACAGCCTGTCACGGTCGCTTCACGCCCTCAAGCGCGGAGGTCTTCTCGTGGCCTTCGGCTTTCAGAACGAGGTGCTGGGGCATGGCGGTTCGATCCCGCTCGATTTCGTGAAACTGAAACTCTGGGACTGGTTGCCGAACGGACATGCGACGGCCTTCTATTCGATCGGCGCGATGCGGCGCAAACACCCGGACTGGTTCCGTGAAGACCTGTCCACACTGTTCGGCTTGCTGGCGGCAGGCAAGATCAAGCCCGTTGTCGCCGAAGTGTTGCCACTGTCGCAGGTGCGGCAGGCCCATGAACGGATCGAGGCCGGGACGGTGCAGGGCAAACTGGTCCTCAGGGTCTCGGAACCGTGAGATCCTGGACCGGCAAGATGCGCGGCCTGCTGGCGATCGCCCTTGTCGCTCTCCTCTCACTCCAAGCCATTGCCAAAACTGACACCCCGGCGCTGGCGGATCGTTTGGAGAAGGCAATTTCCGCGCGGATGATGGCTGATGGCGTTCAGGGGGTGGTTGTGGTCCTGATCGCAGATGGCGCGCCGGTCTGGACCAAGGCTTTCGGCCTTGCCGATCCCGGCACGGGCCGGGCCATGACCGAAGATGCGCTGTTCCGGGTTGAATCGATCAGCAAACCCGTGACCGCATGGGGTGCGATGCATTTGGTCGAGGCGGGCAGGCTTGACCTCGACCGGCCGATAACCGACTGCCTGCAAAGCTGGCAGCCACCTGAAGGCACGCCAAGGCTGACGGCGCGCCAGATGCTGACCCATACCGCCGGTATCGGTCTGGGCGACTTTGCCGCCCGCTTTGCGCCTGATGCGCCGCGCCCGCGGCTTGCTGATCATTTGGCGCAGGACTTTCGCATGATCGCGGTGCCGGGCACGGGTTTCTCCTATTCGGACAGCGGATATAACCTGCTGGAATTGCTGATCGGGGATTGCAGCGGCGAAGATTTCGCGGCCTTCATGCGCCGCGACATCCTCCAGCCTCTCGGGATGCGCAGCGCAACTTTCGACTGGACAGGCGCCGAGATGCCGGTGGGCCATGACCTGCGCGGCAGGCCCGCTGCGCCCTATGTCTATCCGGGCCGGGGATCAGGCGGGTTGTTCGCCACAGCAGAAGATGTGGCGCGCTTTGCCGCTGCGGGAATGGCCGGGGCGCAGCAGGACGTGCTGTCACCTCACGGCATCGCCGCCCTGCACCGCCCGTACGTTGCCGTTACCGGATTGTTCGGGATCGTCGCCGATGGCTACGGGCTGGGGCATTTCACCGAAACCTTACGCGACGGGCGCGCGGCACTCTGGCACGGTGGGCAGGGCTATGGCTGGATGAGCCATATGCATCTCGTGCCGGAAAGCGGCGACGGTATCGTGATCCTTTCCAACAGCCAGCGCGCCTGGCCGCTTTTCGCGATGATCCTGCGGGATTGGTCGGGCAGCCTTGGCGTGGCCCCCGTGGGCATGGCACGTGTGCTCTGGGTCGAGACAGGCGCCCGTATCGCCATGGTGCTGTTGCTGCTGGTGACGGTGCTGGCGCTTTGGCGGGCCATCGCGGGACGACCATGGCGGCGCACCCTGAGGATCGGTGCGGCCGTGGTTGGCGGCACCCTGATCCTTTGGCCGATTTGGGCAGGCATGCAGGACTATCTCTTCCTGTTCTCGATCCTGCCGGGTCTTTGGCCCTGGCTTGCCGCGGTGTCCGCCCTTGCGGGCCTGAGCCTGTGCGCCGTTGCTGTCTTCCCGAAGCGACGCACATGAGCCCTCCCTGTCAGGCAGCAAGGGACATGCGCCGCGCAGAAGAAACCGGCCCTGTCAGGGCACGTCCCCTGCAAGAGGCCAATCGCCGCGGCACGGGCGTTTCACGGCCAAGTGCATGGCCCTTCGCGCCGAAAAAGTCTAAAGCCACGATCACAGCAATACCGAAGGCGTCCCATGTTCCTGCCCTCCCCCCTGACCCGTGACCTTGTCCTGATTGGCGGCGGGCATACCCACGCGCTGGTGCTGCGCAAATGGGCCATGGACCCGCTGGCCGGTGTGCGTGTCACCGTCATCAACCCTGCCCCGACCGCGCCCTACACCGGCATGTTGCCGGGGCATATCGCCGGGCATTATGCGCGCGACGACCTGGATATCGACCTTGTGCGGTTGGGCCGTGCCGCAGGCGCGCGGCTGATCCTTGACCGTGCGGTCGGGCTGGATGCGCAGACCGGACAGGTTCATCTGGGCTCGGGCCGGGTGCTGGACTATGACGTCGCCTCTCTCGATATCGGCATCACCGCCGAAATGCCGGGTATTCCGGGCTTTACGGATCACGCCGTGGGGGCCAAACCGCTGGATGTCTATGCCGCGCGGTGGCGCGGGTTTATGGCGGATGTCGCCGCCGGGCGACAGGAGCCCCATGTAGCCGTGATCGGCGCAGGCGTGGCCGGGGTGGAATTGGCGATGGCGATGGCCCATGCATTGGCCCGGACAGGCGCAAGTCCCCAGGTGCATCTGATCGAAGCCGCCGCCAGCCTGACCGGCACCGGCCCCGCGACCCGCGCCCGTCTGCTGCGCGCGCTGAAGACCGCAGGCGTCACCCTGCACACCGGTGCAAGGATCGCGCGGATCACGACGAACGCAGCCCATCTTGAGGATGGCCGCGTGATCGCGGCCGATCTGGTCGTCGGTGCCGCCGGGGCTTTTGCACAAGGCTGGCTGGCGCGGACCGGCCTACCGCTGACGTCCGATGGTTTCGTGACCGTCGATCCCGATCTTCGTGTCAAAGGCTGCGCGACCCTCTTCGCCGCTGGCGATTGCGCGCATATCGCCCATGCCCCGCGCCCCAAGGCAGGGGTCTTCGCCGTGCGCGCCGCCCCCGTGCTACATGACAACCTGCGTGCGGTGTTGTCCGGTCGCCCCACACGCGCGTTCAACCCGCAACGCGACTATCTCAAGCTGATCTCGCTGGGCGAGAAATCCGCTGTAGCCGAAAAATTCGGTCTGGCGTTTTCGGGTCCCTGGCTCTGGCGCTGGAAAGACCGGATCGACCAGAGCTTCATGGACAAGTTCCGCATACTGCCCGCCATGCCAGCCCCCGTGCCGCCCGTCCCGCGCGCGCTGGGGGCCGAGGATGTCGCGGGCCATGCGCAGCCGCTTTGCGGCGGATGTGGCTCGAAACTGGGGGCGGATGCGCTGCACAAGGTGCTGTCGCACCTGCCCGCGCCACAGCGCAGCGATATCCTCAGCCTGCCGGGCGATGATGCGGCGGTGCTGGCCACGGGCGGCGCGCGGCAGGTCATGACCACCGACCATCTGCGCGCCTTCACGTCCGATCCCGCGCTAATGGCGCGGATTACGGCCCTTCACGCGCTGGGGGATATCTGGGCCATGGGGGCTGCACCGCAAGCCGCCACCGCCACGGTGATCCTGCCGCCGATGTCGCCCGCCTTGCAGGCCCGCACGATGGACGAGGTGATGCAGACCGCGTCCGATGTTTTTCGTGCCGCGGGGGCCGAGATCGTGGGCGGCCATTCCACCACCGGGGCCGAACTGACGCTGGGCTTCACCGTGACCGGGCTCTGCGATGGCGAGCCGATCACCCATGCTGGCGCGCAACCCGGCGATGCGCTGATCCTGACGCGGCCCATCGGATCGGGCACGATCCTTGCAGCCGAGATGCAGACCCGCGCCAATGGCCGCCATGTCGCGGCGCTGCTGGAGCGCATGTCCCGCCCACAGGGCGATGCGGCGCAAATCCTGCATGTGGCCCATGCCATGACCGATGTGACGGGCTTTGGCCTTGCCGGGCATCTCATGGCGATCTGTCGCGCCTCGTCCTTGCGCGCCCGATTGAATCTGGCGGATATCCCGCTTCATGACGGGGCC
>Ga0209345_10006385_pt1 | contig 10687 bp, 10 predicted proteins | sample Cruoilmetagenom7_FD_187294 | JGI IMG/M metagenome (GOLD analysis project Ga0209345, IMG submission 187294) | Oil polluted marine microbial communities from Coal Oil Point, Santa Barbara, California, USA - Sample 7 (SPAdes) (version 2) | ecosystem: Environmental > Aquatic > Marine > Oil seeps ... | reverse complement strand
TCAGCACGAAACCGGCCTGCGGCGCCAGCACCGCCACGGTTCCATCGCTGCGGCCCGGATTGACGATGATCTCGGCAAGCATCTGTCCTGCTTCAACGCGCTCACCGGGAGCGACGTGGAACAGGATGGTGCCACCAACCGGCGCAAGCACCATGTCGACATGCCGGATCGGCTTGCCGACAAACCCGTCTGCAAGCCGGGGCGCGGCTGCCGCTTTTGCCGCGACAACGCCTCGCGCCTGCAGGAAGCGGCAGATCCCTTCGGCATCCTTCCGGCCGAGCGCCGCATCGACATCATTCTGTCCGCGCAGTTCCACCGTGGTGACGCAATGGCCGGAGAGATCGCCGCCGGCAGCGCTGGCCTTCATCTGTTCAAACACCGCCTCTTCGAAGGCCCGGTCGGCGCCCACATCCCACAGCAACGCTGCTTCGGCGTCGAGACAGGCCGCGAGGTCGGCCATCTCCGGCCAGAGCTGCTCGGGGGCATAAATATATTGTACGCTCTCATCGTCGCAGTGCAGATCAAGCACGATCGGACAGCCATCGACGAGGTCCAGCAGCCGGCTCTTGAGACGGCGCTCGGCGAAGGTTGCCGATGCCGCCGTGTCGAGCGCCCTGATACCGGACTCGTCGGGAACGGGGAAATCGCGGTTGAAATTCACCCGGCTTCCGGTTGAAAACCGGCCCATGTGATCACCATAGAGATGCTGGGCGGCGCCGATCGGATTGGCGTGCGGAACCAGCGTCACCGAGCCGAGCAGGCGGCCCTCGGCCTCGGCCTTCTCGAGCATCGGGATCAGGAAGTGCAGCGCCGCAACGCCGGGCCGTTCGTCAGCATGCAGGCCAGCCTGGATGTAGACGCGGGGCGCGGATTGATCCGATCCTTCAAGCCGGTGGACAATCAGCTCATAGGCAATGCCCGGGGTTTCGCCTGAAATGGTTTCGATCTCGGTTTTCATTGATTTTCACCCTGAGTGTGTCTGTTGCGGTGTACCGGCGATGCCCCCGACTACACCCGGCGGGCGCGGATGTCGCCGAGAATTTCGCGGGCCGCATTGTGTCCCGGAACACCGGTGACGCCGCCACCGGGATGGGTTGATGAGCCGCACATGTAGAGGCCCTTCATCGGGGCGCGATAGGCACCGTAGCCCAGCACCGGACGGGCCGAGAACAGCTGGTTGAGGCTGAGCTTGCCATGGAAGATGTCACCGCCGACGAGCGACAGCTTGCGTTCGAGATCCAGCGGCGAGAGCACCTGGCGGCCAATCACGCTTTTGGCAAATCCCGGCGCGTGGCGATCCACCGTGCCGATCATCAGGTCGGCGACGGCTTCCTTGTGGTCATCCCAGGACGATCCCCCGGGAAACCCGTCAGGCAGTTGCGGCGCGACGTGCTGGCAGAACAGGCTGGCGACATGCTTGCCCTCGGGGGCAAGGGTGGGATCAAGCGTCGAGGGGATCAGCATCTCGACAATCGGCTTGCTCGACCAGCCGTGGGCACGGGATTCGAGATAGGCGCGATCCATGTAATCGAGCGACGGCGCGATGATGATGCCGGAACTCAGATGATCCCCGGGTTCGGGCCGGGCGGTGAAGGTGGGCAGCGCATCAAGCGCCACATTCATCCGGAAAGTGCCCGAGCCGCTCTGCCAGTAGCCGATGCGGCGGCGGAAATCCTCGGGCAAAGGAGCTTCTTCAAGCAGGTCTGCGACAAGCAGTTGCGGATGAATGTTGGAGACGATCAGATCTGCCTCGATGCGTTGTCCGTCTTCGGTGATGACCGCGCGGGCCTTGCCCATGCCGGTTTCGATCCGGGCGACCGGTGTGCCGGTTTTCACCACCACGCCCTTTTCCTCGCAGGCCTTGCGCATGGCGCCGGTGATGGCGCCCATGCCGCCGATGGCGTGGCCCCAGACGCCCTGTTTGCCGTTCACTTCGCCGAAATAGTGATGCAGCAGCACGTAGCCGGTGCCGGGCGCCAGCGGCGTGGTCCAGTTGCCGACGATGCCGTCGAAACCGAACAGGGCCTTGACCGGATCGCTTTCGAACCAGCGGTCGAGAATCTCGGCGGCAGAACAGGTGAAGAGATCGAGCACGTCGCGGCGGGCATCAAGCGGCAATTCGGCAAATTGCCGCCCCAGCGAGGCTGCCTTGAGGAGTTCCGGCACTGCGGAAATCCAGTTGCCTTCGGTGACGTTGGGCGGGGTGCGCAACAAAAGGTCGCGCAGCACATTGGCGGCGTTTTCGAGCATCCGGTCAAAGCCGTCGAGCGCTTCGGCGTCGCGGGCCGAGAATTGCGCCACCGAAGCCCTGGTGCGGCCCGGTCCTGCCTCGAGCGCCTTGCCGTCGGGTAAGGGCAGAAAATTGCCCATCTTGCGCTCAACGATCTTCAGGCCGTGCCGGTGCAGATCGAGATCCGCAATCACCTTCGGATTGAGCAGCGACACGGTGTAGGAGGCCACCGAATTGCGAAAACCGGGATGGAACTCCTCGGTGATGGCGGCGCCGCCGACCGCCTCGTTCTTTTCAAGAATCGTGACCTTGTGCCCGGCTGCCGCCAGATACCAGGCACAAACCAGCCCGTTGTGGCCACCGCCGATGATTACCGCATGCTTCATGTCTTATGTCCTGCTTCGAATGGCGGCATCCTGCACCGGGAGCAAAGCCCGGTGCAATGGTTCGCGCTAGCAGACGCAGGTGGCGATTTGCCGCTTCCTGACTATTTCGCGGGGAATCTCTTGTCCGCGATCCTGTCGACCAGTTCGGTGGGCAGATCAGTCATGAATTTCAGATGCAGGCCATCGTCGGTACGATCAATCACGGCACAGGGGAATTTCGCTTCCAATCCCTCAAGCACGAAATAGACGAAATCAGGTATCGGCTCTGACAGAAGGCGGCAAACGTGACAGCCGTTCTCTGAGATATTGTCCATCCGACAGGACTGCTTGGAGTAACCGCGTACCCCGTGAAGCATGTAATAAACGGTGGCCACCTTGTTGGTTTGCCGGCGTGGTTTTTCGCGCCTGTCCTCGTCCGGGAGACGTGACAAATAATTTTTCGGTGCTCTCAAAACAATCTCCCTCCCTGTACTAATCTTCACATGTTTACATTTTTTGGGTTAAGTTCCGGTATACGTTAAATAAATCCCCGCTGCAGGGCGATTTCGGGAACTTCATTGCCCGGAATGGCCAATCTGCTTTTCATGTGAATCATGGTGATTTCGCTTTCGCCGGCTTCCGTGCGCGACGCGAGACTTGACGCAAGCCGCGTCATGGTGCGCATTCGGGCATGCCTTCACTTATGGATGATTCGCCCACAAACGCCGCCGAGTTCACAGTCAGTGAACTGTCCGGCTCCATTCGACGCACTGTCGAGGACGCCTTCGGCAATGTGCGCGTGCGCGGCGAAATATCGGGCTACCGCGGGCCGCATTCCTCCGGCCACGCCTATTTTTCGCTCAAGGATGACAAGGCCCGGATCGAGGCGGTGATCTGGAAGGGCGTGTTCTCGCGGCTCAAGCACCGGCCCGAAGAAGGGCTTGAAGTGATCGCCACCGGCAAGATCACCACCTATGCCGGCTCGTCGAAATACCAGATCGTCATCGAGGCAATCGAACCGGCGGGCGCAGGCGCGCTGATGGCGCTGATCGAGGAACGGCGGCGCAAGCTGGCGGCCGAAGGCCTGTTTGACGAAGGGCGCAAGCAGTTGCTGCCCTACATGCCGATGGTGATCGGCGTGGTGACGTCGCCAACAGGTGCGGTGATTCGCGATATCCTGCACCGGATCGAAGACCGGTTTCCCGTCCATGTCATCGTCTGGCCGGTCCGGGTCCAGGGCGATACGTCGGGCGATGAAGTGGCCCGGGCGATTGCCGGTTTCAACGCGTTCGATGAGAACAGCCCGATCAAGCGGCCCGACCTGATCATCGTGGCGCGCGGCGGCGGCAGCCTGGAAGACCTCTGGGGCTTCAATGACGAGGCGGTGGTGCGCGCGGCGGCAGGGTCCAACATTCCGCTGATCTCTGCGGTCGGGCACGAGACCGACTGGACGCTGATCGATCACGCCAGCGACCGGCGCGCGCCGACGCCGACAGGGGCCGCGGAAATGGCCGTGCCGGTGAAGGCCGATCTCGATGCGCACCTGGCGACACTGGCCGCGCGGCTCAAATCGGCACAGTCGCGCACGCTCGACCGGCGGCGCGAGGCGGTCCGGGCCCTGGCGCGGGCCTTGCCAACGCTCGACAGCGTGCTGGCGCTGCCGCGGCAACGGCTGGACCGGTCGGCGCAATCGCTCGGCCGGGCGCTTGAACTCAACACCGCCAACCGGCGGCGGCGGTTCGAGCAGCAGGCCGCACGGGTGACGCCGGTGGCGCTGGTCTCTGCGATCCGCGAGAAACACCAGCAGGTTCGCGACAAGATCGCACGCATGGACCGGGTGCAGGAGCGCCGGATCGATGCACTCAAATCGCGGCTGGAACGCCATGCCCAGGTTCTTGCGTCGGTTCCGCGCAGGCTTGCCGATACCCAGGGACGGGGACGGGAACGGCTGTCCGATCTTGCTCGCCGAAGCGACAGCGCGCTGACGCTGATGCTCGACAAGCATAAACGCGGGCTCGGGGCGCAGGCGCGGATGCTGCAGTCCCTGTCCTATCAAAGCGTGCTGGGACGCGGCTTCGCGGTGATCCGCGATTCCGGGCGCAAGGTCCTGGCGCGTGCGGCACAGGTGGACGCAGGCACGATGATCGCGGTCGAGTTTGCCGATGGCGAGGTTTCGGCACTCGCCAGCAGTGCCGATCAACCGATTTCCCGGCCGAAGAAACCGGCGCGCGCCAAGGCGGACAAGCCGAAGGAACCGGGCCAGGGGAGCCTGTTCTAGCAACAGCCGGGAAACCGCCTGGCTGGCAAAATATATTTCAATGCCAATGTGCCGGTTCAGGCCACGACCGAAGCCGCTACCGCTTTCATCGCGCGCCGGGCATCGGCCGGGTCGAGCCGAACCTGGTATCCGCGCTGACCGGCATTGATGAAAACATGCGGCTCAGACAAGGCAGCCTGCTCGATGGCGGTCGGCACCTGTTTTTTCTGGGCGAAAGGGCTGATGCCACCGACATGGTAGCCGGTGAGACGCTCGGCATCGGCAGGTTTCATCATCGTCGCCGACTTGCCGCCCAGTGCCGCCGCCAGTTTTTTCATGCTGACCTCGCGGTCGGATGGCAACACGACGCAGACCGGCTTGCCATCAAGCTCCGCCATCAGGGTCTTGAGCACCCGCGACGGCTGCTCCCCCAGGGCCTCGGCTGCCTGCAGACCAATGCTTTCGGCGTCCGGGTCGTAATCATAGCTGTGAACGGTGAAGGCGATGCCGAGTTTGGCGAGAGCTATCGTGGCGCGGGTGGTCTTCGCCATCTCGATTTCCCCTTACGCGAAGAACTGCTCGTAAAGCTCCGGCTTGAAGCCGACGATGAGCCGGTCATCCGCTTCCAGCACCGGGCGCTTGATCATCGACGGTTGCGCCAGCATCAGGGCGATGGCCTTTTCCTGGTCGAGATCCTGCTTGTCGGCCTCATCAAGCTTGCGGAAGGTCATGCCGGCGCGGTTGAGAACGGTCTCCCAACCGGCTTCACTGCACCAGCGCTGAAGATGCGCCTTATCGATGCCCGACTTCTTGTAGTCGTGGAACTCGGCCTCGATGGCACGATCGGCGAGCCAGGTCCGCGCCTTCTTCATCGTGTCGCAGTTCTTGATGCCGTAGATGGTGACGGTCATGTTCAGCCTCTCACTCCTCATTCAGGCGATCCGCAATCTCTTGGACAACGAGCTGTGCGCCATAGTAATTCACATGGTTGAAGTCGGAATACAGAATTTTGTTGTCCGCACTGAATTGGCGGCATTTGTTGATGTCGCAAAACAAATCTGTCATAGGGACGAAACTCACGTTTTGCGCGGTGTGGCGACTGAAAACCGTCAGAACATCATCATTTCGCTGTTCGTATTCCGAAACCGATATCGGTGGCAAATTCGATGTTGCAGCCTTTGCATCAGCGAACCTGTCAAAAAGCAATTGATGGCCAACCCAGTCGTAGGAATCCTGACTGAATTCGGGAACCGGAAGCAGAATCAAAACGTGTTTGTTCGACCTTGAAAGCGCATCAAAGGTGAGCGCGAAGGATCGACGGAAAATCTCAACATTATCGGAAGCACTTACTGCAGCCCCCTGATCGTCACGCCACAAACCTGGCTCATCGTCAAGCCGGTATCCTGAGGTATAATTGGCCCATTCCGCAGCAATGATGATGGTTTTTATCGTTTGAGAAGAGATTGCATGATTGATCGCCAGCTCCATTATTTCATTGCAGCCGTCTCCGGCTTCAAATCCATTCAGCAATGGAGCGCAGTACCCTCCACTAGCGGCTATCGCTGACTTCTTGCTATCGATGAGATACCCGTTTGCAGCTTCAAACAAAGCTCCTGCATGGGAGTCTCCAATGATTGCAACCTCCGCTTCACCTTCACCAATCACGCAAAAATCTGCCTGCCTCAACTGCGCAGCAGTCCGTCTCCCTGCATTGTGGCAATGGGTAGACCCTACAGACGCAATGTCCTGGAACTCGCTCCAACCAGCAAACTTATCCAGTCTTTGACCAAATCCATCTTGCTGAATACCAACAAGGCCAATGGAGACGAATGCGATGAACCCGGTCAATGTCCCGATCCGGATGTGTCTTCGTGTTGTAATTGCGTCGGCACGAAATGGCTTCTCAACATATCTCCAGCTAAGAAAAGCAAGCAAAATCGACAGTGCACTCAGGGTCAACATAATCAGATCGGTTGTTTCACCCAGCAGTCTGATTCGTGCAAACGCGAACAATGGCTGATGCCACAGGTAGGCAGAATAGCTTATCAAGCCTACTCCTACGAACGCCCTCGTGCTCAGCAGCTTTGCAGGCAGCGTATCCTTTTGTGCGTACAGGATCAGCAGCACAACACCCAGAACCGGAACCAAGGCATAGACACTGGGAAACGGTGTGCGTTCGTCGTAGGCAAAGATGGAAAAAACGATCGCAGCCAATCCCGTTATCGCCAGTGCGTTGTTATGTTGCACGCCTCTGCGCTGAACGACAAATGCAGAAATTGAACCTGCGAACAACTCCCAGGCACGTGTATGCGCGAGGTAGAAATTGGCGCTGGATTTGCTACGCCATCCCCATTCGCTCATTAACAAGCTGACTGCTGCCATGGCAACAATCGTCCAGAACACTCTGTTCTTGCCAAATCGCCAGGCAAATATCAGGAAAACGGGAAACAGCAGGTAGTACTGCTCCTCCACCGCCAGGCTCCACGTATGCAGCAGCGGTTTTTCATCAGAGTCGGCAGCAAAATATCCAGTTTGCTTCCAAAAAAGAATGTTGGAAGCAAACAAACTGACAGCGACAAGACTTTTTGATAAGTCCTTCATTTCACTGGGAATCATCCACATCCAGGCGAATGGAATGCAGACAAGCATTACGAAGAACAAGGCCGGCAAGATTCTTCGCGCACGTCTTTCATAGAATTTGACGATGCTGAATCGCTTGTTTTCTATGTCTTCAACAAGGATTGTTGTTATCAGGTAACCACTGATAACAAAGAATATATCTACGCCGACAAATCCCCCACCAAACAGTTCGAATCCAGCGTGGAAAAGGATTACCGGGACAACAGCAAGCGCACGCAAACCGTCGATTTCGGCACGATACTTCACTGGCTTACACCTGAAGAACTATTCCCACTCTATGGTTCCGGGGGGTTTTGAGGTGACGTCGTAGACGACGCGGTTGATGCCCTTGACCTCGTTGATGATCCGGGTCGCGGTCTTGCCGAGGAACTCCATGTCGTAGGGATAGAAATCCGCAGTCATGCCATCGACCGAGGTGACGGCGCGCAGCGCACAGACGAACTCGTAAGTCCGGCCATCGCCCATGACGCCGACGGTCTGAACCGGCAAGAGCACGGCGAAGGCCTGCCAGATGGTATCGTAGAGGCCTGCCTTGCGGATCTCGTCGAGATAGATCGCGTCGGCCTGGCGCAGGATGTCGAGCTTTTCGCGGGTGATGCCGCCGGGGCAGCGGATGGCGAGGCCCGGTCCAGGGAACGGATGCCGGCCGATGAAGCTGTCAGGCAGGCCCAGTTCGCGGCCAAGCGCGCGGACTTCGTCCTTGAACAGTTCGCGCAAGGGCTCGACCAGTTGCATGTTCATGCGCTCGGGCAGGCCGCCGACATTGTGGTGCGACTTGATCGTCACCGAAGGGCCACCGGAGAAGGAGACGCTTTCGATCACGTCGGGATAGAGCGTGCCCTGGGCAAGGAAATCGGCGCCGCCGATCTTTTTCGCCTCTTCCTCGAAGACTTCGATGAACAGCCGGCCGATGGTCTTGCGCTTGGTTTCCGGGTCCGCCTCGCCCTCAAGCTGCGAGATGAAGCGGTCCGAGGCATCGACCAGCTTGAGGTTGAGATTGTAATGCTCGCGGAACATCTGCACCACGTCGGCGGCTTCGTTCATGCGCATCAGGCCGTGATCGACGAGGATGCAGGTCAGCTGTTCGCCGATCGCCTCGTGGATCAGCAGGGCTGCCACGGAGGAGTCCACGCCGCCCGAAAGTGCGCAGATGACCTTGCCGGATCCGACCTGGTCGCGGATCTTCTGCACCATTTCGGCGCGGTAGGCTGCCATCGACCAATCGGCTTTCAGGCCGACGATCTTGTGCACGAAGTTGGACAGGAGTTTCGCGCCATCGGGCGTGTGCACCACTTCCGGGTGGAACATGGTGGTGTAATAGCGCCGCTTCTCGTCCACCGAGATGGCAAACGGTGCATTCGGCGACGTGCCGATAACCTCGAAGCCTTCCGGCAACCTGGTGACACGGTCGCCGTGGCTCATCCAGACCGGGTATTTCTTGCCGACTTCCCAGAACCCCTCGAACAGCGGCGAGGATTTGAGGATCTCGACATCGGCACGGCCGAATTCACGGTGGTGGCCGCCTTCGACGCTGCCGCCGATCTGGGTGCACAATGTCTGCTGGCCATAGCAGATGGCGAGGATCGGCACGCCGGAATCGAACACTGCCTGCGGCGCGCGCGGCGAGCCTTCGCGGGTGACAGAATCCGGACCGCCGGAGAAAATCACGCCTTTCGGCTGCATCCGGGCAAAGCCTTCATCGGCCAGCTGGAACGGGACGATCTCGCAATACACGCCGGCTTCGCGGACACGGCGGGCAATGAGCTGGGTGACCTGACTGCCGAAATCGATGATCAGGATGGAATCGGGATGAGTGGTGTGAAGGATATCGTTCATGGCGAGCGATTAAGCCAAAGCCGCGCCGGATGCAATCGCCTGCTCCACGCGATCCACCGCCTGGGCCAGTTTTTCATCGATCACATGCAGATATTCGGTCCAGTCGTCGATGTGGTTGAGCTCGGCCTTGCCATCGGAAATGCCGCGAAGGCCAATCACGGGCACATCAAAGCGGTGAGCTGCGCGCAGAACGGCAAAGGTTTCCATGTCGACCATGTCGGCATCGATGAGATCATAGGCGGCCCCTGAGACGATATTGGCGCCGGTGGATAGCCTTGCCGTGGGAACGCCATCGGCGATCACCGGCAGAGGTAGCACGGCAGGCAGATCGAGAAACGGGGTCCGGCCCTTCTCGAAACCGAGCGGACTTGCATCCATGTCACGGTAACTGACCGAGGAAGCCTGATAGACGCCGGTCTGTTCCAGGGTGCGCGACCCGGCAGAACCGAGACAGACGATACAATCGGGCTGGCTGGAACCGAAAGTGGCCAGACCGGCAGCAATCGCGGCTGCGGCCTCAACCGGGCCAACACCGGTGAACAGCGGCTCGAACCGCGCCTTGAGGTGCGGTCCGTATTCAGCTTCCGCCGCCATCACATAAAGGATCCGGCGATCGCCGGCTTTCTTGATTGTCCCGCTCATCCGGCAATCCCCTCGCGTCCGCGCACCACCATCATGGTGCCGGTCATGGATGCAATCAGCTTGGCGGGTCCATCGGAAATGGCATAAGCCCGGCCGTCACTGACGATAATGGTGCTTCCCGGCTTGGTCACCTCGCCGCGAAACAGGAAGCGGTCGCCGCGGCCGGGCGACAGCAGGTTGATCTTGAATTCGATGGTCAGCACCGCCGCATCTTCCGGCATCACCGAGAGCGCGGCATAGCCGCAGGCGGAATCAAGCGCGGTCGACAGGATACCGGCATGCAGGAAGCCATGTTGCTGGGTCAGGTCCTGGCGAAACGGCATCTCGATTTCGACGACGCCATATTCCACGCTGGTCAGGTCAGCGCCAATGGTGCGCATGACGTTCTGCCGGGCAAAGCTGGCAGTGACGCGTTCGCGGAAATTCTCGTCTGGCCTCTCATTCATGCGGCAATTCCTTTCGCAGATGCGAAGGTGCCAAGCAGGGGGTCAAACAGCAAGCGAATTTTCGGAAAACGTCGGTTCAGAGCGGGTTTAACCACCAGATTGCGCCATTGAGCAGGCCGGCAAAGCTGACCCAGGCCGCATAGGGCAGAAACAGCAGGGCAGAGGGACGATCACGGTTCCAGGCCAGTGCGATGAAAGCCAGGATCGCAAGCAGCATGGCGAGCAGAACCGCCGAAGCCAGATCCGGCCGGTGCAGCGTGAAGAGATCGGA
>Ga0209345_10006384_pt1 | contig 10688 bp, 8 predicted proteins | sample Cruoilmetagenom7_FD_187294 | JGI IMG/M metagenome (GOLD analysis project Ga0209345, IMG submission 187294) | Oil polluted marine microbial communities from Coal Oil Point, Santa Barbara, California, USA - Sample 7 (SPAdes) (version 2) | ecosystem: Environmental > Aquatic > Marine > Oil seeps ... | reverse complement strand
ATTATTGCTGCACGAAAACAATCAAGCGACTATCGAGGAGAAGTGAAATGAAGTGGGAAACACCAACATATAAAGATTTACGTTTTGGCTTTGAAGTAACAATGTATATCTACAACCGATAAATACAGGCAGGTGTTTAAAAAGGCCATTATGAGGTCCCTTTTAAATGCTATAAATTCAATAACCTTGAGGATGAAGGTCTTTAAAGTCATATTAACAGCCTCAGGCTAGTAGCCCCAGTGTTCAGTCACAGATAGAGATTTTTGCAGGCTAATTGGAAACCCCCTTCGTAATAAATAAGCTCTCAATGCTTAACCTTCGGGGACGCCTTATTTCAATATTTTGAAGGTTTTAATACTCTAACAACACTATTAAATTTAACCCCTCATCTTGTAGCTAAAACCACAAGCCTTTCCTTAACGAAATAACAACAACGGAAGTATTATCTTGGTTCGCTGTTCCAGCAAGCTCAACGGCAGTTAAGAGTTTTGATGAAATGATGTCTGGTGACTTATTTTTATTCTTATCGATTATAGTTTTAATATCAGTTGACGTTATTGTATCTAAGCCATCTGAGGCTAAAATCAACTTATCTTTAGAACATAAATAATTAAGTTCACTTTGAATATCGACTAAAGGAATATTATCAATCGAAACGTAACTTCTAAGAGCATTCCGCTGCGGGTCAGATAAAGCTTCTTCTGGTTCTAAACGACCAATTTCAACCAAGTCATCCAGCACAGCAGCCATAGAATGATCATCATTCAGCTTTATAACGTCCCCTTTTCGATATAAATAAAGATGGGAGTCACCCACACTTAGCCAATGTATATCATTATCACTAACATAAACAGCCACCAGCGTTGTGCCCATGTCAGAGGGTGCAGAGTTATTATTTACCTCCGCTTTAATCGCAAGATGGGCTTCTGCTAATGATTTTGCCAAGGCATCTGATGGCGAAAGCTTAGTCGAGGCAATAAATTCATTTACAAAAGCTGTAGCGGTAATATGACTGGCAAGCGCTCCTCCACTATGCCCACCCATACCATCACACAAAACCACCAAACAACTATTTGAGCCTTGGAACTGCTCGGTACATATCTCATAGTAATCTTCTTGGTAGTCGCGACTTCCTTGAATCATATTACCCTGTATTTTTAACTCCATGGTGCTTTGCCTAACTTAACTCCCAATCAAAAACATCATCACACAACTGTACAAACTTAAGCGTGGTACCACCAAGTGAGATAGTCATATTATTATTTAGCTCACAAGATGATAAGACAGGTTGATCTTCTAAATAGGTTAAATTTTGACCGCCACCATGCTGGATATAGAACTTTTTATTCTTATGGTCATAAGCTATTTGACAGTGGCCATTTCTAGAAATTTCTTCATCACCAAAATCAAGTTTTACGCCCGCTTCTTCACCACGCCCAATAGAGTTCAGCCCATATCCAAGTGGTAAACTCATCCCTCTTCCTGGCCCTTTCACAACCACAAGCCAGCCCACAACAAACTCTGGATGATAACGATTACCGCTGTTAGTGATTGTGCTTTCTGCTGCTACTTCGTTATTCGAAGTCGTTGGTCGCACTCTTCTTGTTACAGGATTAGTATCCGAGCTTTTAATACCCTGTGAAGCATCACCTGTACCGGTCGGGAGGCTCTCCTTTGCTCCACCTTTTTTAATAGTTGCAAATGCCCCTGCTTCACTCCCGACTCTCCGAGTTGGGTTATTAAAAAAACCACCCTTTGTACTATCATCATTATTTGACATAATTTTCTCCTATACTGTCATCAGCGTCGCGTTGCGATTGTTTTTCGATATCTACTATTCGGATATAATCTTGTATAAATTGTAAACGCCTCATCAGTATTGATCTTAGAGGCTACCGTAAAATCCCTTTCTTCTTGCTCAGATGAAAATTTGTTAGGTTGTTCGGTAGGGGGTTGAGCTACTTTATTAGGAACAACCGAATTACCCCTTGAGACACTGTTTAACTCTCTAACTTTTTGCTCGACCTTCGGCTTAATAGACGGTGCATTAACTAGTTGCTCATTGCTCTTTTTACTTCCAATATTGCTTGCCATATAGACCATTATTAGGCCAACGCAGACTCCAATAATGGCAATAACTGCATTCATATTAAAACTCTTTACAATATTGGCAGGTTTAGCCTTACTTTTTACATCTCTAAACTGATGTTTAACTAATTCTTTTTTATCTAATTTCTTTGTTGCCTGGCTCTCTTTACCATGTGAATATTGAGTTAAACCAACACCCTTTTTTATTACATCTAACCATTCATTAACTGTTTGCGGTCTATCTATCTCTTCTGGCGATAACGCCCAGTCTAAAGCAGAAAGAAACCCCTCATCTTCATTTTCCAAGCGATCTACAAGCGTTGGCAATGTATCGTTTCGTATGCGTTCGGTCGCTTCAAAATGTGATAAGTTTTCACCGGTTAAACACACATAAGATACAGCTGCTAGAGCATAAATATCCGTCCACGGCCCTTGATTTCCTCGCGTTGAATATTGTTCAATGGGTGCATAACCAGGTGTCAGTATTGTAGAAATTGACTGTGAACGAACTCCAATTGCTTGCCTAGCCGCACCAAAATCAATCAAGACAGCGTTTCCATTATCTTTAACTCGTATATTTCCAGGCTTTATGTCGCGATGAAGCATGCCAGCCGAATGGACAAAAACCAGCCCCTCAGCAATCGGTACAATTATTTTTTTTACTTCAGCAACCGATAGTAGACCATCTTTTTGAATCACATCAGAGACATCACGACCATCTGCAAAATCCATGATGATATAGGCTGTATTGTTTCTCTCTATAAAACGAATAACACGAATAATACTTGCATGTTCAAAAAGAGCTAATGTTCTAGCCTCTTGAATAAATCGACTCAAGCCCCAACTATATTCATCAACATCTTCAAGGACACGTGTTTTGGGAGAAACATGCATTGCATGGTCACGAGCAGCTAAATTAAAAGGAAAGTATTCCTTTATAGCTACATACCGATTCAATTGCTGATCAAATGCCTTATAGGTAATCCCAAAACCTCCCGAGCCGATTTCATTCTCAATAATATAATCGTCTAGTTGATAGCCTTTAGGAAGTACTTGCGTTGGCAATACGGCTTCATTATTTTGAATGCGGTCTTGGTTATCCATTATGTGTCAGAATTTCATGTGTTATTTTGGTTTTGCAAATAAGCCTATTATTTTCCAGTTCCAGCCTTTTTCACTTGCTCCCGCAAAATAAAGCTTCTTATTTACCGTTCCTTTGACAGTAATTCGCCTAAGAGATGGGCAGTCGATACTAACAACCGCACGAAGTTGCCCAATTAATCGCTGCAACTCTACTCTATCCCCATCAAAAACCCTTGGATCTTGTGATTGAATATCGAATTTTGCTTCATAAGCTGACCGGCAATCCATGTTCAGTAAATAGGCATTCATTCCTAAATGAGACATGACTGCTGCAGCAGAAAAGGCATTTAAACTCATAGTAGAGAGGATCAAAAAGAAAAAGAATGATCGCCACTTTAAGGAATAAAACTGCAATTTTTTATTCAATTTAAAAACCCATATTATTTTAAATTAACTAAGCTAACTTCCAAGTTCCATTTCCTTGCTGACATACTCTAATATCTTCAGTAAGCACACCTTTTGATGTTGTCACCTCTTGACGAACAGTTTTACAAACACCGCTTGCATGTACATTTACTTCCGACACAGAGCTAGAAGATGTTTGCGTATAGTTTACTGGCTGATTAGAAGGGTGCATTAAAGGGCTATACACATAGCCACCAGCGGTGCCATCTGGTAACTGAGAAATTAAAAACCACTTTTTATCTGGCAGCGCCTCCCCTATTACTTGTACAGATTCATTTCCCGATAGTTTAGCAACGGTTTTATAGCCTGTTCCCGGACCACTACGTACATTAATTCGGGAGTTAGGGCTATAAGCTGCGCCAACTAACTTTAATGGTGGTGTTTTTTCGACTCTATCTTTTAAAACCCTAACCTTGACACTTTTATCTTGCCTTGTTTCTGGCACCGTATCGACGACACTAACCCTACCTTTAACACCCTGCTCACCTGAGAAAGCCACCGGCATACCACTTGCTGCCGATTGTTGCTGGGCTGCAAATAACTTTTTTTGATCATTTGAGCTCAAAACCTTTGCAAACTGGTCACCAATATACGCTCCTGCTGCTGCGCCAGCCATAACAATTGCTGCACGGGCCAAAGGGTTATCAACATTCTCTGCAAGCTTGGCGGCAAGAACACCACCACCTAAACCACCAACAACTTTACTTATGCTCGCCTTTTGTTCTTCTGTCATCGCCGCACATCCACTGAGAACAACGATTATCGACAAAATGAGATACAGCGATCTATTAAATTTCATTTATTACTCTCCATTTATTAATAAATATAAAACCCATTAACCAGCTATCACTTTAAACGAGACCGACCCTAATTTAACATTCGCACCATTACTGAGAGCGACACTTTCTTGAGCGGTTAGCTGTCGTCCGTTTACGTATGTACCATTAGTCGAGTCCATATCTCGAATAAATAAATCATTTCCTTGGGCGTAAAATACACAATGTTGCCTTGATATACTGTCATCATTTATTGCATATTTCCTATTGCTAGGGTCTCGACCAACAATAACTTCACCTTTGTACAACTCATCAACATTAATTACTACTCTATATCGTCGATTATCATCACCATAACCATCAAGAATTAAACTAGCTTTTGATTTTGATACATCGACATTAAAGTTATTAGCTTTTTGAGTAGCCTCAGCTTTTTTTGAACTAGATGAAGGTACAGATCTAGAGTATGTCTCTATGACGCGAGCAACCTTTTTTTTGCCTGATGGGCTTCGCATTGCATAAAGCACCAGTAAACTCATCATCACAAAGCCTATTGCAGCTATAATAAAACCTTCTTTAATTACCCCACTCAGCTTTTCGTCAGAACTTAGACACTCATCGTCATCAAGCGTGAAAGCTATGTTCCTTCCACTCAGGATTTTTACCAGCTCACGAACATCTGTCGCATAATAAAAACCAGCTGCAAAAGTACCACCCGTTTTACGGCCTTTATTATCATATACAGTATCAAATGCACCCTGAGTATTTATACCTATCACTCTCTGACAACCATCAATTAATGGTCCACCGCTATTTCCTTTATTAATAAATGCACTATGTTGAACTAGTCTTAAAGGCGCGCCCCCTTTCTTCCATACACCATTCTCTATAAGTCGCCCTAGCACACCAGAACTAAATGTTGATTCAGCAACAATATCGGAGGTTCTTATTGTTTTTGAGTCCGCAACACCAGGGAATCCAACAGCACGAACAGCTTTACCTTTTTCTGGCAAGTTGCTTGTTAACGTAATTGGTGATAACTGCAATGATCTCAATGCATCTTTTTTAATCAATAAAATAGCTAAGTCCAGATCAGAAGAACTCCAAATAACCTCAGCATTGGGTCTTTTTATAATGCTTTCCAACCCAAGGGACTGCCCATCTGGCACGACAGAAAATAAAGCTCCGCCCTGAACCACATGATTATTAGTAACAACATAACCACCATTATTTATTACAAACCCAGTTCCATGCCCTGTGCTCGATACTTTCCCTTTACGAAAAGATACTGTATGAACTTTAACAATCGATGTTGTAAAAGCTTTACTCTCCGCGAATGCATATGGAGGGTATGCGTAAATAGTTATTAGTAATATGGCTAGGCTTATTAGCTTTAATTGCCAGCGTTTTAAAGCAAATATTACAGTAATCAAGTGCATTAAACGCCTCCCGAGATACTCAACGTACATTGCACTTCACCAAACTCTACTATATCTCCAGAGATAATAATTAAGCCCTCAGGCCCAACCGGTTGCTTATTCACTTGTGTTCCACCCGTAGAACCCAGATCGATAATATTTAAACGGTTGTCTTTAACAAATAACCGAGCATGTTCTCGACTGACAGTGTCATCTGCGATGACTACCTGGGAAAGATCGGGATTCCTGCCAACAATTAGGCCATTTTTTCGTTGCATTAAATCCTTTCCTAAAACAATAAAAGCCACCGGTGCACCTGAAGAATCCACCCCCTCAAACCGGCAGTCACCAAAGCTAGCTATTGCTGCTTTCAACTCTTCTTTTGCTAGCTGTGAGCTTTTTTTCTTATTAATCAGCAACAATAAGATAATAAAAACGGCAACGGCTATCGCACCTAAAACAGACCAAAAAAGGATTTTATTATCTTCTTTTATTTCAATATTTTCTGTGCCTAAACTTTCTGCCTTTGTGTTTATATTAGAAACAATTTCGGTGATGTCACTACGACCTTTTTCCGCCTCTTTCCTGGCCTGTTTTTCTTTCTCAACTTGCTTTTCCGCCTCTTTTATTTTTTTCTTAGCCTTATTTATTTGTGCCTGTTGTTTTATTTGTGCCTGAGCTTGCTGTTCTATAGCACTTAAACAAGGCTTATCTGCAACCTTTACCACTATGTTTGATGCCGATACTTCTGCAGTAAGTATGCTGATATCAATCACCTCAACACCTGTTGGCAGATGAGGTTTCCAAAGTTGCTTTAAAGTCATATCTCTCTTTGGCCTCACGATTCCGAGCAACTCACCACATCGATTAACTACCGGTGCGCCATACCCTCCTCTACCAATAGAAGCAATTAAACTATAGCGCCCATCAATAGCACCAGACCCGTTTAAAAGAGCCTTAGCAAAGCTTTTATAATGGAGTTCCGAAGCAACAAACTTAGGCCGCTTAGAAAAGTTGAAGAACGACCCTCTTGCCTTTTCTATTGACAAGCTCCAGTAGCCGGCAATTTCTAATGAGTCATTATTTGATACAGAGTTTAAAGCAATTTTTACAGGGCCCTGCTGTAAAGTACTTGAGCGAAGTATTGCTAAATCAGTAACCTCATTTTTGGAAATAATAGCTGCGTTTTTATTTAGACTGTCATCACCTTGAAGAACAACTCGATCCGCATACGCTAATAAATGCGCGCTCGTTATCACTACGCCATCTGTTGTGACGACGACTCCGCTACCTTGATTCAATAATTGATCGCCTTTATAGGCAAGAACTTGGACCACACTATTAGCCCATTGCTTAACCGGCTGGTCAGTAGTTTTTGTAGAATTGTTGGCGAAAGCCGATGACACAGAAAACAAGAAAGAAAATAACAAACAAAACAAGTACTTATTAAGCTGTACGCAAAAATAAAATACTTTATTAGACGTAAACATAGATAAAATCCTTTTTAACTAAACAAACTCACTGTATCAACTTTTTGTAACCCAAAAGTTTTTAATAGCATAACTGAAAAAAAGAATACAGTTATTTATTAGAACTAAATAATATATAACACGTAGATTAACTACAAGTAACCATTTCGGTTATTTAAAAATGAATGCAACCACCCGACACAAACAAGGCAATTTAAAGCTCTTAATATCTACATTTCTTAAAATAAAAAACTCTTATCTTCGGACTGATTAACAGATTGCTTACTATTTATCAGGCTTATGACTGTAAACAGACCTTCCATGTGAGTCTAAAATTATTCATTGACTCGTTACCTCCATACCTCATTATAGTGGTTTTAGTCCTAGTGCCAATTTACGTTTTAACAATAAAGAAGATTGGAAAAAACATAATGGCAGATATTGGGATAGACTAACGTTTTCCTATGTTATTCGTAAAAAAAGTCAGGCTGGCAAAATTACTGTCAGCTATAAAGGGCAACTTACAGGGCGTTACTTAAGTGCTGAAGCTTTAGCCAAACAAAAACAAGACAAAAATTTGATCGCAACTCAGGCCGCTGAGAATCGAAGTGAAGCAAAAAAGCAAGGGCATCCTTTCAAAGCATTAGCCGGAGGTGGGTATTTAGATACTATCTATACAGGTGATTTTATCGCCCAAAATGAAGTTGCTTGGCACTATCTTTCAAAAATAAAAAAAAGCAATCAAAATAATGCCGCAATAGGTGTCTTTCTCTCAATGCTTGGTTCGACATTTTCAACAACCAAAAAGGACATGACGGTTTTAGAGGAAATCAGCATGTATTATTTGGCTCGCTCAGGCGAACGACGACCTAGTGATTGCTTTGACCCGGGCGCTATCAAACGCACATTTACATATAATTACCCTGAAATAGTCTATGAAGATGGCTATAGAATTCCAGCCTCTCAACTAAAATCAGAATACACGATAAACCCTCAATTCATTCCACTTTGTGACAGATTATGCGAAAAACAAGGCGTACTTTACGCTGTGGCAAATGGTATTAATGCCGGCATGAAGAGACTAGAGATTGCGGATCTTTATCGGGGTATTGACGAAATGATCCAACATTATTCTTGTAGGAGCCCAGAAATTAAAAGATTCGAAGCCAACCTTATTAAATATAATGAAAAAGAGCTAAATCAGCCTTCAAATATTAGACGCAATACATTTAAAACAGTGCTTGAAGCGCCAGAGTCAACTTATATCCCTTATGCTCTTCAGCCATTGCAGATAAATTTATGGCTGACAATGCTAAAAACCCAAATGTCGTCACTACACTTAGTGGTTTGCAATACATTATGCTAACGCAAGGGCATGGTAGGCAACCAAGTCCTGGCGATATCGTAAATATCTATTATAAAGGCACTTTGGAAAACGGGAGAGTTATTGCAAAAAAATACGCCACAGGCACACCTTCAACTATATTCACCAACGGCTTAATTAAAGGCATGTCTGAAGCGGTATTATTGTTAAAACCTGGTGGTAGAATTAAAGTTTTTGTGCCACCTCATCTTGGTTTTGGAGACAGCGCCAATGGAGTTATTAATAAAGACTCTATTTTAATTTACGAAATAGAATTAGCCCCCTCTATAAACTCCCCTTCTCATATTTCGGAGCCGGCAAGAATAGTCCCCACCAAAACCTTAAAGAAACTCACTGGCAATACCCGAAAACGAACATCGTTTACAACACAACCACAACAAAAAACACCTTCTCAAGTTAGAAAACCGGTTTCCGCCATCATTCAATCTGCTAAAAACACTCAACCTGACAAAAAAACGCTGTATCTAGCATCAGAAGATCTCGAGATTACTAATAATTTTAAGTTCCCTGTAGACATTACCTTAAATAGTGTCTTGGTTGATTTTTTGGCTGTTAAATTAGCGTCAGATCAGCTTGATAATAACAGCTGGTGGACAATGCTATCATCACGATGGCGTTATGAAAAATCGGAACTATCACCCATGGGTGGACATTTTTTTCATCCGACCGCTCAACAATTTTCCAATGATGATCTTGAAAATACTCTCATACATTTTAAAAATTGGATGTTAGAACAAAGTAATAAGTTACCAGAGATTATCTACATACCTGAGTCTGTAATGGTTGCTAAAGTTGGCAATACTACTCATGCAGTCCCTGCTGACGGTTGTGCGATTTTGGATGACAAAAAAAACCTTAGACCCCACCAATCCAAACTGACTAAGGCTCTATCACAATCACTTTTACCTAAGATGCAGAGCTGTCAGCAACGAATAAAGACTAACAGCGACGACTTAATGAGTTGTGTGATGGCACACCAAAGCGACCCAAGTTTTTGTGGACAACAAATAAAAGATAAACTGACAAAATGTTTAGCTGAATCACCTCAAAACCACACCGATACATGGAACAAAATAAACGTCAAATGGGTTCAAAGTAATTTTAGTATAGCCCAATGTAATGCTTATTTAAGACATGAAAAATTACGCACCTCGAAAAGGCTTCCAACAGACAACGGTTCTCTTCAATTTAAACCATCACAAATTACTGCTCGATTCAATTTTGACCAATCATTTAGCTTACCCTCTATAAAGGATAAACCCTTCAATTTAGAAAGGCCGCTAGAACAAGCGATATTAATTTTTAAAGTTAAAATACTTTCAGGAAAATTATCTTCTGTGCTTACAAAGAAAGGGCCTACCCTTCAGGTAAGAACAAAGATTATTAGCACAAAATACAATAAAAGAACTACTTAAGGGTTAAAACCTATTCGGGGGCCGTCAAGCTGATATTTCTTAACATATAAAACGAGTTAACTAAAACCCTGCCCTCCCATATCGACATACAAGATCAGGTTTCAGCACAAACCTGCAACCTAATGAAGCCTTTATTCTTTATTGTAAAGTTAGAACAATCACTCTCTGACTTTGTAGCGTTTATCTTTAGAAATGGTATTTACTCGCTACTCCTAGCAGTGTTGCTATAAAGGGTAATTTTGCCGAACAATTAATAATGACCCTCTATATCTGACGATACGATAGAATACTATCGTATGCCTAACGGTCATTCTTAGAATCTGAATTATAGTGCAGCATTTTAATTAGCTTACTCATTTAACTAGGTTTTTTCTTTTAATATTACGAAAAAAAATTTCAATACCCGTTTAATTAACTTTTACCATAAAATCGATTAGAACTATAACTGACTCCTCTTATTAAATTTATGCAAATTCGTGTTTTAGGCTCAGGTGCTGGCGGCGGTTTTCCACAATGGAATTGTAGTTGCCCCAATTGCAAAGCTGTACGAGCAGGAACCATTAAAGCCTTCACTCGCAACCAATCATCCA
>Ga0209345_10006383_pt1 | contig 10689 bp, 10 predicted proteins | sample Cruoilmetagenom7_FD_187294 | JGI IMG/M metagenome (GOLD analysis project Ga0209345, IMG submission 187294) | Oil polluted marine microbial communities from Coal Oil Point, Santa Barbara, California, USA - Sample 7 (SPAdes) (version 2) | ecosystem: Environmental > Aquatic > Marine > Oil seeps ... | reverse complement strand
ACCGATTTTTCGCGGCCGACAAACAGCGGCACGATCATATGCGGGAACACGACGATATCGCGCAGAGGCAGAACGGGATAGGAGGGGTTCAGGGGGTCTTGCATGCTCGGTCCTTTGTTCGGCAGACGGCGCGGTCCCGACAATCGGCAACCTGGGCGTCTCCATTTATCTGTCGTTAATCTGGGGCACAGGGGCCGCAGTTTCAAGCACCCGACCGCAACGGGCCTGTCCAGAATGCCCCTGCGACGCGCGCAGGGCAAGGCGCGAAATGCAGCAAGCCTTAACCCCTAGCCCGCACGCCCCCGCGCGCAGAAGCAGGACACATCGACGGGCAGGTCGGCCCGGGCCATGGCCAGATCGAGCCTTTGGCGGATCAGCCGCGCCTCCGTTGTGGCTGCGGCACCGCGCGCGGTCAGGCATTCCATCAGCCCGCGCAACGCCCAGACGTTATCGGGATGGATCTGCGCCCGCGTCAGCGTGCCAGCCAGCCCCAGATCCTCGCGGTAGACGGCCTCGGCCTCCGCGCCCCGCCCCTGTTCCAGCAAGAGCGCGCCAAGCGCGTGGCGTGTGGGCTGCATCCAGCCCCATGGCTCGTCATAGGGCAGGTTGTCATCCGCCGCGACAGAGGCGCGCAGATGCGCGAAAGCCAGATCAAAGTTGCCGCGACGGTATTCGATCTCGCCCGACAGCATCTCCTCGGCGATGGCGAAAAGGTCCTGACAGGTGTTGTTATGCAAAAGCCGCGTCTCCGGCACGCGGGCGCGCGCAGCACGGAACAGGACCTGTTCGGCCAGCGCCCGATCCACCTGCCCGAGTGCGGCATGGGCCACCCCCTTGGCGTAATGGATCATCGCGGTCAGGTTCGAGAAAAGCTGCGGATCGTCCGGCAGATCCTGGGCGATGATCTCCTCCCATTTGCCGAAGCGGACATAGACATGCTGCTTGACCGCCAGGTAGCTTTCAAAGAAATCCGCCATGGGCGGCGACGGGATGCGCAGGAAATCCGCGGGCATGGTGGCGATCAGTTCCTCGGCCGCCGCGAGGGCAGGCTTGTACTGCCCCAGAAACATCGCGCCATAGACCGCGAAATGGTAGTTGTGCACGCGGTAGCCGGTGTAGAAATTCATCACCCCTTCGCGGTCCAGATATTTGCGATCCGCCGCGATGGCGGCCTGGTTCCAGTGCAGCGCATCGTAGTAATTGCCGCAGAGCACGTCGATATGCGTGGGCATATGCACCAGATGGCCCGCGTCGGGCACAAGGGTGCGCAGCACATCCGCCGCCGGCAGCGCCTTTTCGGGAAAGGGCGACATCTCCATCAGATGCACATAGAGATGCAGGATACCGGGATGCGCCATCGCGCCGGACAGACCCTGCATCGCGCCTTCCAGCAGGGCGCGGACCTCGGGCGTTCCGGCCTTGGGCGCGGGCTGGCCCGTGCGCAGGTCCCACATCTGCCAGGGCGTCAGGTCCATGATCGCCTCGGCCGTGACCGACAGGATATCGAGGTCGCGCGGATGTGCTACATGGGCCGCCCGCATCGCATCGGCAAAGGCCCGGTCCCAAGGGCGCATGTCGGGGATGGGGTCGGCCTGCGGATAGCGCGCGGCCAGGGCCGTGATCAGCGCGGCCTCGGGCGGGGTGACGCGATCCACCAGCGCCAGAGCCGCCTGCGTCGCCGCATGGGCCCGCCCCAGCGCCGCCGCCTTGCCCGCCGCGTCATAGAGCACCCAGGGCATGTTGTAATTTGGCCCCATCGCATAGGCGATGCCCCACTGGGCCATGGCGCACCCCGGATCGGCGGCAAGCGCGCGCTCGAAACAGACCACCGCTTCCGCATGGTTGAAGCCGAAGACCCAGTTCAGACCCCGGTCGAACCAGCGCTGCGCCTCGGCCGAGGCCGTGGTCACGGCGCGGGAATAGGTCCCCAGATCATAGCCATAGTCCATCCCCTGCCCCTTCGCGCCTGCTGCACCCTTGGATGGATATTTAAGGCAAGAAGAAACGGAATGTTAAGGTTAATCGGTGAGGGTGATGCCACGGTACAGGCGGGGACGCCGATGACCGTGCAAGGAGAAACCCCCTTCCGCACCCGCCGCCGGCCCCTCTGCCTGTCAGCCCCGTGCGGGAGGGGTCACGTCCCTGTCGGTTTCTTCTTGCCTCAAATATCCGATCCGACCGCAGAGGCAGGCTCAGAGCGCGGGAATATCGCCTTCGGCCCGCTGCGCTTGGAAATCGTCTTCGAATGCGGCGAAAGTGCCCGCCGCGATGGCGTCGCGCATCCCCTGCATCAGGTCCTGATAGTAATGCAGGTTGTGCCATGTCAGCAGCATGCCCGAGATCATCTCGCCCGCGCGGAAAACATGGTGCAGATAGGCGCGGGAATAGCCGCGGCAGGCAGGACAGGCGCACCCCTCGTCGAGCGGGCGCGGATCGTCCTGATGACGCGCGTTCTTGATGTTGACCACGCCATGGCGCGTGAAGGCCTGCCCGGTGCGGCCCGAGCGCGAGGGCAGCACGCAATCCATCATGTCAATGCCGCGCTTGACCGCGCCCACGATGTCGTCGGGCTTGCCAACCCCCATCAGGTAGCGCGGCTTGTCTTGCGGAAGCATGTCGGGCGCGTAGTCCAGCACGCCGAACATCGCCTCCTGCCCCTCGCCCACGGCAAGGCCACCCACGGCATAGCCGTCAAAACCGATCGCTTTCAGCGCCTCGGCGCTTTCACCGCGCAGATGTTCGGTCACGCCGCCCTGCTGGATCCCGAAAAGCGCGTGGCCCGGACGGTCGCCAAAGGCATCGCGCGAGCGCTGCGCCCACCGCATCGACAAGCGCATGGCGCGCGCCACCTCGGTGTCATCCGCAGGCAGGGCCGGGCATTCGTCGAAGCACATGACGATATCGCTGCCCAGAAGGCGCTGAATCTCCATGCTGCGCTCGGGCGACAGGTGGTGTTTGGAGCCGTCGATATGGGATTTGAAGGTGACGCCTTCCTCGGTCAGCTTGCGCAGACCCGACAGGCTCATCACCTGAAAACCGCCGCTGTCGGTCAGGATCGGCTTGTCCCAGTTCATGAAGCGGTGCAGGCCGCCCAGGCGGTCGATCCGTTCCGCCGTGGGGCGCAGCATCAGATGATAGGTGTTGCCCAGCAGGATATCCGCACCCGTGGCCGCCACGCTTTCGGGCATCATGCCCTTGACGGTCGCCGCCGTGCCCACCGGCATGAAGGCAGGCGTGCGGATCACGCCGCGCGGAGTGCTGATCTCACCCGTGCGCGCCTTGCCGTCGGTTGTCTTGAGCGTGAAGCTGAACCGCCCTGCCGTCTGTGTCATGTCATGGCCTTCTGTGCCGCCTGTCGCATCCGCTCCCTATGAGACGTTTTGCGCCAAATGCCAAGACAGCAGGCAGGGCGGTTCAGGGCTCTATTTGACGGATTTGCCAGCAACAACAAGCGCAGGCTTGCCCGCGCCGGAATTGGCCGTGGCCAAGACCTTGGGCTTTTCCTGCTTGGGTTTCTTGGTTTCCTTGTTGCCTTTGGTCTTGTTACCTTTTTTGGACATGACCGGTTCCTTCCGGCTGAAGCTCCGGGCGGCGGATGCCGTGCGGATCGATCCCCTGCCCTGTCCGCCTTGCCCCCCGAACGGAGCGGGGCGCAGGCAGGCAGTCAACGGGGCTGGATAGTGCGTGCAATCAGACGCCGCGTCCGGATCGGCCCGGCGCATCGGCGCGTGACACCAAGATATGCCTGCGGCAGCGCCGTTACAAGGACATCGCCCCGGTGATGGCCCCGGAGATGGACCCGGCGCAATGATCCCGCTGGCAGCACTGGACGAATCCGGCCCCTATCCTTATATGTTCAGTCAGGAAATCCGCAGGACAGACCGCAGGACAGAACATGACCCAGAACGCCGAGCCGCTTGAAGGCACCCCGCTGATCGCGCCATCCAGCACCGATCACCCGCTCTACGAAAAGGTCGTGGAGGCCTGCCGCTCGGTTTATGACCCGGAGATCCCGGTGAATATCTACGATCTGGGGCTGGTCTACACGATCGACATCAACCCCGAGAACGAGGTCAGGGTGATCATGTCCCTGACGGCCCCCGGCTGCCCCGTCGCGGGCGAGATGCCGGGCTGGGTGGCCGATGCGATCGAACCGCTGCCCGGCGTCAAGCATGTGGATGTGGAACTGACATGGGAGCCCCAGTGGGGCATGGACATGATGAGCGACGAGGCCCGGCTGGAACTGGGCTTCATGTGATCCTCCTCCGGTGATACACTCACCGGGGTCGAGCAAGCGCTGAAAGGCAGGAACGATGTTCGCCATACCCGGAAAACAGGCTGTGACAATTACCGAGGCCGCGGCGCGCCAGATTGCGCGCCTGATGGAGAAGGATGGTCACAAGGGTCTGCGCATCGGCGTCAAGAAGGGCGGCTGCGCGGGCATGGAATATACCATGGAATATGCCGCCGACATCAATCCGATGGATGAGGTCGTGGAACAGGATGGCGCGCGCGTCATGATCGCGCCCATGGCCCAGATGTTCCTGTTCGGCACGCAGATCGATTATCAGACATCGCTGCTGGAATCGGGGTTCAAGTTCAACAACCCCAATGTCGAGGATGCCTGCGGTTGCGGCGAATCGATCAAGTTCAAGGATGTCGAGGAACTGGCGGCCGAACGCGGCGGCGAGTAACCTTCACGGTCCCTGCCTTGCGTCTGGAAAACACCGCCCCCTGTCTGTAAGGAGGGGCGGATGGAAGACGGAGGGCGGACCATGCGGCGCAAACTGGCAGCAGGCAACTGGAAGATGAACGGGCGGCTGGCCGATCTGGACCAGCTCGACCGTATCATGGCCGCCTGCCCTGCCCCTGCCGCCGATCTGCTGATCTGCCTGCCTGCAACGCTGCTCCATGCCGCCGCCACCCGCTGCGCGGACCACGCCCTGCGCATCGGCGGGCAGGATTGTCATTGGCAGAGTGCCGGCGCGCATACGGGCGACCTTTCCGCCGGGCAACTGGCCGATGCAGGTGCCACCGCCGTGATCCTCGGCCATTCCGAGCGTCGCGCCGACCATCACGAAGACAACGCCATCGTCCGCGCCAAGGCGCAAGCCGCGCAGGCGGCGGGGCTGATCGGTGTGATTTGTCTGGGCGAAACCCTTGCAGAACGTGATGCCGGGCAGACACTCGACGTGATCAGCGCGCAGCTTGACGCCTCGGTCCCCGACGGTGCCACGGGCGCGGCGACCGTGATCGCCTATGAACCCGTCTGGGCCATCGGGACGGGCCGCATCGCCACCACCGACCAGATCGCCGAGGTGCACGGCTTCCTGCGCGCGCGGCTGATCGCCCGTTTCGGGACCGCGACGGGCGCTGCCATCCGCCTGCTCTATGGCGGGTCGGTCAAGCCCGACAACGCCGCGCAGATATTTTCGGTGGCGGATGTGGACGGCGCGCTTGTCGGCGGGGCCAGCCTGACGGCGGACGATTTCTGCCCCATCATTGCGGCGCTTGAGCAAAGCTGACGGCTGCAACGAAAACGGCGCGAGGTTTCCCCCGCGCCGTCCTTTGTCCGGTCATTGCGCAGCGTCGCTAACGCACCAGTATCTCCGGTCCCATCATCATCGTCGGCAACCATGTCGAGATGATCGGGATATAGGTGATCATGATCAGGAACACGAAGAGCACCGCCAGGAAGGGCAGCGCCGCGCGCACGACGCGCATCATCGGCATACCGGCCACGCCCGAGGTCACGAAGAGGTTCAGACCCACCGGCGGCGTGATCATCCCGATTTCCATGTTCACGACCATGATGATGCCCAGATGGATCGGGTCGATCCCCAGTTCCATCGCGATCGGGAAGACCAGCGGCGCCACGATCACGATCAGGCCCGACGGTTCCATGAACTGACCGCCGATCAGCAGGATCACGTTCACGATCACCAGGAACATGACCGGACCGAAACCCGCCGCCAGCATCGCGCCCGCGATCTGCTGCGGGATCTGCTCGTCCGTCAGCACATGTTTCAGGATCAGCGCATTGGCGATGATGAACATCAGCGTGACGGTCAGCTTGCCCGCCTCGAACAGGGTGTTGCGGATATCGCGGTGAAAGAAGGCCGTCACCAGCGCGATGGGTTTGTCCAGAAGGGTCAGGTTGCGCTCGCCTTCCGGGCGGGCCAGCGGGCCCATGTCGCGGTAGACGAAGCAGGCGATCAGGAAGGCATAGACCGCAGCCACGGCCGCCGCCTCGGTGGGCGTGAAGATACCGCCGTAGATACCGCCCAGGATGATGACGATGAGCATCAGGCCGAAGCCCGCGTCACGCCCCGAAGCCCAGACCTCGCCCCAGCCCAGCCATTCACCCTTGGGCAGGTTCTTGACCCGCGCCATGATGTAGATGGTGAGCATCAGCATGAAACCTGCCATCAGGCCGGGGATCACACCGGCCAGGAACATCCGGCCCACGGACACATCGGTGGCCGAGGCATAGACCACCATCACGATGGACGGCGGGATCAGGATGCCCAGCGTGCCGGCCACCGCGATCACGCCTGCGGCGAAGTCGCGGGTATAGCCCACCTGCCGCATGCCCGCGATCACGATCGTGCCGATGGCGACGACCGTGGCCGGGCTGGAGCCGGACAGGGCCGCGAACATCATGCAGGCAAAGACGCCCGCGATCGCCAAACCGCCCGGCAGATGGCCGACCAGCGCGATGGAGAAACGGATGATCCGCCGCGCCACGCCGCCCGTGGACATGAAGCTGGAGGCCAGCACGAAGAAGGGGATCGCCAAGAGCGTGTAATGCCCGGCCATCCCGTTGTAGAGGGATGCGGCCACAGCGGCCAGCGAGGTATCGCTGAGCGCCAGCATGAACAGGATCGAAGACAGGCCCAGCGACACGGCAATCGGCACGCCGATCAGCATCAGGCCGATGACCATCGCGAAAAGGATAAAGACGTCCATCGGTTACTCCTGTCCGCGGCGGGTTTTGGCGATCTCGTCCAGCGCGTCCTCGACCTCGTGGCTGACGATCATGCTGTGCTGTTCGCCCTTCACGATGCGGATGGTCACCTGGATGATGCGGAACAGCATCAGCGCGGCGGCGATGGGCAGGATCATGTAGGGCACCATGCGGGGCAGCTTGGAATAGGCCTCGCCCTGGTTGATGGCATCTTCCAGCCAGCGCAGCCATTCCAGCATCGGCACCTGATCGGTCTCGAAGAAGGCGCGGTCGCGGGTGTTCGGATCAAAGCCGGTCGGGAACCAGTGCCCGGTGGTCTGCTGCAATCCGGCGAACGGTGCCCAGTAGTCCCAGGCCCCCTTGGCGATCAGCAGGGCATAAGCCAGACAGCAGGCGGCCGACAGCAGCGCAAGAATGTAGCGCGTGCGCGGCGACACGACCGAGATGATCGCGTCCACGCCCAGGTTCGCCGTGACCTTGAAAGCATAGGCGATGCCGAACAGCACCAGCCAGGCGAACAGGATCAGAACGACCTCGAGACCCCAGATCACCATCGAGTTGAAGACATAGCGCATGATGACGTTGACGAAGGTCAGAAGCGTCATGACCCCGAGCATCACGGCAATCGCCGTTTCCTCGAATTCATGCACGACCTTTCCCAGCATGCTGCGCGGCTCGTATCGGCCAGGCCCAGACATCGGCAGTCCCCCATTTAGTGTGAACGTGTGTTCCGAAACAGAACGATGGGGTGCGCCGGTTGTGGCGCACCCCCGATGTGATCCTGACGGATCAGTTGTTGAACGATTGCGCCGCTGCGATGTTCTCGGCGCCGACTTCGGCCTCGAACTGCGCCCAGACGGGCTTCATCGCTTCGACCCATGCCGCACGCTGCTCGGGCGTCAGCTCGACGATCTTGCCACCGGCATCCAGGATGGACTGGCGTGCCGCGCGGTCCACTTCCAGAACAGCCGCGTTACGCGCGGTGGTCACCTCGTCGAGGATGGTCTTCAGCTGGTCACGCACGTCGGCGTCCAGTGCTTCCCACCAGTCAACGCTGGTCACGACCATGTAGTCGATGATGCCGTGGTTGGTTTCGGTGATGCCGTCCTGCACTTCGAAGAACTTCTGGCCATAGATGTTGGACCAGCTGTTTTCCTGACCGTCGACAACGCCGGTCTGCAGCGCGCCGTAAACCTCGGCAAAGGCCATCGGCTGTGCGGTGGCGCCCAGCGCGTTCATCTGTGCGACCAGCACGTCAGAGGGCTGCACGCGGAACTTCAGGCCCTGTGCATCTTCGGGCGAGATCAGCGGCTTGTTGGCCGAGAACTGCTTCATGCCGTTGTGCCAGAAACCAAGACCCAGAACGCCGCGGCGGGTCATCGACTGCAGCATTTCCTGCCCGGTGCCCGAGGCCTGGAACGCGTCAACGGCCGAGATGTCCTTGAACATGAAGGGCAGGTCGAACAGGCGGAACTGCTTGGTGATCGGCTCGAACAGCGACAGCGAGGGGGCTGCGAACTGGACGTCGCCCTGCAGCATCGCTTCCAGCACCTTCTCGTCGGTGTAGAGCGTGGAGTTCGGGAAGACCTCCATGCAGGCCTTGCCGTTCATCTCGGTGTTCACGCGCTCGGCGAACAGGGTCGCGGCGATCCCCTTGGGGTGCTTGTCCGAGTTGGTCACATGGCTGAACTTGATGACGATTTCGCCCGGATCGCAGGCTGCGGCAGCGGCCCCTGCGGTGACGGTCAGAGCCAGCGCCATGGCGGCGGAAGTCAGGAATTTCATAGGTCTCTCCTCCCAGAATTGAGACGTTGCATTCTGCGCCCCCTGAAAGAGGCACTGCGGTGCAGACTTTGACCTCGATCACGCACGACTCAAGCAAATGTGCGGAGATTCCAGGCAATCCAAGAAAGCCAAGGATTTTTAAAGACTTGGCCATGCGCTGACCGCATGTCGGCCATGCGACAGAGACAGGTTGTGCGGAAATCCGCACAAGGATCGGCGGAAAATTGCAGGAATCCGCACAGGCCCCACCGAATCGCCCTGCCGAATCAGCGACACGAGGGCCTGTCCCCCGGCGCTCCGACCCGGATCAGCGGAAATCCTCGGGCTTGAGACCGTAGCGCGCCAGCTTGTCGTAGAGCGTCTTGCGCGGCAGCTTCAGATCGCGCGCCGCATCCGCCGCGCGGCCCTGCTGGCGGCGCAGCGCCGCCGCCAGAAGCGAGCGTTCGACCTGCGCCATCTGCTCGGCCAGACCTAGACCCGGACCATGCCCGGTCTCGGCCCCCTTGCCCTCGCCCAGACCCAGGGCAAAGCGCATCGCCGCCGACATCAGCGCGCGCGCATTGCCCGGCCAGTCCTGCGCCATCAGCGCGCCGATGACCTCGGGGCCGATGGGCGGCGGCGTCAGCCCGGCCTGTTCGCTGGCCTGCGCGACATATTGGCGGAAAAGCACCGGGATATCCTCGCGCCGCTCGCCCAGCGACGGGATCCGCACCGGCATGACATCCAACCGGTAATAGAGATCGGGGTTCAGCCGACCCCGCGCGACCAGTTCCGCCAGATCGCCGCTGCTGCCCGCGATCAGGCGGGCCGCACCGTCCCGCTCCAGATGATCCAGCAGGGCGAATTGCGTCTCGGCGGGCATCGCGCCCAGCTCGTCCAGAAAGAGGCTGCCGCCCGTGGCACTGTCCAGCACCTGCCCCAGACCCGCGGGGTCAAGCCCGGCTGCGGGTGTCTTGACGAAAGGTCCCTTGGCCAGGGCCGAACACAGGTGGATCACTTCGGCTACCTTGGAAATGCCGCTGCCCGGCGGGCCGCTGACCAGCACCTCGGCGCGGGTGCGCGCCACTGCCCGCACCCGTTCGCGCAGCGCCACCGCCAGCGCCGAGGTGCCGAACAGCATCCGCGCCGCAGGATCGCCCGCCTCCAGTTGCGCCTTGAGGCGGCGGTTCTCCAGCACCAGCGCCCTTGTCCTGAGCGCGCGTTCCACCTCGGCCAGCAGATCGGCGGCGGCGCAGGGCTTTTCCAGAAAACCGAAAGCCCCCTGCCCCATGGCGCGGACCGCCATCGGGATGTCCCCCTCGCCCGTGAGCAGGATCACCGGCAGGTCGGGGTCCATTTTCTGCGTGTGATCCAGCAGGAAGAACCCGTCACGCCCCGGCATACGGATATCCGACAGGATCACGCCTTCGAACGTGTCCGAGATGTGATCCTTGGCCTCGATGAAACTGCCGGCGCAGCGCGGGCTGAGGTCCGCCAGTTCCAGCGTCTGCGCCAGTGCCTCGCGCACGGCGACGTCATCGTCGACGATCAGGACCTGCCGGATCATCCTGCCGCCTCGGAGCGGGCGGGCGCCTCGGGCGAGGCCGGTGTCAGCTCCACCGTGAACACCGCCCCGCCACCGGGCCGGTTGCGCCCCCGGATCGCGCCCCCGAAACTTTGCACCAGCCCGTAGGAGATCGACAGGCCAAGGCCCATCCCCTCGGCGGCACCGACCGCCTTGGTGGTGTAGAAAGGCTCGAAAATCTTCTCCGGCTCCTCGATCCCCGGTCCGGTATCGGCCACCTCCAGCACGACACGGCCGTCATCCCGGCGCAGGGACAGGGTGATCCGCCGCTCCTCCAGCCCCGCCATCGCATCGGCGGCATTGCCGATCAGGTTCAGCACCACCTGCCCCAGCCGCACCTCGCCGCCGATCACATGGACGGGTGCGGGCGGGG
>Ga0209345_10006382_pt1 | contig 10690 bp, 10 predicted proteins | sample Cruoilmetagenom7_FD_187294 | JGI IMG/M metagenome (GOLD analysis project Ga0209345, IMG submission 187294) | Oil polluted marine microbial communities from Coal Oil Point, Santa Barbara, California, USA - Sample 7 (SPAdes) (version 2) | ecosystem: Environmental > Aquatic > Marine > Oil seeps ... | reverse complement strand
GCTTTTTCGCAAGTGCTGCTAGAATTGTTGACCCATCTCTTGAGCATTTACCTATTGCAATTGGTGGACGCAGTGATACAAAAATATTTAACAGAGAGGCAAAAAACCAGATAGTAAATTTTGAAAATTCAGGAAGCTTCGTACCAACATTTTATGCAAAATATGAGGAAGATGACAAGGTGAATTGCAAAGCAAGAGAGGGCAGCCTGGGCTGTGACATTGATGCCTTTAAAGATGCTCATGGAAAAGTAAGAGGAATATTGACAACTTCAAGTTATGAAGCACGTGAGTATGGGATAAAAACAGCCATGAGTATACGTGAGGCTCTGCAACTCTGCCCTCAGCTCATCATCAAAGCACCTAATATGTCTCTCTATCAGGAACTCTCTCATAAACTCCACGATTTATTATCAACTAAGATTCCACTAATAGAACAAGCAAGTATTGATGAATTCTACGGAGATTTGAGTGGTTGGATTGATGATGAAGATATACCTGCGTTTATTGACAATCTTCGCCATGAGATAAAAAAAGAGCTTAAACTTCCCGTATCTATTGGGGCTGCAAAGACGAGATATATTGCAAAACTAGCTACTACTTATGCAAAACCTTTCGGATGTAAAACAATTGAGGCTCATGAGTTTGACAGATTTGTAAACCCTATAAAAGTTGGAGATTTTGCAGGTGTTGGTAGAAGTATGAAAGAAAAACTAAACGCAGCACAGATTCATACACTTGGAGACATCAGGGAGAGACAAGGAACACTAGAGTCCTGGGGACCTTATGCTAAGGAGCTGTATAAACGTGTATCTGGACTTACTGATGCACCAATAGTTACTACTCATAAGAGAAAATCAATAGGTATCTCACGTACTTTTGATCCTCTGTTTGATAGAAGTGAGCTTAAACGTAGAGTACATATCTTGGCACGCCACCTCAGCTTTGCAATATTAAAACTTGATGTTATTCCTACAGTTTTTCATCTCTCTATCTCCTATGAGATGAATCAAAAATCACATAAGAACATCTCACTAGCTGAGATATTTACAGAAAAGAAGTTTGACTCTTTATGTATGGAACTATTTAACGCAGCAGACACTCAAAAACGACTCCAAGTGATACGACTAAGTATTAACTGTTCAAGTTTTACAAGGGATTCTAAAAAAGAGTTATCCCTCATAGGATTTGACGAAGAGCAGAAGATGCACACACTTACAAAGTCAGTACAAACTTTAAGGCAAAGGTACGGAATAGACGCCTTAAAATTTGCCAGTGAATTGTAACCGATAAATCTTAAAAATATGCTACAATATTTCTATGACAAACTCTAAACTTCTTGAGCAGTTTCGCTCATTCTACTTCAGAAACTACCCCGATGATATGGAACAGTTGATAGAATACTTTTCAGTCTTTGGTGGTCTTGGCTGGAGTATTGACACTTCAAAACCGATAACAGAGCTGATAGAGAGTGTAATTTTGGAAAACTTTTCAACTCTCAATGAGAAGATGCAAGAGCTTACCCTAGATGAACCCAACAACAAAAGACTTCTTCGAGCATTGGCTGTAAGTGACAGACGGATTTTTTCCGCATTTAAAAGGGCTGGTTTAAACAACGCCAATGGAGGTTCAGCACTTAATTACCTTCAAGAAAAAGGTCTCATAACTTTAGAATACTCACGTGAGGAACCCGCAAGAAGTTTAAGTCCAAATGGAAAACTCAAACGTGAGGTTGCAAGACATAGAATCTCACATAAAGTTCTTTTTACCCAACCATTTGTAAGGTTTTGGTTCTATTTCATAGCACCTCACACAAAAGATATACTGGAAAAAAATTATGAAAACCTGTTTGCTGACTTTGCTCTTAGACAGAACAGTTACACAAGTTTAGTCTTTGAAGAATTATCAGAGATACTACTAAACTATCATATAAGAGATTCTCAGATTTTAAGCTCTGGAAGTTACTGGGATGCAAATATTGAGATAGACATTCTTACAATTACAGATGATGAAAAAACATATATTGCTGAGTGTAAATGGACAAATCATAAGATAACTAAAAAAGAGTTACACAAGCTAGAGCAAAAATGTGAAAACCTTGACATTGAACCTACTCAAATCGCACTTTTTTGTAAAAGTGGTTTTTCAAAAGAGTTGCTGACACTTGCAGGTAAAAATTTAGCTCTTTATAGTTCTGAAGATTTTGAAGCACTTCTAAAAAGTGGTTCAAAAGAAGAACTAATAGAGGACTTTATACTTTAAGAGACAACCCTTAGAGCAGTATATGCTTCTTGAAGAAGTTGAAACTTATGTGTATAGTGTTCAAGCAGATTTGGATTTTCATGAAAAACCTTGTCAGGATGATAGACTTTAGTGAGTTTTTTATAACTCTTTTTAAGAGCATCCTGAGAAGCTCCAACTGGACACTCTAAAACTGTATAGAACTGCATGTTGGCATCTTGTTCACTTGCTTTACACAGATCACCAAAACTAAACGAAGCAAAATCACTGTAAAGTCTAGACATAAAATGGTTATCATAAGTATATTGGATTTGATAGTGTAAAATATGGCGTTTATTCAGAGCTCTCTCGAGTCTAGCTTTAGCTTTATAATCAGTAACATCTACAACCAAAGATATGTCTGTTCCTCTCTCTATATAAACATCAAGTTGTGAACGCAGATAAGAGATTACCCAAGAGTTTGGAGAGTTTAAAGTAATTAAGACTGTATTTTTATCGTAAGCGTAAAGGTTTACTTTTACACTCTCAGCTTCTTCAAGTCTGTTAAGTTCTATTTTTATAGGCTGTGTTCCATACCTAAGCATTGAACGCAAGAAAAATTCATGTGAAAATTCATGTGAAGCTGCATGATGTTTAGAGAGTTCATGTAAAAATTCTTCTCTGACCTTTTTTAAGGTCTCATTTCTAAATACAAGCACGGCCTTGGGTAAAAAAAGCATACCTCTAGAGTGATGATTTAAAAATTCTTTCATCCAACTCGTATTTAAAGTATCAAAACCAGTTGTGATAAGAATAAGATTATTGCGCAGTACAATTTCCATAAATCCTACCTTAATTGGGATATTTTACATTATTAAAGCATATATAGTTCCAATTCTAACACCATTTTACTTAAGATTCTTTTTGTATAATTGCATTAATAATTAACTACTATTCTACTAAGGATTAGATTTGCTAGAAAATATGAATGAAAAGTGTGCTGTTGTAGGAATTTTTGGTCATGAGGAAGCTTCTAAATTAGCTTACTTCTCTCTACATGCACTTCAACACAGAGGGCAGGAAGCTGCTGGAATTAGTTCATCTGATGGAGAAAAACTTCATACTATAAAGGACCGTGGTCTTGTTATGCGTGTATTTGATGAGGCAAAGCTAAAGACTCTTAGTGGATCTAGTGCTATAGGTCATACCCGTTACTCTACTGCCGGTGATGACTCTATATTAGATGCACAACCCGTATTTGCCAGATATGACTTAGGTGAGATGTCTATTGTTCATAATGGTAACCTTACAAATGCTGAAGAAGTCAGAGCCGGTCTCATTAAAAAAGGTGCAATTTTTCAAACATTCATGGATACTGAAAATCTTATCCACCTAATTGCAACCAGTGAAGAGACTCAACTTACTCCAAGAATTTTAGATGCTGTTAAAAAAATCGAAGGTGCTTTTTCACTCGTATTTTTAAGCAGAACAAAAATGTTTGCCATGCGTGACCGTTTTGGTTTCCGTCCTTTAAGCCTTGGTAAACTTCCAAATGGCGGCTATATTGTTGCAAGTGAGACTTGTGCATTTGATCTTGTTGGAGCAGAGTTTGTTCGTGATGTAGAACCGGGTGAACTTCTAATCTTTAAAGAGGGAAGAGAACCAAAATCTATAAAAGTTTTTGAACCGACTCCTAAACACTGTATCTTTGAATATGTATATTTTGCCCGTCCTGACTCTCAAGTGTTTGGTCAGTCAGTATATCAGACTAGAAAAGATATGGGTAAAGAGTTAGCAAAGATTCAACCCGTTGAGGCAGATGTAGTAATTCCTGTTCCAGACGGTGGTGTTCCATCAGCAATAGGTTATGCTCAAGAGAGTGGTATTCCTTACGAAATGGGTATTATGAGAAATCACTATATAGGTAGAACTTTTATAGAACCAACTCAAGAGATGCGTGATCTGAAAGTGAAGATGAAACTCTCTCCAATGACAGACATCATTAAAGGTAAGCGTGTTATCGTTATAGATGATTCAATCGTACGTGGGACAACATCTCGTCGTATTATTAGAATGTTAAAAGAGGCAGGAGCTAGTGAAGTACATATGCGTGTTTCTTCTCCTCCGACAACTGATCCATGTTTTTATGGTGTTGATACCCCAAGTAAAGAGAATCTTATCGCTGCAAATATGACAACTGAGCAGATTTGCGATTACATAGAAGCTGATTCTCTTGCTTACTTGGATGAAGCAGCACTTTTAAGAAGTGTAAACTCTACAGAAGACAACTACTGTACTGCTTGTTTTACAGGAAAGTATATCGTCTAATGAAACAAATCTATACTTATGGTAACTACTTAAAAAACAAATTTGGTTGCAAAGTCTACAAAGTAGGCATAAATATATCTGGTTTTACATGTCCAAATATAGATGGAACAGTTGCTAAAGGTGGCTGTACTTTTTGCGAAAACGACTCTTTTAGTGCTAGTACAGACGAAGTCCAGGAACTCAAGGGTTTCCACCTAAATCTTGACTCACAAGAGAACCCATTTTTAGAAAAACAACTCAAACAGTTAGAACTTCAGTTTGATTCAATTTCAAAACGTCAGGCAAAAGAGTATGGTGCAGAGAAATTTTTAGTTTATTTTCAATCTTTTACAAATACTTATGCCCCTTTTGAGACACTAAAAGCTCTCTATGAAAAAGCTCTCTCATTTGATAATGTTGTGGGTCTTAGTATTGGAACCCGTTCTGATAGTATAACTGAAGAGACATTAGAGTATTTATCCGAATTAAACAAAGAAAAAGAGATATGGATAGAGTTTGGAATCCAGTCTGTTTATGATGAGACACTAGAAAAGATCAACCGTGGCCATGATAGTGACAATGTTAAAAAGTGGATACTAAAATCAAAAAAAGCTGGTTTACACGTATGTGGACACCTTATCTTTGGTCTTCCAGGTGAAACTCAAAAAATGATGCTAGAGACTTCTGCACAAGCATATGAGTGGGGTATAGACTCTGTAAAATATCACCCTCTGTATGTTGTAAAAAGAACTGCACTTGCAAATGAATTTACACGTGGAGAGTTTACTCCAATAAGTGAAGAAGAGTATTTAGAAGTTTTAGTAAAATCAATTGAGATGAAACCAGAAAATGTTTCAGTTCAGAGGGTAACAGCGGGAATTGATGATGATTCTCTACTCTCTCCTACTTGGTGTAGAAATAAAAACACTCAAATAAAAAATATAAACAAAGCACTAAAAAAAATAGGTCTTAAATACTAGTTTCTTTTAGGAACTGCTTAGTGTCCAGTTACTTTTGCAAAATGTGACATACTTCTAAAGTGTGGCGGAAAGTCAAAATAGACTCTAAATGATTTTGCAGCGCCTGGTTTCAGGTTTGTTGCCACAACAAACTCTTTTGTAAGAGATTGGATCTTATTTGTTCTTGAAGAGCCACTGGAAAAAATATTTTCAAAAAAACCGGCAATACCACTTGCTTTATAAAAATTCCCGCCTTTTACATTCCCCGTGGCGTGACCTTTATTTACAAGTTTAATCTCAAAAGTAACCTTACCAATTTTATGGTTACCTTCATTTTTAACAATCCCTGTATATATAATCTGCTCTGTACTTAGTAGTCTCTTATTTTCCATTTTATAAAGCTTGACTATCTTTGTATATTTATCGACTACAACAATGGAGAAACCTCCAATTAACGCTGTAATTAGAGTAACAGATATAAGCATAGGAATAACAAGTTTCTTATCTTGTCTTAATGATGAGACAACTCCACCCATAAAAATTAAAAAAATCACACCCAGTACTATGTAGTGCCAATAGTTAAATAGTGTCATTTACAGCTCGCTTTTATTGATATATTATAATCTTTTTTATAAGTAAAGGGTTCAATAATTATTTTAAACTCTTGTGTTTCACCCTTTAATATATTCTCTTGCAAAATCGACCTTTTCTTCAATGGCTTTAATAAATAAACATACTTTTTTACAATATTATTACTGGACTTATATGCAGTTGCACTGATCTTACAACTACTAAAATCAAACTTTGATTCATTTGTAATAGTTCCATTGACAACAATTGCTGGAGTAAAAGAGAGTCTTTTTTGAGAAAGGAGTTCACATGAATTTTTATATAACTGCTCATGCATTTTTATATATCCAAGAGTAGGACCAAGTGTTAAAATAGTGAAAGAGAAAAGAATCAGAACTATTGATAAAACAATTTTTTTTCTAAGAATAATGGCTAAAATAATAAAAAGTAAAAAGAGAGCAAAGACACTGCCAAAAAGAATATAATCGTATACGACTAATTCATTGATAAACGCAGTGATTTTCTCTTTTATTGCCATTAATCTTCTCTAGAATTTTTCTCAGCTATTCCACTCATATCAAATCTACGAGCTAGCTCTTGCTTGATTCTATCAGGAGAGATATTTTTTGCAGCTAATGCGACTAACATATGGTATGTTAAATCTGCAGCCTCATAAACCATCTCTTTTTCATCATCATCTTTGTATGCAAAACTAAACTCACCAGCTTCTTCAACAACTTTTTTAAGTATCGTGTTATCACCTTTACTTAAAAGTTTTGCTGTCCATGAAGTTGATGGATCTGCATTTTTACGCTCTTGGATAGTATGATAAAGAGTGTCTATAACACCATACATTGCTTCTGAGTTTACTTGAACCTCAGAGTTAGCTTCACCAGATTCCAGTTCTGTAAAAAAACATGAACGACGACCAGTATGACAAGCCACACCCTCTTGAGTTACTTTAATAAGAAGGGTATCGTTATCACAGTCAATATTAAAAGAGTGTATCGCTTGCGTGTGACCGCTACTCTCACCTTTTTTCCAAATACGCTGTTTTGAACGTGAGAAGTAATGAGCCACCTTAGTTGAGAGAGAGAGCTCAAGAGCTTCTCTGTTCATGTACGCCATCATTAAAACTTCGTTATTTACAACATCTTGAACTATTACAGGTAAAAGCTCACTTTTGTCCCAATCTACTCTACTTAATACTTCTTGCATTACTTTTACTTACTGACCTACAGAAGTTTTTGTTGGGTGACCATTTTTCATGTCAACCCAAATATTTGGTGTTGAACCACCAGGTGTTAAGAAAATCTTAGCATCTTTATTTGTTTGAAGTGCCTCATTAAACTTCCCTTGAACTTTCATCTGCTCTAACTGTAAAAGTTTAGTAGTTAAAGATTTAGAAATAAGGATATTTGCTTTTGCTTTTGCATCAGCTTGAATCGTTACAGAATCTGCAATACCTTGTGCTTCAATTCTTTTCTTTTGAGCTATACCGCGAGCTTCTTCAGCACGTTTAAATGCTTCTTGCTTAGCACGCTCAACTTCTTGTTCTGCACGTTGTACTTCTTGTTTTGCAACTTGAACACGCTCAATCTGGTCTTTTACTTTTTGAGGGAGGCCAATTTCACGTAACTGTACTGATTGTAAATCTGCTGGTGAATTTTTAAGACCTGCAACATTTTCACGTACTGCTTTATCAATCTCTGCTGCTATTTGGTTTCTAAGTTGAGGAAGTGATTCAGCATCATATTTACCTACAACATTACGAACAACATCTCTTACAACAGGGTTAATGATTTTATCTTCCCAAGAGAATCCCCAGTTAGAAATAGTTTGTGCTGCAAACTGAGAGTTAAGTCTGTACTGAACCGTAAGCTCAATAGTAACAGGAAGACCACGTTTATCAAGAACTGTAATAGCTGGTTTTGAACCAATCCCTGCTGCACCAGTGTTTGCTTCTATACGAGAAGCGTAATTGATAATACGAACTTTTGTATCAACTACATAAACTTTTTGAATCACTGGAACAATAAAGTGTAAGCCAGGAAGTAGTGCTTGGTCTTGATACTTACCATTTGTACTTAAAATACCACGTTGACCCTCTTCAATGATTGTGAAAGGTTTTGCTAAAACCAACATAACAACAACTGCAATTAGAAAATAGATAAGACCAGCTTTTCCACCACCAAAATTTAAATCTATTTTTGGAAAATCAGGACCTTTTGGTCCTCCACCATTTCCACCACCTGAGCCACCGCTAGACTTTTTAAATCCACCGCCTTCGCTCTTTTTTTTGTTAAAGTAATCATTCATATCTGATGCCATTGTAATATTATCCTTCATTTTATATATTTCCTTGATTTTATTTTTAATCGATGTAAGTTAGGTAGTGTTCGTACTGTTTATTACGTCCAAACACAATATCAAAGTAAGTACTCTGAATTTTCTCAGTCATCTCACCACGTGAGCCACAACCAATCTCTCTTGCGTCTACTATTGCAACTGGAGTAATCTCAGCAGCTGTTCCTGTTAAAAATGCTTCATCAGCCACATAAACTTCTTCACGAGTTATACGACGACGAGTTACTTTAATACCAAAATCTTCAGCCATCTCTATAACCATTTTTTGAGTAATAGAAGCTAAAGAGTTGTCATTTGGAGGAGTAATTAACTCTCCGTTTTTAACCATGAAAAAACATGCGCCTGAAGCTTCAGCCACATAACCTTGATCATCTAAGAGAAGTGCTTCATCATAACCACAATCAATAGCTTCATACTTTGCCATTTGAGAGTTAAGATAGTTAGCTGTTGCTTTTGCTTTACCCATATTTGAAGTATTTGCGGCTCTAGTCATAGAAGCAATCTTAAGTTTGATTCCACGTCTAAGACCCTCTTCACCAAGATAAGCACCCCACTCCCAAGCAGACATAACAGTCTCTACAGGAGCATCCTTATGATAAACACCCATTACGCCATAACCTAAAAATGCGAAAGGACGAAGATATACATTATCACCCGTAAAGTCATTTTTTTTGATTAAATCGATTTGTGCCTGATTCATCTCTTCAACTGAGTATGGAATATCAATAAGGGTCATTTTAGCAGACTCTTTAAGTCTTGTTGTGTGCTCATTTAGACGAAAGATTGCATAACCTTTATCCGTTTTATAAGCTTTAGTTCCCTCAATTACACCATTTCCATAGTGAAGTGTGTGTGAAAGTACATGTATCTTGGCATCATCCCAATCTACAAACTTTCCATTCATCCAAATATATTTGGCTGCGTCCATTAATTCTCCAATATTCTTACTTTATAAATTGTTGCTATTCTATCCAAAATGATGTTTATATTCTATTAAGAGGTAAAATTATACTACTTTCATTCATGTAAATCAGCTATATATTAAGCTTTTTTATCTATAATTCCATCTTAATATAATAATAAGGTATTTAAATGGTACACGTATATGCGGACTACAGAGATGTAGACCAAGCACAACTTGAAAAAGATATTGACGCTATTAAGGTCACAATTGGTGCAAGAACAGAGGAAGATTTTCAGCATTTACTAAAGCTAGAGAGATGGGGAAGGTTTTCAACTCTTAGTGGATTTTTTTTAATATTTATGACAATTTTTTTAGACGTAATGAACTATGGAATCTCTTCGTTAGTATTTTGGTTACTGGGAATCACGGGAGCAATTCTTATCGGTGTTGGAAATGTTGCAAGATGGTCAAACGTAACACACCCTATCCTGCATGGTGCCTATGATAAAGTTCCAAATATCCCTCACAGATACACAAAAAAAGGCTTTGCATCTGGTAATAGAAGATGGGTAGATTGGTTAGATTGGATTAAGCCTGAGGCTTGGGCATTTGAGCATAACATAATGCATCACTATCATTTAGGTGAGTTAGATGACCCTGATAATGTAGAAAAAAACCTAGAGTGGCTACACAATACAAACATACCCATGTTTTTTAAATATATGATTGTCTACACTTTTGCCGGTATGTGGAAATTCATTTACTATGCTCCAAATACTCTAAGAATTTTAGATAATAAAGCCAACAAAAGAATGAATGACCCAAGAGCTACATCTTATCAGTTCTCTCCATTCACAGAGAATGGATTAGAGTTATGGAAACACTACTATCTTCCTTATGGGCTTTTCCAGTTCGTGCTTTTACCACTTCTTTTTTTACCCCTTGGTTGGAGTGCAGTTCTTGCTGCCTTTGGTTTTATAGTTTTAGCTGAAATCTTTGCTAATCTACACTCATTTTTAGTGATAGTACCAAACCACTCTGCAGAAGATATCTACCAGTTCTCTACACCTCATAAAACGCAGGGTGAGTACTATTTAAGACAGATTATGGGAAGTGTTAACTACAACACCGGTTCAGACCTTATAGACTTTGGACATGGTTTTTTAAACTACCAGATAGAGCATCATCTTTTTCCGGATATGCCACACAGTTTTTACCAAAAAATGCAGCCTATTGTAAAAGATATATGTAAAAAGCACAACTTAGAGTACAGACAGGATTCAGTATTTAAAAGAATTCTGATGAGTGTTGATTTGATGGTTGGAAAGACTAAACTGCTGAGAATAGAAGGAATCTAATTCCTTCT
>Ga0209345_10006381_pt1 | contig 10691 bp, 15 predicted proteins | sample Cruoilmetagenom7_FD_187294 | JGI IMG/M metagenome (GOLD analysis project Ga0209345, IMG submission 187294) | Oil polluted marine microbial communities from Coal Oil Point, Santa Barbara, California, USA - Sample 7 (SPAdes) (version 2) | ecosystem: Environmental > Aquatic > Marine > Oil seeps ... | reverse complement strand
CAAAATCAAAAAATTGTCGCTCAAACGAACAAACTGAGGAATCACTCCGAATATAAAATCGAAAAACAAACATTACCACTATCCTTAGGAGACAACAGACAGGCACCGCGTCACAAAAAAACAGCACCCTAACCATACGGCTTCTTCGAAGCGCCCTCCCCCCTACTACACTCTATGGGTTCTACCCCGCCCGCTTGCTTGCTTTGAGCGCAGCATATTTTTTGTCTCACTGAATTACTCAAAGGAAGAATGCGTGCCCGCTGCATCAAAAAAGTGTGTATGGAAGTGAGAAACAGGGTCAATCCAGTTTTAAGGTTTAATACCCTAATCCTGAAGGATGGGCGGATAGTACTCACCAAATAGCCCCGCACTTACCCTCTCAGTTAACGTTCTGTCCAATCAACCATCTCAAAATCGGAGATAACCGGGCAAACATCACGTCACATCAAAGTAATAAACCATCCACTTGTAAACCTGCATCAATAGCCACATATTAGAAGTAGTGGGCATTCTATTTTTGCTGTAAAGGGGTGGGCAACAGTGCAAGCTAAAAACATGTCAATTACAATCAATACGCTTTCAAAACCAGACTTGGCGGATCTAAAAAAAGCACACGAAATTCTTGAAAACCCAAGTGTTGCGGCGAGGCTAACAAGCCTTGTCGGCTCTCCGATAGAGCAAGGCATAAAGATATTGCCCGAGAGCTGGCATCAACGTATTCACCAGGCCACAACACTAAGCATTGAAAAAGCGCTGGATACGGCTATTCAATCTTTGCCTAAAAACCAAGACCGCGTACTACCCCATAAGCTTTACACTGGTACTGCTATTGGCGTGGGCGCCTTAAGCGGTTTAGTGGGCCTTCCCGCCTTGCTTGTTGAGCTGCCAGTTTCAACCACTTTGCTATTGAGGGCCATCGCAGATATTGCCCAGCAAGAGGGTGAGCAACTAGACGACATCGAGTCCCGCCTGGCTTGCATGGAGGTATTTGCACTAGGGGGAGTATCCAAAGAAGATGACGCTGCAGAGACAGGATATTACGGGCTGAGGATTGCCCTGGCCACAACCCTTAGCCAAGCGGCGCAGTATATTACTGTCCACGGCGTATCTCAGAAAGGCGCTCCGGCCCTGGTGAGTATAATAAGTGCCATCACTACTCGCTTCGGTGCTGGCATATCCCAAAAAGCCGCCTTGCAATTTTTACCCCTTGCGGGAGCAATCGGTGGCGCAAGTATCAATGGCTTATTTATGGGGCACTTTAAAAGCATTGCTCATGGGCACTTTACTTTAAGGCGCTTAGAGCGAAAATACGGAAAAAATAGCATTTACGATGAATACCAGCGGCTTGCTTATTAATAATAACCTCATTAAATACGCGCTTATTAATCACAATAACTGCTGTATTCAACAATCGTTTTTAAGGTGGAATCATGGGTAGATCAAAAAGTTCGTTATCGTCAAATCTCGCTAAAGGTGCCACCATCGGCGCAGGCATAGCGTTAGTCGCTCCGTTGGTTTTTCCCACGCTGACCAAAGCAGCTACACCGGTCAAAAAGGCGGCCCTGCGTTTTGGAAACGTGATATATGAAAAGCTCTTGGAGACTTCTGCTGAGCTCAGTGAAATAGTGGACGATGCCATTGCTGAAACACAGGCAGAAACACAGACTGAGACGGCGCAAGAATCATCGCCTGGAAGCCAGAAAAACACCGCATCGGTCAGCAGTATTTCTGGACGACGGCCTGAGAAGAGATCTTAGGCCACGGGCCAAAGGCACAAGCCCAGCTACGAGATATTTAACGCCAAGACGTAAACCGGAGAAATCTAAACTTTTCTGGCAGACGGAGCTGTTCGGTTAAAGCCCGCCAATTGCCGCCAGTATATCTTCTTCGGCCTTGGAGCTAGCCCGAGCCGGCTTGCCGCTACCTTGCTTTGCGGCTACATCAATACCTTGTGCAGAATAAGGTGTATGCAACGAATCAATACTAATCGCCTCCTTGGATGTACTTTGTGAAGACCTCGCGCTTTCGGCTTTAAGTTGATTAATTCTCACACTGACACGCTTCTCAGCTTCCACAACACGTTTTTTAACCCCATAAGTGGAGTCTGCTAAGGCGGCAATTTGATCCTGCAGGCGCAGCAATTCTTTTTCCATGGTGCTTTTTTGACGCAGCAACAAAACAACCATCAGGATCAAAACATTTGCCAGGAATAAGCCCAATATCGATAGAACAAGTTGGTTATTTGCCAGGTTATTCACTATATCCACGCCGGTGCTCTCCTCAATTTTTTGACGCATTCTTCTGATTAGATCAGTTAAAAGCGCTCCCTTTTCATTTTGGGGCCAAAATACAACAGTTTTTTGACGTTTTATTGAGAAATAATACGTCCTTATTGTTATTGCACACTGCGTGCCATTGTTGCGAAATTCCGGCACACCCAATCTTCGAATAGGCTACCAAGGCAGCGCTTGTGTATCTGATGGGCTTTCTTTCTAGGCCTAGCACCAACGGTATCGATGCCAACGGCTTGCGGCCTGTGTTACGTCGCGTTCTGCGGAAATTATGGAAGCGCCAGCGAGTAAATTTTCCATAGTAGCTCCTTATTATGCATTTCGTTCAATCCTAGTGATATTAAACCCTTCTTCAGTTTGAGGCTCTAAAAAATATTTGGTAACTTCTTCAAACATTTCCTTAGTATCAGTTTTAGCCCTCTCCTGTTGTTGGACACGCCTTTTTTCAATCTGTCTTAAGCAGTCCTCGTTTGCTAAATCGATATATACTAACTCGTGAGGCGCCTCTATTTCTGAGAAAATACTTCTGAACCAGCCTCTCTGAGAAATAGTATTGGCAGGAAAATCCATCACCACATCGGTTCCCAAAACTAAGATGGCTTGAACGAGCTTTTTAATTGGAGGCTTAAGTCGGTTGGAATGCTCAACATAGTCCTCCAATGAGGTGATTTTATTTGAGTAGAGCGACTCAAGCCACTCATCTTCTGAAAGCAATACCGCATTCCTTTCCAACGCGATATCGCTTGATCTAGTCGATTTTCCTGCGCCCATCTTTCCACAGAAAAATATTAGCACTCCTTTATTCATGCCCCCTCTCCATTTTCTTGCAATAACTCGATACCATATGAGTTATCGATTGCACATAGCCATTTCCCGTTATCGTCTTTGACATATACATAGATAGCATCACGCTCTGTTGAATATTCTGAATCGAGTTTTTCGGAAGATTTTACAAATGTTCTGGCAAGAACCAAAGCTGTATCTCCAGCTTCGATTATAAGCATTTCTCCTTGTGACACTTCTAAGCTGCCATTAAAATATTCAGATATTCTTTTATGCGCCTCTTTAATGTCACTGCGACCATATGCTAAGAGGCCAGGCCTTACCACTAAAGCAGCCTCATTTGTGTAAAACTTTGCTAATGCATCAAAGTCTTTATTATTGATGGCTTGGTCAGCTACATGTATTTCTTGTTTTAATGTTTGATGTTTCATATTGCCTCCTTCGGCTTTGGTTAAATATCCCGGAGGCAGAAACAAAAAACCCGCCTCTAGGGCGGGTTTTAACTACTAATCAGACACTAGCAAACCCACCACTCTCTTCGAATGATAATAATTTGCTGTAAGGTAACTGTTTGTCTATTCATATTTTAAATACTGGATCATCGATGAGAATGTGTCAATGCCTAGTTTGCATAACACACCCTTAAGTTGCCAGACTATTCAACAAGTTTCCATCCGGTGTTTCGATGATGATGATGTGGTAGTGATTGCTTATCAGACAATGGCCGCCACAAACCCTTTAATAAAACTGCAGCCGCACTACCAAGAAGCGGACTAAGGGGGCTCGTGAATTACCATATTTTAGTCTTGCCTAGACTCTTATCACCAACCCCCGCCTTGTCCAAGCTTTTTATTGCCTTAGACCAACCTAACCCCGAAGTACACGCGTAACAACTGAACAACCATAAGAATCAAAATATTTACTACGAACAAGCCCAGCATCGACAAAAGATTCGCTGGCGCAGAGTATCTACCCTCGCCTCTTATCTAGCCAAAAAGCGATTCCTGCAAACATAAAATACATTACGAGCGCAGAAATTGACAATGTAGTGACATCATCGCCAAAGGGCGGCCCGAATATATTATTGGCATTAATGGCCAGCAACAGTACAACAAACATAATCATGCCGTATTTTCCAACAAGCGTCGTGGATTTTGTTGATCTCAGGTATATAGCCAAGCCTGCAATCAGAAGTGCTGTTTCAAGAAGGTATGTTGCTATCGCATTATTCCATAGTCCAAACCCCACTTTGGACGAGTCATCACCTAGCAGCGGTAGATCAGGTGTATGTACAATTAGATCAAAAAACCAATGAGACAATACACCGATTGCAACTAAAAGCGCTACCTTGTTTTTATTTGCAGCTACTTTTAATGGCAAAAGTTTAATTACAATATAAATCCCAATAGCCCATAAAAATGTGGCTAACAGGCTATGAGTATAGGGCATAAAATACAACTCAAAGTGAGTTGATTCCGTATGGTTTCTAACTAAATTGAAATGCTCTATTCCCATCAATACAAACGGGAAAAACAAAATATCTACGAACTGCACTGCTAAAAATAACATCCCAAGAGAGACTTTTTTATCTAAACTCTTTAATGCCAAACTTGCTGCATAGTGGCCGACAAACATAGTAACACTCCTTAAAATTCACTGGTTTTATAGTCGTTAATTTGGTTGACGAAAAACGTCATTAATCTGTCTATAGAGTTGCCAGGGCTAATGGACTTCAAAATACAACGACTGCTAATTCATAAAGCAATTGCATCCCTGCATCTTTACTCCTATTGAGTGGGCTCTACTATCTGTAGGCCCAAGCAATATATCGAAGCCCCTGTTTGTGCACGGCAATATTACTGAAGAGGCATCACAACAGGCGCTCCTTTCTCCTTAACCGTAAAAACAACAAACTTCGCAGCCTCACTATCACTGGCATTCCTTGAGACCAAATGAATATCTCTTGGTGATTCGTAAAACACGTCACCTTCCGCTAATGTAATGGGATTGCCACCCGACACCTGCATCACAATGGCTCCCTCTAGCACATATACAAAAGAATACGCATCGTGGCGATGGCTTTTTGAAGATATGCCCGGCTCATATTCAACCGTTAGCATCACGCCCTCTTTATTCTCCAAACCATGTAATGTTTTCTGCATTAGTGGTATCACCTTGGCCCCATCGGCCAGCACTGAAACAGATGCCAAGCCCACAACGCCTAATAAAAAAAGCCGTCTTATTAAATTTATGTGATTCATTATTATTCCCCGGTTTATCTTAGAGGCTCTCTAATTTTGTCTAGAAGCCTCAGTGATTAGTTTAGTGCTGGCCAACTTGATAAGTACCCGCTTCGATAGCGAACGATTTCATCAATCGATTCCAAGCATTAATTTGAATAATGATTAAGGTCAGATTAGCGATCTCGGCTTTATCAAAAAAGCGCAACAGCCCCTCAAATAAACTTTGTTCATTGTGTTGATCGGCGGGAAGCGTGATGTATTCGGCCCATGCAAGGCAGGCCTTTTCTTGTTCGGAGTAGTAAGTGGTTTCGCGCCATGCAGTCACTGAGTAGAGTCGCTGCTGGGTTTCCCCGGCGGCCAAGCCCTCTTTATAGTGCATGTCGATGCAGTAGGCACATCGATTGATATAGGATACGTGCAGGCGGATCAGCTCAAGTAAGGCTGTATCAAAGCCAAGCCCTTCGGTGTAGGTCTCGGTGGCCCGAAGGCTGGACATTAACCCTTTTGGGATGTCTGAAAAATCTATGCGTGTCTTCATGCTGGTGGCTCCAATCAATGGTTTGCGTTAAGTACACCAACATTATTTATCTTTGCGCTTATATTTAGAATAGGCTAATCTGTGAAATTAGTTTTGCAATTTACGCAAAGGTAATTCTCTTGCTAAATTCTATTAGGATATTTGTAAAAGTCGTCGAACAAGGCAGCTTCTCCAGAGCGGGTCGAATCCTAAATTTGGCTCCCTCTTCGATTACGCGCAATATAGACCAGCTGGAAAATGAGCTAGGCGTTACGCTATTTAAACGCAGTACACGGCAACTTGTGTTAACCGATGAAGGGCATCTTTTTCATAAGGGTGCAGGCCAACTGCTTGCGCAAGCAGATGCGTTAACACAGTCTTTAAAGGTTTCCACTACGGAGCCAGAGGGTGTGCTGCGTATATCCGCATTTGAAAGCTTCGGCCGGATTCAAGTCTGCCCCCTTCTGCCTGAGTTTCTGGAGAGATACCCGAAGCTCAGGATTGAAATTGAGCTTGAAAATAGAATGGTTGACCTTGTTGCGGAAGATATTGACTTGGCCATTCGAATTGGCCGTCCAGCGGACTCCTCGCTCAGGGCGAGGCTGTTGCTGCCAAGTCACACGTTACTCTGCGCATCCCCCCAATATTTAGAACGCTACGGTACACCCAAAATACCCGATGAGCTGGAGTCACATAACTGCCTGCTGCTCAGGAACAACAGACAAAAAATATACTGGCATTTCCGTGCAGAGAAAAAAAGTAAAAAAGTCCCGGTTGATGGCAATCTCACAGCCACAGGTGGAACACCTCTTCTTCAAGCCGCATTAAACGGCTCAGGCATTGCGCAGCTAGCCAGCTGGATGATGGTCGATTATATCGAACAGGGGCTGCTGGTTATTTGCCTACCAGACTGGAAGTGTACGCTGCATGACCAGAGCTGCAGTGAGGTATATGCCGCCTATCGACAAAGTAGTTACATAAAACCTTCTATCAGGGCCTTTATCGATTTTTTGGTCGAGAAAATACAGAACAAAACCTTCCGAGCCAATTAGATTATTTATTCGTATTCGCTTTGGCAAAATAATGTTTTACCAATTGATAAAATCGTGCAATATGAATGGGCTTTTCCCCGTGGAATCGATGCACCATGCAGAATGGCCACTGGCGACCCTGATAGTCGGGCAGCACTCTCGCCAACTGCCCGCTCGCAAATGCTGATTGCGTTGCGAAATCGGGTAACAGTGCGACCCCCATATCATGCAAGACCATTTCAAAGGTGCTCGGCAGGGTATTGGTTTTTGCAAAATAATCCACCGCAACAAGTATTTTTTCCGTCAATGCACTGTTTTCAAAAACAGGCAAAGGGCTTTTTTGCCAAGACGTTGCTATCACCAGGTGCTTGAGTAAGTCATCTGGCTTTACTATCCGGCCGTGTTGCTGGAGATACGTGTGCGTTGCGCAAAAGCTCTCACTGGCAGTACCAATGGGTAGCGCCCGGTAATTGCTATCTTTTAGTTCACCGGCGTATATCGATACATCCAAATTGTTCTGAATAAGATCTTTGGCATTGTCCGTTACCAGCACATCCGGCTCTATTTTAGGGAACTCCTTACAGAGCTGACTCAGGGCGGGAATCACAATATCTTTTTCGCAAGAGTGCGGAATGGTTAAAGCAAACCGCCCTGAAGGCATCTCTTGGCTACGCGTTAGCTCCTCAAATGCCAAGTCGACCTGATCGCGCAGTAATTCACACCGCTCCAGCAGCCGCTCCCCCGCTGACGTCAGCGACATGCCTCGCGTATGGCGGGATAAAAGCTGCTGGCCGACCTCATCTTCCAGGCGTTTCACCTGTTGACTGATGGCCGATTTACTCATGCCGAGATTTTTCGCCGCAAGCGTGAATGATTTTTGACTCGCCACCTCAGCAAATATAAGCAGCGACGGGACGATCTTCACATTGTTCATATTTTTAAACAGTCAGTTAAATTTTTGGATATTGTTAATATTTATACTTCTTCTTATGCTGTGTCAACACCAACCAAAAAAGGAAGCACACACATGTCAGCTCTCATCATCATCGACCTCAGCCCCACAAACAAAGAGAAACTAAGCATATACAGCCCCCTGGCAGCGGAGACGCTTATGCCCTACGGCGGTGAATTTATAGCCAAGGGTTCAATTGAAACTTTGCATGGCAGCAAACCCTACCAAACCAAAGTAATCATCCAGTTTCCTGATCGAGACAGTGCCGTCAGCTGGTACGAATCAGCCGCGTACCAAGCCCTCATTCCGATACGCGACCAAGGGATGGAGAGCCAATTTCATTTAGTCGGTTAAATAATTAAAGAGTAAAAAAATGCACTAACAAGGAGATTCAAAGAACATGAAAAATAAAACGCGCAGAAACCCAGACAATTTAAACCGTGAAACAAGTATGACCAATCAAAAAATATGACAGGAGATAAGACCATGCTATTTGAACTCTATAACAAAGAAACCGCCCCATCCGACAGTCAAACCCTGCTGGATAATTCACTCAAGGCCTTCGGAATGATCCCAAATTTACATGCGATCATGGCGGAGGCACCGGAATTACTTGAGGGTTATCAGATACTGCACCAGCTGTTTCAGAAAACCAGCTTTGATGCCGAGGAAATAACCGTGGTCTGGCAAACTATTAACGTTGAACATGAATGCCACTACTGTGTGCCAGCACATACCAGCATTGCCCACATGATGAAAGTCGACAGCGCTGTTACGGATGCCCTGCGCAATCGCACCGAGCTACCAACAAAAAAGCTTCAGACTCTTCACCTGACCACGCTAGCACTGGTTCGCAACAGAGGGTATCTGAGCGAAGAAGAACTGGCAGTATTTTTTGAAGCCGGTTTTGAGAAACGTCAACTGCTAGAGATCATATTGGGTGTATCTCAAAAAGTGATGAGTAACTACGTAAACCATCTTGCCGAGACACCTGTCGATAAAGCGTTTCAAAAGTTTGCCTGGAAAGCATAGCTTCCCTAACACTCCATGTCACAGAAGCATGACTGTGACATGGTGATTACCGTATCGCGAAACAGGCATAAATGAAACTTACCGCTTTCAAATAATTCCTGAAGGTACTAAGATAATTGCAAGTTTTTTATTATCAACAATAAGCAAACCCAACAAGCGCGACAGTGCCATCGCTTACAACTCCCCACAAAGCAAGATTGGCTTTCCACCATTGATTGGTCTTTTTAATAATTGATTCGTTGAATATTGTTTTTTACACCCTTGTATGGTGTCTGTTGCACTACTTGAATTATGGAGTTTAAATGTCGTACGAAATATTAGTTGGTTTAAATGTATTAAATGACCTTGCATACAATGATTATCGTGCAGCAATGAAACCGATTCTTTTTTATTATGAGGGTCGGTTTGGTTATGACTTTGTAGTTTCTGATGTATTAATATCGGAAAGTCATACCGATATTAATAGAGTATTTACGATTAATTTTACCAGTAAAGATAAAATGGAAAATTTCTTCTCAGATTCCCAGTATTTAGCTGTGAAAGAAAAGTATTTTGTAGAATCTGTGGGGAGTACAACAATAATATCCAGTTACGAAAAAGACACCTAGCAAGGCGCTTTGAACGCTGTAGAAAAACTAAATAAAAAAACAGGACAGGCACTCCAAAACTTTGATTAGAGCGCCTGTCCTTGATCATGCCTCACCCCGTTGCCAATGCCCCCCCATACAGATCCTTTCTATTACCCACAAATATTGACGGAAATTCACACTTTGTTAATCTCTCTTACCGGCCGGATACGTCATTTTTCAATAATTTTATTTAGCTCTTTCATTGCCTTTGTGGATTTTTTAACGACACCGCAACAGAGGGCATCTACGCGAAGAAGAACTGGCGGTATTTTTGAGATCGGCTATGAGAAACGCCAACTGCTAGAGATCATATTGGGTGTATCCCAAAAAGTGATGGGTAACTACGTAAACCACCTTGCCGAGACACCTGTCGATAAAGCGTTTCAAAAGTTTGCCTGAAAGGCATAGTTAGCTTAGCCATCGTGCCACAATTGTATAGCTGTGGCACGATGGCTACCATGACGTTTATCATCAGGGTGAGTCCAAAATTTTTCTGATTTTGGCCACGGCTAGCAATATAAACCTGCCTGCACTTTCATTTTACGCTACGCGATATTCACGAGCCTGAAAATTTCTCACAACGCAAATTAAACCCTCACCCATCGCAATGGGTGTGCATACCATTGTTAGGACCACTACATACACCCATAAAATTATTGCCGAGAGTGCTAAGGGTTAAATAAAGAAGAGCTCCTAGTTTTGTTGCTATATTTTTGTGCGTGCCCCCTAGTGCGCCCTAGTGCGTGCCAGAGAGTTTTTCTGATTTAGAAAGCACCAAACTTATATTGACGTCCCCACGCAGTATTTCTGAGGAACTGAAACAGTTCTTCCAAAAAGAAAAGTTTCAACGGGATAGCTCAATCGCACATGCATGTAACGACATTGAGGGTGTCTATCAGTCTGTGCGCGCAAACCTTGGCATTGGTATGTTACTCGACATTTCAGTAGAAAGAGAAGTTCAGGAAGGCGCTTTTACTGCCCTTTTTGCAGAACGAAGCCTTCCTCGAAAACGGTTATATTTACTTTATAAAAAAAGTCAGTGGACAACGCAAAAAAACAGCGTTCAAAGATCATATTAAATATTTTTTTCTGGCACTAATTAGCTTCCTTTTAAGTGTTTGGCCGATCAACATCGTAATTAAGTTAATGATGTTTACTGATTCTTATTAGATAGGTATTTTTTTAGGCAACGATTCACGCAAGTAATTAGCAA
>Ga0209345_10006380_pt1 | contig 10692 bp, 10 predicted proteins | sample Cruoilmetagenom7_FD_187294 | JGI IMG/M metagenome (GOLD analysis project Ga0209345, IMG submission 187294) | Oil polluted marine microbial communities from Coal Oil Point, Santa Barbara, California, USA - Sample 7 (SPAdes) (version 2) | ecosystem: Environmental > Aquatic > Marine > Oil seeps ... | reverse complement strand
CCGTTCCAGAAACCACCATTTCAGAAACCACCATTTCAGAAACAAGCGCGCCAGATCCCACTGCAGCGCGCGTTGCTCCCGTTGACGCGGCGCCCAATGACGCAAGCCCCATTGCTGTTCCAGCGGATGCGCCGCCGGCCCCCAACGATATGGTCGGTGCCGCGCATGACATTAAGCAGGCCGTCGCAAATAAAAGCGGCGCGATGGGCGATCTTGTCCATTCAATGGATTCCATAGCCATAAGCATAGGCAATATGCGCCTGTCGATTTGGGATGCGATGGTGGTCGTAATGGTGATTGTGGGCCTGATCACGGCCACTCATTTCATCAGCAAAATGGCGCATTCAGTCTTAAAACTGATAACCAAACTGGATGTGACCCAGCGTTTGCTGGCAGAAAAACTGATTACTATCGCTGTTTGGACAATGGCCTTGCTGTTCGGCATCGACCTGCTTGGTATCGACCTTACTGCGCTGGCTGTGTTTTCCGGTGCATTTGGCCTTGCTATCGGCTTTGGCTTGCAAAAAACACTGGGTAATCTGATCGCCGGGATCATCTTGTTGATGGACCGTTCGATCAAACCAGGTGATGTGATCACAGTGGCGGATCAATCGGGCGCATCAACCTTTGGCCAAATCCGTAAAATTGGCATTCGCGCGGTCTCCATCACCACGCGGGACCAGAAGGAATATCTCATTCCGAACGAAAACCTGATGATCAATCAGGTCGAAAACTGGTCCTATTCTTCAAAAAATGTGCGCATGCAGATACCCGTGGGCGTATCCTATGGCTGCGATATCAAACATGCAGAACAATTGATGCTGGAAGCTGCAAATAGCTGTGAACGGGTGCTTGTCTCCCCGCCGCCCACCATCTGGCTGGAACAATATGGCGAAAGCTCGGTCGACTTCATCATTCACTGCTGGATCAAGGACCCAGAGGCCGGCACCGGCAATATCCGCTCAGAGGTGCTTAAGAAACTGTGGGATCTTTTCCAACGCGACGAGGTTGAAATACCATTCCCGCAGCGCGACATAAATTTTCGTAATAACCAGCAATTTGAACAGCTTATCGCTGCTGTTGGGCAACGCCTCGATCATCGCGATAAACCTGAATAATCAGGCCTAAAGCCCATTATCCGGGGCGCGGTTACCAGGCCGCCTTATCTGGGTGCATTATCCAAGGTCTGGCCCAGCCTGATAAGTTTTCTAGCCGGATGGAAATCCATTCTCGCTGGCAGCTTGCGCCTTACCGCGCCATTTCGTGCATCATGAAGAATATCGGAACAGTCTATCTTGTTGGCGCGGGGCCGGGTAACCCCGATCTATTGACCCTGCGTGCTGCAAGGCTGATCCAATCAGCATCGCTGGTGGTGCATGATGGGCTGGTAGATCCGGCCATTCTGGCGATGGCCCATAAGGATGCCGCGCTGATTTCGGTTGCCAAACAGCGATCAAAACACACTTTACCGCAAGATCAGATCAATGCGTTGTTGATACGCGAAGCCTTGGCTGGGCGCGACGTGGTCCGCCTCAAGGGCGGCGATCCCTTCGTGTTTGGGCGCGGCGGCGAAGAGATGGAAATGTGCCAGGCTGCGGGCGTTAAGGTGGAAATCGTGCCCGGCATCAGCGCCGCCATTGGCGCAGCAGCGGCAGGGCAAATCGCGCTGACCCACAGGGACAGCGCCAGCATCGTCAGTTTCGTGGCCGGCCAATGCAAGGGCCTATCGGATCAGGACTGGACTGGTCTTGCCGGAAAAGGCCGCACGCTGGTGATTTATATGGGCGTAAAGACCGCAGCCAGAATTGCCGAAAAACTGATGGCCGATGGCCTATCTCCGGCCATGCCATTGGCGGTGATCGAAAATGCAGCGCGGCCCGAAATGCGGGTCTTGCGCGGGGTTTTGGCCAGCTTGGCCGATATCGTCAGCCAAGAACATGTGATCAGCCCAGCGCTGATTGTCATTGGCGAAGTTACATCACGAACAAATGCGGACATCGCCCGCATCATAACTAAAGACGCGCAGGAGACTTCAGCGTGAAGATATTGACTGGCAATGATTTAAAAAGCGGCGCAGTCGTGTGGTGGACCGGGAATGATTGGTCATTGCATGTCGATCAGGCGGTTGATGTGGGTGATCAGGCCGATTTTCTGGCCGCACGCGAAGATGCTGCTCGCCGGGTGAATGCACCCTATGCGATTGACGCGGCGCGCGATGCTGACGGCATCCGGCCCGCCCATATCAAGGACCGTATTCGCGCGCTGGGCCCGACTGTGCGCCCTGACCTTACATTGAAACCGGCTGATCCAACGGCCGGAAACTGGGTGATCTGATGTATCAATATGACCATTACGACCAAGCGATGGTCGATGCACGAGTCGAGGAATTTCGCGACCAGTGCAAGCGGCGCATCGAAGGCAAGCTGACCGAAGACCAGTTCAAGCCATTGCGGCTGATGAACGGGCTTTATCTGCAACTTCATGCCTATATGCTGCGCGTTGCTATTCCCTATGGCACGCTGAGCGGCCGCCAAATGTCGGCGCTGGGTGATATTGCTGATAAATTTGACCGTAAATACGGGCATTTTACCACTCGCCAGAATATCCAGTATAATTGGATAAAACTGGAGGATGCAGGCGATATTTTGGCCGCTTTGGCCAAGGTGGAAATGCATGCGATCCAAACCAGCGGCAATTGCATTCGCAATGTTTCATCGGACCATTTTGCAGGCGCAGCAGCGGACGAGGTGGTGGACCCGCGCCCCTATGCTGAATTATTGCGTCAATGGTCGAGCTTCCATCCCGAATTCAGCTATCTGCCGCGCAAATTCAAATTCGCGGTGATTGCTAGCGAAACCGATCGGGCCGCAATGCGGTTGCATGATATCGGGATCAACATTGTCCGCAATGATGCTGGCGATCTGGGCGCGGCCTTTTACGTGGGCGGCGGCATGGGCCGCACCCCAATGGTTGCCCCGTTGATCCGCGATTTTGTGCCGCTGGATCAACTCATCACTTATGCAGAAAGCTGCCTCAGGGTTTATAACCGGTATGGGCGGCGTGATAACAAATATAAGGCACGCATAAAGATCCTCGTCCACGAATTGGGGGCGGCTGAATATACCCGTCAGGTAGAAGCGGAATTCGCGCATCTATTGGAACAAGGCATCGAACCCCCGATTGCCGAATTGGAACGCATCAGGACCTATTTTTCCAGCCCTGCGTTTGATCTGGATGCCTCTGACACAATCGAGCAGTCCGATCCCGATTTCCTGACGTGGGCCGAGCGCAACACCCATCCCCATAAACAGCCCGGCTATGTCAGCGCAGTAATCAGCCTGAAACCGGTGGGCGGAATTCCGGGCGATGCCACCGCGGACCAGATCCGTTTAATGGCCACACTGGGCGAAACCTACAGTTTCGATGAATTGCGGGTTACCCACACGCAAAACATCGTGATGCCCCATGTCCGCAAATCAGACCTCTATACCCTGTGGCAGAAATTGGACGCCGCCGGCCTTGCCACTGCCAATTTCGACCAGATTGGCGATATTATCGCCTGCCCCGGTCTTGATTATTGCAGCCTTGCCAATGCGCGATCCATCCCGGTTGCACAGCGGATTTCTGAACGGTTTGCAGCCAATGGCAAGGGCGATGCCTTGGGCGAATTGAAGCTGAAAATTTCCGGCTGCATCAATGCCTGCGGGCACCATCATGCAGGCCATATGGGAATTTTGGGCGTCGATAAGAAGGGCGTCGAAAACTACCAACTCTCGATCGGCGGAAGCGAGGCGGAGGATACTTCGCTTGGCAAGATCACCGGCCCCGGCTTTTCCGAAGAAGGCATCGTCGATGCAGTGGAAAATGCCGCCGATGTCTATTTGGCGCAGCGCCAGGATGGCGAACGCTTCCTCGATACTTACCGCCGCATCGGCATGAAACCGTTCAAGGAAGCGTTGTATGGGTGATATTCTTCGATTTCGCGACGATCAATCGGTCGATCAGCCATCGGTAACGGTCGATTCTTTCCTCGATCAATCCAATTCCCCTGCGGTTCGGATCGAACCGGGCGATGATGCCCGCGATTTGCTGCCGCATCTTGAACGGATCCGGCTGGTCGTAGTGAATTTTCCTAGTTTCGGTGACGGACGGGGATATTCCTCCGCCCGGGTACTGCGCGAGGCTGGCTTTTCCGGCGAATTGCGCGCCGTGGGCGATGTTTTGGTGGACCAGATCGGTTATTTGCGGCGGTGCGGTTTTGATTCCTTTGAACCAAACCAACCACTCGATCCTGATGATGTCGAAAATGCGCTGAACAGATGGCCTGATGTGTATCAACCCACCACAGATGGCCGGACCCCGATCTGGAATTTGCGGCATGGCGAAACCAAAAATGGCTAAGGCTGATCCAACCACCGCGCCCCACCGCGATGTCGACCGGATCGACACCGGCCCGCGCTTCACCGAAGCTGATGCCATTCGGTTAAACCGCATGTTCCGCGGGCAGGACACGGTGGAAATGCTGCGCACTGTGATCAAGGATAGGCTGATTGGTGAACTTGCAACCGTTTCAAGCTTTGGTGCGGAAAGTGCAGTTTTACTGCACCTTATTTCTGAAATCGATCCATCATTGCCGGTTCTATTTCTCGAGACGGGCAAGCATTTCCCCGAGACATTGGCCTATCGCGATGTTTTGGCGGAACAATTGGGGCTAACCGGGCTGCGTAATGTAACGCCTGACCCTGAATTGGTGAGGGCAAAGGATGATACTGGCCTTCGTTGGTCTTACGATCCCGATGGTTGCTGCGAAATTCGCAAAGTTCTCCCCCTGGCCAACACGCTGGCCGGGTTTGATGCCACTTTAACCGGGCGCAAGGCATTTCAATCCAGCACCCGCACCAATCTGCCCCGGTTTGAAATCGACAATTCTGATGCGCAGGGCCGCCTGAAAATCAACCCGCTGATCGATTGGAGCGGGGAGGATATTCTCGCCTATTTCGAAACCCATAAACTGCCGCGCCATCCCTTGGTTGCTGCTGGTTATCCCTCGATCGGATGTTCCCCCTGCACCAGCAAGGTCGCGCCGGGCGAAGACCCGCGTTCGGGCCGCTGGAAAGGGTGGGACAAAACCGAATGCGGCATCCATATTCCAACCGATGATGATGATTTGCCGCCCGGATATGAACCCGCTTTTTAAGCCCCGTATCTAAATCCGGCTGCAATTATCCGCGCCGCATTTAGTGTAAAGGCCAGATCAGCATGCCGCGCGATGGCATCCCATACAGGCCCGCGCAAATTTGTCCCTTAACATGGCAAAGGCGCATCACGCGCATGGGATCACAGGCGGGATCAAAGGCAGCATCGCTTGGGCACATCGCGAGGGCGGCCATCAATACAGCGCCGGTTCGCAGCTTTGCTTACAGCCAGCCTTGCTGATGATACCACTGCGCAGTATTCTTCATCCCGGCAGATGAAGGAAGCCGCGGCTGCCACAGCGATGCAGGAACAGCATTGTCAGGGTTAACCACCCAGTCGGGATGAACCATGTAATTGGCCCGGTCCGGTGTAAGTTTTGCGTTTTTCCCGCGCAGCAACCGATCAATTTTGGCCGCGCCATGCAGCAATGCAGCAGGCATATGGGGCGCCCACACCGTCTTGCCCATGGCAGCACCAATAATCTGGGCCATTTCACGATGTTCCCAGCCATTGCGGCGCCCATCATCGGGTTCAAAAACCTGGCCTGAAATTTTTTGGTCAGTCCGCGCCAATGCCGCCAATAATTCAGCCAAATCCTGAACATGGATGAGCGAGGTCCGGCCTGCTGGCGGTAATGGAACCAAACCATATCTGGCTGCCCGAAATAATTCGAACATGTCTTTATCGCGCGGCCCATAAACGGCCGGCGGGCGCACTATTGTCCAGTCAAGATCACTGGCAACCACTAGCTCCTCCGCCCGCGCTTTGGATGCGCCATAGGCTGATAATTGCGGTTCGCGCGCAGAAAGCGAGGAGATAAAGATAAACCGCTGGGTCCCGGCCCGCCTAGCCGCATCGATCATGGCGCGGGTGCCAGTAACATTGGCCGCTTCAAAATCATCAGGGTTCACGCTATTGGTCAGGCCGGCAATATGGATTACCGCGTCCGCCCCTTCGACCAAGCGATCAAGCGCCGCAAAATTCGATAAATTGCCCGTAATCCAATCCATCGCCGGGCGATCATCAGGCGCGTTACGGGCCAGTGCGCGCACTGCAATGGAACGCGCCTCGTGCACATCCAACGTGGCCTGTCCAACAAAACCGGTGCCGCCGGTTATGGCTATGGTCACAGCAGCACCATATCATCCCGGTGCATAACAGCAGAACGGGGCGCATAACCAAGAACGTCCTCTTGTTCAGGTTCGCGCAGGCCCATAATCGCGCGGCATTCTGCGGCCGAATATTCAACCAGACCCTGCGCCATTGCGCGCCCATCTATGCTGCAAATGATAAGAGCATCACCGCGGTCAAAATCACCTTCCACGGCGGTAAGCCCTGCTGCCAGCAGGCTTGACCCTGATTCAAGCGCTTTGCTGCAACCGCTGTCCACCGTCAGCGTGCCCCGCAGATCAAGCCGTCCGCCAAGCCACGCCTTGCGGCCCGCATCGCTGCGCTGCGGCAAGAACAAGGTGCCGCGATCATCCTCCAGCGCGCTGCGGATCGGATATTTGCGCGTGCCATTGAGGATTGCCAGCACAATTCCGGCACGCTCTGCAATTTCCACCGCCTTCAATTTGGAAGTCATACCGCCTGAACCAAGGCCCGATGCCGAGCCATCATCGGCCATGTCGCGGATTGCATCCGTTACACCGTCAACCACGCGGAGCATCTTGGCAGCCGGATCAGAGGGATTGCGATCATACAATCCATCCACATCGGACAGCAGCAAAACCGCATCCGCATCCGCAGCCTGCGCGACCCGCGCAGCCAGCCGGTCATTATCCCCAAAGCGGAGTGCCTCTGTAGCAACGCTATCATTTTCATTGACCACCGGCACAATGCCCGCTTTCAACAAACGGCGCAGGGTGGCTGATACATTGAGATAGCGGCGCCGCTCCTCCATATCACCCAGCGTCAACAGCATCTGCGCTGCACCAAGACCGTGGCGTTCAAGTATGCCGGACCACAGGCCAGCCAATTCGATCTGACCGACCGAGGCAGCCGCCTGCGCGTCCGCCAGATTATTCATCGCGTTTTTTCCGCGCCCACCTTTGGACAGCCCCATTCGCGCAGCACCCAGCGCAACAGAGCCTGAACTCACAATAACTACTTGCTGCCCCGCCGCGCGCATTGCAGCGATCTCTTCGGCCAGACCAACCAGCCAATCATGGCGCGGCTGGCCATTTTCACCAACCAACAACGCTGATCCAACCTTGATCACCAACCTCGGGGTGGCATCCGGGTTCGATAAATCCTGAAGATCAATAATTTCCGTCGTCAACGGGTTAGCCCCACGTATGGTTAAGTTGAGTTATTCTTATAGCGGCGACCAAGAGGCCGCCTCTGCTATATTTTCTTCTTCTCTGCCTTTGGTTTCTGTCGAAGTGCGATCCGGCAGGTAGGCCAACACAGAATCGAGCAATTGTTCAACCCCCGCCCCGGTTGCACCTGAAATCGCAAAAACCTTATCAGCGCCTGCGGCCCGCAATTCAGCCGAAAACCCTTCTACCAATTCTGTATCCGCCAGATCGACCTTGTTAAGTGCAACCAATTGCACCTTGTCTTCAAGGCCTGCACCATAGGCTTCCAATTCATTTTCCACGATTTGCATCGCTTGGGCTGGATCATCGCCGGAAATATCAACCAGATGGATAAGCACCCGGCACCGTTCAATATGGCCCAGAAAACGATCGCCAATCCCGGCGCCGTCTGCAGCCCCCTCAATCAGGCCGGGAATATCAGCGATCACAAATTCACGGTTCTTGTGGCGCACCACGCCCAATTTGGGCACCAATGTGGTGAAGGCATAGGCCCCAACCTTGGCCTGGGCGTTGGATACCTGATTGATGAAAGTTGATTTGCCAGCATTGGGCAGGCCCAACAAACCAACATCAGCAAGCAGTTTCAGCCTCAGCCAAACCCACAATTCCTGCCCCGCTTCGCCCGGCTGATGTTGCCGGGGTGCGCGATTGGTTGAACTTTTATAACTGGCATTGCCGCGCCCGCCAATTCCGCCTTCCATCAAGGTAATAACTTGCCCGACTTCGGTGAAATCGGCCAGCACATCTTCCTTGTCTTCCGACAGGATCTGGGTCCCGACCGGAACCTCGATAACCAAATCAGGGGCGCCGGCCCCGGTCCGGTCACGGCCCATCCCGTGGGTGCCGCGCCGCGCCTTGAAATGCTGCGAATACCGAAAGTCGATTAGTGTATTAAGCCCTTGAACGGCCTTGAATACAATATCGCCGCCCTTACCCCCGCTACCGCCGTCAGGTCCGCCATATTCAACGTATTTTTCACGGCGAAAACTAACCGCGCCCGGTCCACCTGCCCCGGAACGGAGGAAGATCTTCGCCTGATCAAGAAAATGCATGATCCCCCCTTAGAGGGTCCTGCCCTCCGAGACGAGTCCTGATATTGAACAATTTGTCTTTGCCCTGTGCAGCGCCTTAATCTGAACCTGCGCCGCGGGCTGGCTGGGTCAAAGGCTGGGTCGAAGGCTGGGTCAAGGGTTGGGGCCCAAAGCCCGGCTGTGCTTCCGGCAGCGCAGCTTGTCCAACTTGCGAAGTTTGTGTTCCTGCCTGAACAACCCGCACAGGATATGTGGCCGCAGTGTTCGCGCCTGATCCGGCGGCCTGCCCACCAGCAAAGGATGCCGGATAGGCTGGTCTACGCGGGCCATAATTGGCATCCCACTGGGCAACATCAACCCGATATTGCTCATAATTACGGTAGAAATCCTCAAATACCGCTTCAATCGAAACCAAACTGCGAGCAGAAAAAGCCTCTAGATCCTCTGGCGCAACCAGCATCGATTGGTCCGCGACACGCGTTGCCACACGGCAAAATTCTTTCTGCGTCGGCGGCAGGGCAAAATAATTATAGACCCGCGTCATATATTCATCCTGCTCCCGGCGGCCAGACGATCCAAAACGGCCCTTAAACTCCTTGTTCACTGCGCGGCTTACTGAGGCCAATCTACGTTTATGGCGTTTAAGCAGTGATTTATATGCTGGCAGGATCGCGCTGTATTGCGGGGCGAGGCAATTGAGCGCAGCCACGTTCAATGCAGAACGCACATTCCACACCGTTAAGGCGGGGCTGAGGCGGGAATTTACCGTCTGGCGCATTCCATCCACGCCAACCTCTGGGATTGCCATCATCGTGACAGCACCGCTGGGCGGCACCGGGCGCGATGGGATCACCACCTGCGCGGGCGGCGGCGGCGGGGGCGGGGGCGGTGGGGGCGGCGTTGTGCAGGCAGCCAATATGGAGAGGCCAGCGGCCACCACCACAATCCGAATTCCTGACTTGCGCATCTCGAACATGGAACGAGGCCCTCTTGATTACCGGCAAACTTTATACATGCAGCAGCCTTACAATCGGCTGAATTACCAGCCTAGCGGCGGCGAAGGGCAAAGAAAATGCCCGAAGTGCGCTAAGCACTCCGGGCATCGATAGGACGAGTCCCATTCGCGGTGAACCGTTCTTGCTCAGTTGCGGTTGCCCATGAACCGCAGCAGGAATAGGAACATGTTGATGAAATCCAGATAGAGGCTGAGCGCACCCATCACCACCATCTTACCCATCGGATAAGTTTGGGCGATTGCAGGGTTTGTCATCTTCGCCTGCTGAATGGACAGATAATCATTCTTCAGGCGCTGGGTATCATAGGCGGTCAAACCTGCAAAAATCAGCACACCGAGGAAGCTGACTGCCAGTTCAAGCACGCTTGATTGCATGAAAATATTGATCACGCTGGCAATGATCAGCCCGATCACACCCATAATCAGAAAACTGCCCCAGCCCGACAGATCCTTTTTGGTGGTATAACCAAACAAGCTCAGGCCCGCAAAAGCGCCCGCTGTGGCAAAAAATGTCGCCGCAATCGAACCACCGGTATAGACCAGAAAAACAGAAGATAGCGATAGGCCCATAACGGCCGCAAAACCCCAGAACATCGCCTGAAGGCCCGCTGTACTGAATTTATTCTGGCCAAAACTCATCGCAAAAACAAAGCCGAGCGGGGATAACATAATGATCCAGCTCAGAATGCCGCCGCCCATCAATACCGTTTCAGCCATGCCCGAACGTGCGAACAACAATGCCACAATGCCGGTAAGCATAACGCCCGATGCCATATAATTATATATGGACAACATATGTTTACGCAGCCCAGCATCGAATATTTCGCGGCCTGCAATTTCACCGCTTAGCCCGGGAGACGTGCCGAAACCGCTGCGTGTGGATTGGGAATCTTTCCAATCTGCCATTGTAATATACACTCCATTTTCGGCGCCCCATCAGGCGCCGGTTCTGAAATGCAATATCGGGGCTGAGCGCAGATTTTTCAAGTAAAACCGGATAAACGCCTATCCGCGCAAATTAACCCTTTGTCTGCGCCGCCTGCGCCAATTCTTCGCCGCGATCACGCGCCGCGCGCAAACATTTTTCCAACAATCGTTCCAATCCGGCGCCATCATCAAGCACATCGAT
>Ga0209345_10006379_pt1 | contig 10692 bp, 12 predicted proteins | sample Cruoilmetagenom7_FD_187294 | JGI IMG/M metagenome (GOLD analysis project Ga0209345, IMG submission 187294) | Oil polluted marine microbial communities from Coal Oil Point, Santa Barbara, California, USA - Sample 7 (SPAdes) (version 2) | ecosystem: Environmental > Aquatic > Marine > Oil seeps ... | reverse complement strand
GATCTTCTCACTCTGAATTTGGCAAAAAAATACAAAGTGGTGAATTTGGATTACAGACGCTTACTAAAAAATGGCGCGCTTTTCGCAACGTTTCACTTTGTCATCATTTTGGGATATACAATGGTGTACACTTTAATATTTAGTTAAGGAGTTTTTACTATTACTTAACTATAGTGAGGATTTATTAAAAATAATAATAATAATGATAAAAGAAAAAAAAGAAGGTAATATTTTTCCATATAATATTGAAAATAATTCATTCATGTTAAAAAGTTAAAACTTAGTGAGTAAAATAAATAAACCACTTCTTCAAGTTTTTCTCAAAGATGATGATGAAAATTTCTGTTCCAAATGTTGTAAGACTCGGTAAGTAATAGAAAGGATGATTCAAAATATTCCAGACCTTAAAAATGCTATAAAAATAGAATACAAACATATTTTTTTAAAAGAAACCGTTGAGAGATTTGGTGAAATGACCCCTCCAGTTGTTATGATTAATAGCCGTATTTTTTCAGAAGGTCATGTTCCTATTATTAAGAAATTATCTGGTGAATTAATATCGTTAATATATCAGAGTTAAATTTATTTAAACTACTCTTTATAACGAAGTTCATATCAAAAGAAAAATAAATATGACCTGTTTTAGAATTGTATTTATTTCTTTTCTCTTAATGCTTATGCTACTATCACAACTATAAAACAACAAATGGCTAAAGTTAGTGATATAGGGGTCATGATAAGCTTTTCCCATTTGCTTTTTGAAATAACATTCATCAATGTATTAAAAGCTAAATAAACCGCAATTATCCAAACGAAAACCGTTACAAACATCAGATTATTGAAGATGGTTATTATTTCAGCTCGCTCTAATACTGATAATGATGCGAATAAAAAAATTACAATACCTATTAAGCTGGTTATTTTCATTTTATAAGGAAGTTTCTCATATTTCCCACCATAAGCTAAACGCCCAAGAGGTAGACCTAATACAAGTAGTAACTGGAAAATGCTCATCCCCGTAAATAAAACAATGGCAATTATAGTAGCTATCAATACAATCATTTTATAATTCCTCTATTTGAAGATTATTTATTGAGTATTATTCAATATTGTCCTACCTTTATATATAATTGCAACTTCGACCCTAGCGAAATACGCTTTATTGGTTAATTTTTTATAGATGTAACGATTTTATTATAAAGAATGAAGGGATTGGATAAACTTAAAGAAAAACTACCCGATTATCAAGGAAAAAAGCTACTTATATTTATGGTAATGGCTTTTAGTTCTTTTATAATTTCGATAGTGTTCCAATTAATAATGGATTCTTTACCGCGGATTTTTCCAGACATAGCCATATTACAGTTAATTGCGCCTTTAACTCCTATTATTGGGTCACTATTAGTCTTATTTATTGGTTTAATGATAGTGCGTAGCTTTTGGAACATTCGCGATAAATACATATCTAATTATGGGGCAAAGGCGTATCAAAAAGCGTTTCGACTTGTAGCAATCGGTGTTCCAATAGTTATTTCTGTCGTCGTTCATAGTATTTTCCCAACTGATCTAATTGCGAGATACGGAGATACGGGTGATTATAGCTACTATCTAGGAACCCCTATATCTGAGCTTCTATTGATATTTCCGCCTTTATTTCTCTATATAAGGATAGCTCTGTTTTTCATATTTTTATTATTAGGATTAACTGTGGTTTTTAAAGCGTTAGGTATCTTTGGCATTGATAATATGGCACTAGTCTATATTTTTTATCCAAATGAATCAACGCTTCAAAATCACGAGATTTATTCTATATTACGTCACCCAACCTACCATAGTTTAATGCTAATTAGTATTGGAAGCATATTTTTAAGATTCTCCATTTATTCAGTTATCTACTTTTTTATATTTTTAGTGGGAATGAAGATTCACCTTAAATTGGTTGAAGAAAAAGAACTCATTGAAAGATTTGGGGAACATTACAAAAAATATAGGGAAAATGTACCAGCTTTTTTTGTTAAATTAAAAGATGTTAAAAAATATTTTTCTATACTCCTGAACAAATAAATTCAGACTTTTATTTGTTTTTCGGTCTAAATCCAATTTACTGCGCTAATTTCTCTTTTATTTGAGCAACTAATTTTTCGCTCTCTTCAGAATCAGTTAAAAATTCGATATCTAAGGGTGATGAAATCCCTAATTCTAATTCAACGGCTCTTTTAATTTGATCTTGTTCAAAAATCGATCCGTTTGTAACCTCTGGTGTTGTTCCAAGAATTCGCAATATTGCGACTCCCACGGCGTCAATAGCTACTTTATCTGTGCCAGAAACAAATACATTAGCTTCTACGCGGGTACCTTCCATAGGTCCACGATCAACAAATGTAGTAACGCCATCCATAACGATCAAGTCAGGTTTATAAACGCTGTTAATCTCTGCTATCATTTCCCTTTGATACTTTGAGGAGTGTAACTCTGACATGTTTTTTTTATTGACTAATCCTACTGCGTTCTTTAGTGAGATAGTAAATTGTCCACCATACATGTGAGTTTTTAGGCAGCAAGTTTCAATAATACATTCTGCCTCGTCGTAAATTTTGGCAAAAAGGAATCCTTCTTTCCAATGATTACCATTAGGGTTTTTATGGACATACTCATCCTTACTTATATCTGATAAATCAACTATTTTAAATCCTAATTCTTTTGCTAAAGCGTTTAAACCTTTTTTCTCGAAAACTTCCGAAGTTTTAGCTGGACCAGCTCGCTCTGCAAGTGTTATCGATTCTGCACCCATTTCCTTTAGCTTTAAAACGAGTTGCTTCACAGTTTCCATTGAGCTTGAAGCAGGAGGAGGATCGGCAGTATTAAAATTTGGTTTAAAGATAACGTTTTTGCCCTTAACGGGATTAATATCTAATAATTTGAGGGACTTAGTTACGCCATATACGCGATCTTTTGTCGAAACAACTGCTACTTTAGTCATTATATCCACCATATATTAAGTAGCTAATAGGATGTATACTTTAAAATTTGACTGTTTTAATAATAAAATATATAGAAAAAGCTCAATTCAAATCTTTTTTATATTGGAGTGTTTTATCTTCTTTTATGAGTATCTTAAATTTGTTTATTGAAATTGAGCTTAAACTTAAACAATACAAATTACAGTTTATTTTTCTGTTTTTATTTTGGTTTGGCGGTTTTATTTCTTTCATTATTATTGAGCCTAATCACAGTTTGTTTGAATACATCCTATACTCCTTGACTGTACGCCGTCCAGTAAGTGCTGTGGATTTCACTAATTTTTACGCCTTAGTGTGGCCGATTTTATTAGAGGTGATTGTTTTTGGATTTATTATGGGGGAATTAATGGAAAAATATAACCCTGTTATTACCAGTAGAATTCTCGCTAAGCACAAGCGCAACCATACCGTAATTATTGGATTTAACCATATATCTGAAAGGATAATTGAATATTGTATTGATAATAAGGAATCATTTTGTATCATAGAGGATAATATAGAATTAGTCGAAGATTTAATCAGCATGGGGCATCCGGTAGTCGTTGGTGACCCTACTGAGACAACTAACCTTGCATTTGCGAACGTAAAGCGAGCTAGGGAAATTTTTATTAATTCAGATGATACTAGAATAGTAATAATTTGCACAGAAAAAATCCGCAAAGTCAATGAAATATGCCCAATTTATGTACGCGCATTTGAAGACCATGTGCGAGAATATCTTAAACAACCACCTTTAAACTCAATTTCATTTTCCACTTCAAAATGGGCAATGGATGGCATCCACAAATGGACAAAAAACAAAACAGGAAAAGTAATTGTAATTGGACGTGATTCTTTAACCCATCGAATTGCACATGACATTTCTTTGAATCTGGAGAGGGAAGTATTCCTTTTTGACGATATACACGATGGTATTGAGTTTGTGGTAAATCCGAATTTACATATTATAAATGAATTTGCTTGTTTTTTAAGTGATTTACTACAACATGTAAATTTAGATGAAGTGACCCAGGTATTTATTTGTTGGAAAGATGATTCAGAATTTGATGAATCATTGTATATAACTTCAAAACTTTATCTACGATATCCTCATATTAAGATATTTGTGCGAATATTTGACGAAGAACTCTTAGATTTAGTCGAAAAATATAATGCTAAAACCTTTTCTACTTCTAACAACGCGTTTAAAATGCTCCAAAAAATGGTTCAACCTAATTCTGCTATTGTTCCCAAAACCTATGATTACTAGTCGGATATTATCCTTTTTTTTTCTCCTTTTAAGTTCAAAGAATAGAATAATTTATTTACCCAATAAGTTCCGAATTTCTTTTAAAGAACATTCTCGATAACTTTCTTTTGTAAAAGATGCTGGATGCTTTTTCATTTTTTCTAAAAGGGGGGATTTAAATTTAAAATAAATTTCTGTAGTTGCGATACCAAATACTAAGCTCCAAAGTAAATAAGTAAATTCAAAGAGATTTCTTTCCTTAATTTCTTTAGCTTCCATTGCAGTTTTTATAATATCTTTTAATTTTTCTAAGAATCCAGATTGTTGATATTTTTTTTCTATTGGTCCAATTTTTTTAGAGAAGGGAATAGGTATAATGAACATAATTTGGAAGCGATTGAAATCTTCATTTGCATAGTTTAAAAAGTGTTCTACTAATTTCATCAAAAGATCCACCATTGTTCCTTTATGTTTTTTAACAATGCTGTCAAATTTTATTGAATAAATATTAAAATATTTTTTCCGAATGGCAATCCAAAGTTCTCGCTTACTCTGCACATATGTATAAAGGAAAGTTTGAGTCATATTCAAGTGTTTTGCTAACTTTCGCATGGTTAAAGCGTCAGGGCCACTATCAACAAATAAATCCTTTCCAACTTCAAGTATTTGTTGAAAATTATTCGCCTTTTGAGCTTTTGAACGTGCGCGTGGCTTTTTTTTATTAATATTTTTCATTAATATCACTTTTAAAGCTAGTGAAAAAAAAAAAAAAGATTTTTGTTTTATAGCACTTTAGAGATCCATCTCAATCAATTTTTCCTTGTTTGCTATGGCGATATCTTTAGTTATTACATTCATTTTGAAAAAAATAAGTGTCGCAATTAATGAAATAATAGCGGGGATTATTGACATTTGGACATTTAAACCAATTTTTGCAAAATCAGTATTGGCAGTACCAAGTGTCGGGTTATAACCTGTAATGGCGGCTACAATCATAAAAATTAGTATTTGCCAAGTTACACCAGTTGCCCCGAAAAATCTCATTATTCCTAAGTAGCTACTTTCCTCACGAACACCTGATTTTACTGTGGCATTATCAATCGCTTCAGAATATACCGCAGTTAAAATCAAACCTTGTCCACCGTGTCCTATACCTCCAATAGCACTCAACAAAATTGCTGAAGGGAGATCTACTGCAAATATAAAAATAGCACCACCGATAACCGTTGATATCAAAGCATAGAAGTAAGTTGTTTTTGTACCATATTTTCTTGCGATTTTCATCCAAATAGGAATTGTAATAAAACTTACAAGAAGAAATGAAATTTGTGGTAATGCAGACATTCCTATTGGTAATCCTAAAGTATCAATAACAAAGAAATCAATTCCCACTGAAACGCAAGTAATTGATACTACCCAAGCTATATAAGCAATAAGAAATCCAACCCAATTTCTATCCTTAAATGCTTTAATCAAAAACTCTTTAAGTGGAGATGAACTCTTTCCTTCGTCATTTAATCTTGTTCGAAAATCTCTCATTTCAGCTGGTTCATGGACACTCCAACCAAAGGGTATAGCCAATATTAAAAAAAGGATTGTTATTATTATTGCCATCATCAAATAAGCTGTCGCATTTGTTTCCCCGCCAAACATTCCAAGAATTATCACCGGTAAAAATCCTGCTAATAATGAGCCTATTCCTCCTATTATATGGGAATAGGAACCATATTTTACTCTTTGCTTTTGATCTCGGAATAAATCGACACCAAAGCTACCACTACCTAATTCAAAAAGGGTTTGCAAAGCATCATAAAGAATTAACACAAAAAGTAGCCAAACAATAGTAAGTACCGGGTCATTAGTTATAGGTAGGTAAAGCAAAATCAGAGATAATGAAGCTCCAATGAGCCCAATCATGATAAAGGGAAATCTTTTTCCAAATCTTGATGTAAATCTTGAGGAGCGATCTAATAAATAGCCTGATAGAGGGTCATTGACGGCATCCCAAACTGAATAAATTACGATAATCAAAAAAATCATTGGAATTGAGATCCCAAGCGCCTTCTGACCATATAATTGAATTTTGTTGCGTATTGCCCACATCATATTGAGGATGAAAAAACCCAATGAATAAGCCAACATTTTTTTATTACTAAAGGGTTTATATTTTATCGCTTCTTTAGAAACTGACATTGTATTTTCTCTCGATTTTATTTTGAATTATGTAAATTTTTAATATATAATTATTTTTAAAAAGATAACATTACATTGTAATCTTATTTAATAATATTTAAATCTTTTTAAAACATTCGACGAAGAAGAGACAAAATTGCTAGTGAGCGGAAAGAGCATAAAACAGCTTCCTGAAGAAACAAGAAAAAAAGTTGAAAAACATGACTTAGCCAACTATTTAAGTGTCTATCCTCGGAATTTAGGCGTTATTCTCAAAAGATATTAGCAGATATAAATAGATGTAAGAAAAATTATCTTCTTTAAAAATTATAATTTACTCTTTTCTCTCTTTTTTTTCAGCTAAAGCGAAACCGAATATTTCACCACCAATTATAACAACATCAGAGTATGACATCTTTAATCACCACTCTTATATTTTAAATATGTTCATTTTTATACAATATTTCTCCAAAATAAACTGTTAAAGCAATTAAACATCTATAGATATATTTAGTTAGAAAGAAAAAAACGAATTATTAAACTTTATATACTCTAGTCTTAAATTGGATGTATTTTGTACTCATATCGGGATTAGATCTGAAAATAAATCTGCTCAAATCGATTTCCTACTTGAAAAAATAACTGAGATTTCTATGTCTTCCAAACAAGTTTTAATGGGTGATTTTAACTTACGAGATGATACTAATGAAATAGGAAATGTTCTTGTTTACTTTAACGACACAGCAGCAGAATTTGGAGCCTCTCCTCAAGCTTCAATTGATTACATATTCGCAACGGGATATCAAGAAATTACAGAAAGCCATGTAATTATAGACATGATACCAAATATCGATAATCCTGCTGAATTTGGTTCTGATCACTTACCAGTTGTATCGACCTTAATATTTTCTTAAATCAAAATTCAAAAAAAGAAATAGTTGATAAATACTGGTCTACACTTTTTTTAAATTAATTAGGGAATTATAGACTTTAATTATCAAATAAGAATTAAAATAATATAAAAATAGAATTTGTTGAAATTAAAATGAAAGCGCTAATTTTAATTGGAAGTAAAACGGACGACAGTGAATCGGCGAAGATCCACGAAATAGTGTTGGAAGAACTTAAAAAGTTAAATTGGGATGAGACTTCAATAGTTCTTGAAGATAAAAAGATCGCTTATTGCTTGGGATGTTTCGGATGTTGGGTTCAAACGCCCGGTGAATGCGTAATTAAAGATTATGAAGAAACTATTGTAAGGAAGATGGTTCACAGCGATCTTATAATATATATTACTCCAATAGTTTTTGGGGGGTACTCGTCAATTCTAAAGAAGGCATTAGATCGTCAAATCTCTCGAGTTTTACCTTTTTTTACGAAAATTGATGGGGAAGTTCACCACAAAAAGAGGTACGAAAAAGGACCATCGTTATTAAGCATAGGAATTTTAGATAAACCTGACGCTGAAAAAGAGGAAGTTTTTAAAACTTTAGTTGCTCGCAATTCTATTAATATGTGGAGCCCATATCAACAAGCGATGATATACACAAGAGATCAAGATTCGCTAGATTTCGTTAATAATTTTAATAAAGCATTAAGAGAGGTAAAGGCGATATTATGAAAAAATATGAAAATGTTTTATTACTTGTTGGTAGTCCTAAGGGTTCATTAAGCAGTTCTGTTTCTCTTGGAAGTTATTTAACCTCAAAGTTAGAGGAATTAGGGTTATCTATAGATACGGAATATATTTATAAACTCGTTAAAAAAGAAGATGGGCAGAAAAAACTACTTTCTAAAGTGGAGGCTGCTGATCTCATAATTTTAGCGTTCCCTCTTTACATTGATTGTTTGCCTGCTGGGGTTATTAAAGCGCTGGAGCTCATTGCTGATCACAGACCGTCAATAAACAATCCAAAAAAACAAGGATTTGTCGTGATAATCAACTGTGGTTTTCCAGAAACGCAACATAATAATGTTGCGGTGTCAATCTGTAAAATCTTTGCTCGTGAAGTAGGCTTTGAGTGGAAAGGTGCTTTAGCTCTTGGAATGGGTGCGGTATTTGGTGGTAAATCCTTAGAAGAACGCGGTGGAATGGCGAAAAATGTAATAAGAGGTTTTGATATTGCAGCACAAGCTTTATCCGAATCAGAAAATATTCCGGAAGAAGCTATTAAGCTTGTAGGAAAAAAGTTCATGCCCTTTAACCTATATATAAAAATGGGAAATCTAGGCTGGAAACTCCGAGCAAGAAAATTCGGAGCTCGCAAAAAAATAAAAGACCAACCGTATCTTTAGAATTCTCATTGGAGCGAATGCTTAACTTTACTACAACCTAGAAATCCTTTAACCATATTTAACTTCAGAATAATTTCAATTTTTGTACCATAGTAGTAAATTTTTTAAATTCATGTATCTTTAGTTGAATACAGAGGAAACATATAATACTTGCTTTCTATTTTGGTATAAGAATAGTTTTTGTAGAATATTAATTAGTAAATGACTTGATGGCACTTATAATGAAGAGATTGTAGCTAATGGAAATTAAAACTCGAAAAACTGATTTAGTGTTTAAAATGTGTATATTTGGAGATTCAGGTGTTGGTAAATCAACATTGATCAACCGTTATGTTACTGCTAAATTTGATCGTGACCTCAAGTCAACTTTAGGAGCGGCAATTTTGATGAAATTCATAGAAACGGAAACTATGAGAATAAAACTTCAAATTTGGGACTTTGGCGGAGAGGATAAGTTTAAATCTCTTTTACCTAGCTATGCTCAAGGATCTTCTGCAGCTATTTTTATGTGCGACATTTCTAATCGTGATAGCATTACGAATATAGATAACTGGCTTTTGACATTTAACGAAGGACTGAATAATCGGAACCCAAAATTTCCCTTAATAGTAGTTGGTGGAAAATTAGACTTAGAAGAAAAACGATCTTTGAGTAAGAAAGATATTGAAGCTATACTTACAGTACGAGAAGAATTTGATTATCTCGAATGTTCTTCAAAAACCGGAGAAAATGTGGATTTGTTATTTCAAATTTTAGTCGATAAAATGTTGATTTATGGAAACATTCTACCATCTAAAAGATAGAATCCAATCTTAATTTTCCTTTTAGGCTTAAATTAACTTTTTTAGTAGTGGATCTTTTAATTTTATAAGATGGATGGTGTAAACATTTGGGAAAATGCCAATTGGACCGTACAGGCACGTAATATCATCAAAGCTCTTAAAGAATTCCCCGTAAACTCGAAAATAATTATGATTCTGCGACACTCACATAGAAATGATCCTACTGAATTAGAGAAATTGCATGAACTGAGGTTAACCCCTCAAGGACATCAAGTAGCCAAGATATTTGGTCAAAAATTACCTAATGAAAGGGCAATTAGGCTGTATCACAGTCCTGTAGGTCGCTGTCAAGAAACGGCAGAAGATATTTTAACCGGATTTAAAGCCATTGGAGGAAATGGAGCGTTAAAAGGGGCACTTACGCCATTATTTTTCGCGGGAACTGCTCCAAAATTTTTCCAAGATATTAATGTAAAAGAATCTCCTCTTGGATTTATGTTTCGTTGGGCTGTTGGTTTCTATTCTCCAGATTTAATATCTCCACTCCAAAATTATTGCCAAAAGGCGGCAGAGATTATTTGGAATGGTATTAAAGATGCTCCAGAGAGAGGGATAGACATTCACATAACGCACGATGTTTTCTTAATTGCGTTACGCTTCGGATGGTTTGGAATACCTCCCAGCGAGGAATGGGTTCCCTTTTTAGGTGGAATTGCATTCAATTTAATAGATAATAAAATTAAATTATTTGTTAAAAATCAATTTATTTCGATGAATGCTCCCTATTGGTGGAAAACCGAATTTAATTGTGCTATTTAAAATTCAGACCTACATTTAGTGCAGACACGTTTTTTCGCGTAAATTCTTCTTGGTACATAGCTAATCAAACGCTTTTTATCATCAACTTCTTTGATGGCGAAACCCAAGGCTCCGCATTTAGGACATTTTCTTTTATTAGTAGAATTGCTAGTGCTAGGTGAGGTTGCTAGAGATATTTGTTGATTAGGCACTTTTATTGTATCTATTTGTTGATTCGTATGTTGAGGTGGATTTAATTGTTGTTGAGGTGGATTTAATTGTTGTTGAGGTAGATTTAATTGTTGTTGAGGTGGATTTAATTGTTGTTGAGGTGGATTTAATTGTTGTTGAGGTAGATTTAATTGTTGTTGAGGTAGATTTAATTGTTGTTGAGGTG
>Ga0209345_10006378_pt1 | contig 10693 bp, 11 predicted proteins | sample Cruoilmetagenom7_FD_187294 | JGI IMG/M metagenome (GOLD analysis project Ga0209345, IMG submission 187294) | Oil polluted marine microbial communities from Coal Oil Point, Santa Barbara, California, USA - Sample 7 (SPAdes) (version 2) | ecosystem: Environmental > Aquatic > Marine > Oil seeps ... | reverse complement strand
TGGAGCGCACAAAGCTAGACGCCGCTTCGATGCTTTCCTTCATCACATCGCCCAATTTGCCCGTGGTTTTCATCCGGCCTTTGCCCGGCAAGCGCAGAGCTTCAATGTGCAGCAAATCGCCACCCACACTTGTCCACGCCAAGCCCGTAACCACGCCAATTTGGTTTTGCTCTTCAGCGAGGCCAAATTTAAAGCGCTTCACGCCCAAGAATTCCTCAATGTTATCAGAGGTTACCGTTACGGTTTCCTCTTCTTTCTTGATGATCTTGGTCACAGCCTTGCGCGCCAATTTAGCTATTTCGCGCTCAAGGTTCCGCACGCCCGCCTCGCGGGTGTAATAGCGGATGATGTCCCGAAGTGCGCTATCTTCAAGCGTAAATTCATTCGCTTTCAGCCCGTGGCCCTTTTTCTGCTTTTCAATAAGGTGCTGCTTGGCGATCTCAGATTTTTCGTCCTCGGTGTAGCCTGCAAGGCTGATGATTTCCATCCGGTCCAGCAAGGGCCCCGCCATGTTATAGCTGTTGGCCGTAGTCAAAAACATCACGTTTGAAAGGTCATATTCGACCTCAAGATAGTGGTCCGTAAAGGTGCTGTTTTGCTCAGGGTCAAGCACTTCGAGCAGCGCTGAAGACGGGTCGCCACGGTGGTCGCGGCCCATTTTGTCGATTTCGTCGAGCAAAATAAGCGGATTTACCGTTTTGGCCTTTTTCATAGATTGAATAATCTTGCCCGGCATAGAGCCAATATATGTCCGCCGATGGCCACGAATTTCGCTTTCATCCGAAACGCCCCCCAAGGAAATGCGGATAAACTCACGCCCCGTGGCCCGCGCAACAGATTTGCCCAAGCTGGTTTTACCCACACCCGGAGGGCCAACGAGGCACAGGATTGGCCCCTTCAGCTTACGCGAGCGCTGCTGCACCGCGAGGTACTCAACAATGCGTTCTTTAACCTTCTCAAGGCCGTAATGGTCTGTATCGAGCACTTTTTGCGCCGCATTCAGGTCTTTTTTCACCCGTGTGCGTTTGGCCCACGGGATAGAAATAATCCAATCCAGATAATTGCGCACCACGGTGGCCTCAGCAGACATCGGCGACATTGATTTGAGCTTCTTGAGCTCCGCAGCCGCCTTCTCTTCCGCGTCCTTCGAAAGCTTTACCTCAGCAATTTTAGCTTCCAGCTCGGCTATTTCGCCGCCGCCTTCTTCACCGTCACCCAGCTCTTTCTGAATGGCCTTCATTTGCTCATTCAGGTAATATTCGCGCTGGGTGCGCTCCATTTGTGATTTCACACGGCTCTTGATTTTGCGCTCAACTTTCAGCACCGACATCTCGCTGTGCATCAGCTCAAATACCTTTTCGAGCCGCGCTTCCAGCCCTTCGATCTCAAGCAAAGCCTGCTTGTCTTCTTGCTCCACGCTCAAATGCCCAGCCACGGTATCAGCCAATTGCGCCGGATCTTTAGCGTCTTTCACCGCCTCCAAGGCCTCATCGGACACGTTCGTGTTTAGTTTGGCATAGCGGCCAAATTCAGCTGTGACCGACCGCCCCAGCGCTTCAATCTCGTCCGAGCGCTCTTCTGCGGCCTCCAGCAAATTTGCTTCGGCTTCAAAATAGTCCTCATTATCCAAGAACTCAGTGATCTTGGCCCGCTGTTTACCCTCAACCAGCACTTTTACAGTGCCGTCGGGCAGCTTTAATAGTTGCAACACGTTGGCCAATACACCCGTGCGGTGGATGCTCTCAACCGTTGGTTCGTCCTCGGAAGGGTCCATCTGGCTAGAAAGCAAAATCTCTTTATTGTCTTCCATCACCTCTTCAAGCGCGCGCACAGATTTCTCACGGCCAACAAAAAGTGGCACAATCATGTGGGGGAAAACCACAATATCACGCAGGGGCAAAACAGGAAGGGTAACGGTGTTCAGCTCGGTCATACAAAATCCTCATTTTGGCAAGGTGCAGCGCCCCGATTATTCGGCAGCTTCTACGCCTTCCATTCGTTGGTTAGAAAATGGCGACTGATGGCGGGAAATTCAAGGCCCATTGTGCAAAACTATCCCACAGATTCTATGCCGATGCGGGCTCTACGTATTTAGCGGTGTCAGATTTGCCCGCTTTATCCGCTCCAAAAGCTCAATACGGTTTCCAAACGGGTCTTCCACAAATATCCGCTTGGCGTCTGGCAGCGGCGGCTGGTGCGAAATCTTTACCCCCGCCGATTCAAGCCGCGCTTGCAATGCATCTAAATCATGCACCAAAAACGCCGGATGTGCCTTTTTGGCGGGGCGAAACTCGGGCTCTACCCCGACATGCAGTTCTTGTGCGCCACAGGAAAACCAGCAGCCGCCCCGCCCTTTTAGACTCTCTGGCTTAGCTAATTCTGTCAGCCCCAAAATGCCGGTAAAGAAAGCGCGGGCGCGCGGTTCTTCCCCCTTGGGCATCGCGAGCTGGACGTGGTGAATGCCAATAATCATTTTATGTGTATACAGTGGTATACAGCATAAGTCAAATCGGCGCCAAATCCCCTTCTGCGCGCCTTTCATGAAATCCAGCGGCAAAATCATCCAAGGCCCCAGCCTCGATCGCGCCGCGTAGCCCTGCCATTAGTTCTTGATAATAATGCAGGTTATGCCACGTCATTAGCATCGAAGAAATAATCTCGTTCGCTTTAAAAACATGGTGTAGATAGGCCCGCGAATAGCCCGTGCACGCTGGGCACGTGCATTCTGGATCCAGCGGTCGGGGGTCATCCCTGTGCCGCGCATTTTTAATATTTACAGCCCCCATCCGCGTGAGCGCCTGCCCGTTTCGGCCAGAGCGGCTAGGCAACACGCAGTCAAACATATCAACACCGCGCTGCACGGCGCCGACAATATCATCAGGCTTGCCGACCCCCATTAAATAGCGCGGCTTATCTTCTGGTAGCATCCCTGGTGCGTAATCCAGCACGCTAAACATCGCATCTTGCCCCTCGCCCACTGCCAGGCCGCCAATGGCATAGCCGTCAAAGCCAATACCCTTGAGCGCCTCCGCACTCTCTTCGCGCTGCTCAGGAAATATGCTGCCCTGCTGAATGCCAAATAGCGCATAGCCCGGGCGCGTGCCAAAGGCATCTTTTGAACGCTGCGCCCATCTCATTGAGCGCTGCATCGAATCTAGGGACACCTCACGCGTGGCCGGAAACGGTGTGCATTCATCAAACGCCATAACAATATCAGAGCCAAGCATGCGTTGAATATCCATGCTGGTTTCCGGCGACAAGAAATGCTCTGAGCCGTCAACATGGCTCTTAAACTTCACGCCCTTCTCTGTGAGCTTTCGCAGCCCCGTTAGGCTCATCACCTGAAACCCGCCGGAATCCGTCAGAATTGGCCCTTCCCAATTCATAAACTTATGCAAGCCGCCAAGCCGCGCCATGCGCTCGGCCCCCGGGCGCAGCATGAGGTGATAGGTATTGCCCAGCAATATATCAGCCCCCGTTGCTTTTACGCTCGAAGGCAGCATGCCTTTAACCGTGGCGGCCGTGCCCACAGGCATAAAAGCAGGCGTCTGAATATCGCCGCGCGGCGTGTTCACAACGCCCCTGCGTGCCTTGCCATCAACGGCTGCGACCTTATACCCGAACATTTTTGTCATCTTTACCCCTAGACGTAGCGTTTGCTATTTCCTATATGTTTTGTCAGGAATTCCAAGAGGCATATCATGAACGCTCAATCAGAACCGCTAATGGAAGGCACACCGCTTATTAAGCCCTCCACCACCGACCACCCGCTTTACGAAAGCTGTGTGGAGGCGTGCCGCACCGTGCATGACCCCGAAGTCCCCGTAAATATTTACGACCTCGGGCTGATTTATACAATCGAGATTTCAGACGAAAACGAGGTTGAGGTCATAATGACGCTGACGGCGCCAGGCTGCCCTGTAGCCGGTGAAATGCCGGTTTGGGTTGCGGATGCAATTTCGCCACTGGCGGGCGTTAAGTCCGTGAATGTAGAGATGGTGTTTGAGCCGCAATGGGGCATGGATATGCTCTCTGATGAAGCGCGGCTAGAGCTGGGCTTCATGTAAGGCTGCACAATTATGAGGCAAAAAAGGGGATAACCATGTTTAGCATTCCGGGCAAAGCCGCCGTATCTATGACACCAAAAGCTGCCAAACAGATCACCAAGCTTATGGGCTCTGGTGGCAAAAAAGGCCTGCGCATTGGTGTGAAAAAGGGCGGCTGTGCCGGTATGGAATACACCATGGATTATGTTGACGACATTGACCCGAATGACGAAGTGATCGAGCAAGACGGCGCGCGGGTGATGATCGCCCCAATGGCGCAAATGTTTCTCTTTGGCACGCAAATTGATTACACAACCTCACTGCTTGAGAGCGGTTTTGAGTTCAAAAACCCAAACGTAACCGAGGCCTGCGGCTGCGGTGAATCGGTCAAATTTGCCGGCATGTAATGGCCGCTGACCCCGAATTCCTTTCCCATATCACTGATCTTTTCTCGGGCTTCGGGCCCATCCGCATTGGTCGGCTGTTTGGCGGCACCTCGCTTTATGTCGATGATGCCATGTTTGCCGTTGTCTTTGGCGATACCGTCTTTATGAAATCCGACACATCCACCCGCGCGCGTTTTGACGACGCCGGCTCCGTGGCCTTTTCTTATGAAACCAAGAAGGGTGAGCGGGTTATCCCCGGCCTCATGTCCTTACCTGAATCGGCCTTAGACGACCCCGAAGAAGCATTGGGTTGGATGGCGGTTTCAATGGTGCCTGCGCGCCAGGCCGCCGCCAAAAGGAGAAAAACATGAGTGTAGGTGATGACGAAATCGAATTTGTAAAAGAGTTATTCGCCGGGGTTGGTGAGATCACCGCCCGCAAAATGATGGGCGGGCTTTCAATTTATGCCAATGGCAAAATCTTTTCTATGATGCGCGATGACGGCATACTTTACCTAAAAGCCGTGGGCCCGTTGGCTGAGCGGCTAGACGCCGCAGGCGGAAAGCTGTTTACCTTTGATAAGAAAAACGGCAAGCAAGGGCATATGAACTATTGGACATTGCCGGAGGCCGCGCTGGATGACCCTGACGCGGCGTGTGAATGGGCTACAGCGTCACTCGACGCTAACTAAAAAAGGGAATATTATGGGACGTAGAAAACTGGCCGCAGGCAATTGGAAAATGAACGGGGCCAAGGCGGCACTGGCCGAAATCGAAGCACTGGAGGCCGCCTATCCGGCGCCTGATTGTGATGTGCTTATCTGCCCACCTGCCACATTGATTTCAGCCATGGCGGCTGTCGGCAACACTGTAAAAGTTGGTGGGCAAGATTGCCACGCCAATGCCTCAGGCGCCCATACTGGCGATATTTCAGCTGAAATCCTTGCAGACGCAGGCGCCACTTCTGTGATTGTCGGCCACTCCGAACGCCGTGCAGATCATGGCGAGAGCGATGCGGATGTAAAAGCAAAAGCCGAGGCCGCGTGGCGTGCGGGCTTAATCGCCGTGATTTGCGTAGGGGAAACCGAAGCCGAGCGAGATGCAGGGACCGCCTTGAGCATTGTTGGTGGTCAGCTTGCGGGCTCGGTGCCTGCGGGGGCAACTGGTGAAAACTCCGTCATTGCCTATGAGCCGGTTTGGGCGATTGGCACCGGCAAAGTGCCTACCCTTGAAGACATCGCCGAAATGCATGACTTCATGCGTGCCGAGCTAACCAAAAGCCACCCTGACGCCGCCGAGGACTTCCGCCTGCTCTATGGCGGCTCGGTAAAGCCCTCAAACGCGGCTGAAATCTTCGCGGTATCTAACGTGGATGGCGGCCTTGTCGGCGGCGCATCCCTTAAAGCCGCTGATTTTGGTGGCATTATCAAGGCCGCCTCTGAAGGCTAACCCGCCATTTTGGTCTCTAACGGGTCATCTATTCCATAATGCTGGGCGAGGCGTTGCAGTGCAATGCGCAGCACCACCTTGCCCGAACGGGCCGACCAGCCAAGGCGCTTTTCGGCCTTCTCAAGGCCATCCAAAAAGCAACACACCCGAAAGGCAATATCCGCCAGCCCTGGCCCGAGTGCGGTAAGCGCCTTGGAAACCCGCGCCTGCGCCGCTGATGGCCCTTCGGCAGGTGAATTGTCATTAAATCCGCCTCGCGAAGCCGAAGTCAGGAACCTATCCCAGTTTTGCGCCACACGCGGCCCCATATGGGCCATTTCAAAGTCCTCGCGCAGGCGCTCCCCTGCTGCAATTTGCGAAGGCGACAGAAAGGCCGTGCCATCAGCCCCGCGCTTTCGGCCCAAAAGGCTCAGCGGGCTTTCGGCTATATTATAGCGCAGGCGTTTGATGCTCCCATCGTCAGACACCTTGATATTACGCTCACCAAACTCTTGGTGCTGCTCCAAAAACCCGTTTTCCTCCGCCAACATGCGCCGTAGCGCCGCGCGGCCAACGCTCGTGATGGTATAACGGCCAACTGCCCCAATCTGCTCGCCACTGATCCACTCCTGCAGGGCAAACCTATGGGCAACGCGGGTTTCAACCGTAGCCACTTTACGGGGGTCCATTCCGTTTTCCGCTTTAAATACAGCCGCTTTCGGCATCTTCTTAGAGCTTAGCAAAAAGGTGCCGCTCTCGATAAGATGCCGCAAAATGCGCTTAGCTTCGGAATTGGTTGTCGGGGATTTGGCCATGTCTATGAGCTCCGGGTTTTGAGGAAGGAAATCCCGGGCCACTGCATCAAGCGCTTGATCCACAAGCGGGTCTTCACGCCGTTCCTCGCATTTGCGGACTTGCCGCAAAACCGTAGAAGCATGAACACCCTTGTCTCTCGCGATTTGGCGCAGGGGAACACCGAGCGCTGTATGGTTTAAATATGTTACCGCAATTTCAGGAACCCAATCCGGCAACGCTGCTGTCAGCGGCCCGAGATTGCTGAAAGTGTCGGAATTTCTGTGTTTTGTGTCAGTCACTTTCTTACCCTTTTAATTAAAATTTTAGGCAAATCGTTAATAAACTGCGGTGGTATACATACTGTTAACCATTCAACACTGACGAGAATATTTCTTAATTGTTATCAAAGAGCTACAGTGCAGAGCGGTGAAACTACATTAAGCGCAACACCTAACCTACTGATGTAAGATTTTAAGAATCGCATCCAACAGGAGGTTAGAATGACCCAAGTTTCCGATAAGATCGTTAACATCCGCCGCCCGAAAATTTTAATGCAGGCCGCCCGCATGTGCGCCAAGGGTTATAAGCGTGAAACCATGTTGCCACGTCTGCTTGGTGCCAGTTCGGCACAGGTTGTTGAGCTGCTAATGGCGCGCGAAGAAGGGCTGGAGATTGAACGCCATGCGCGCACGGGCACCTACAGTGCGCAGGTGCATGTAGAGGTGCTTTCAGCTTTAATATCCGAAAGCAATAAGGCTGCGTAATTAATTGTTATTAAACAAAACTATCCGGCATGGATGCTTTCTTTTTGGCGATATATTCGCGCAGGGCTTCATCAATTGCAGGGTCAATTGCCGGCTGTTGATAGTCGTTTAACATCTGTTTCACCCGCGCATTAGCGAGCTGCATTGCATCTTTGCTCCCCTCCTGCTCCCACTGCTCAAAGGGCTTGTAATCCAGCACGTTTGTGCGCCAAAACGCGTCTTTAAAATTGGCTTGGGTGTGCTCGCAGCCAAGGAAATGGCCGCCTGGGCCGACCTCCCGAATGGCACCCATGGCTTGGCCATTTTCCGAAATGTCGACACCCGCAGCCACGGCGTGCAATACGCCCAATTGGTCTGCGTCCAGCACAAATTTCTCAAAGCTAGACACCAACCCGCCCTCAAGCCAACCGCAGGCATGTAACATAAAGTTTACCCCGCCAAGCAGTGCTGCGTTCAGAGTATTGGCAGTTTCATAGGCGGCTTGGGCATCTGGAAGCTTTGCCCCGCACAGGCCACCGCCTGAGCGGAAAGGCAAGCCCATCCGCCGCGCCAGTTGCCCTGCCCCATAAAGGATTTTGGAGGCTTCAGGCGTGCCAAATGTTGGCGCCCCCGAGCCCATATCAATTGACGTTACAAACGCACCGAAAATCACCGGCGCGCCGGGGCGGATAAGCTGGGAGTAGGCAATGCCAGCCATTGCCTCAGCCAGCACCTGCGTCAGTGTGCCAGCCACCGAAACGGGGGCCATTGCCCCGCCCACGATAAACGGTGAAATAATGCAGGCCTGCCCCGCCGCCGCATAAACCTCTAGCGCGCCGACCATGATCGGGTCAAAAGTGAGTGGCGAGTTAATATTAATGAGCGAGGTCATTACGGCGTTTTGGTCAACGAAGTCTTCGCCAAACAATATCTTTGACATTTCAACAGAATCCACCGCCCGCTCTGGGGCCGTCACCGACCCCATATAGGGTTTGTCGCTCAGCGTCATATGCGCATAGAGCATGTCCAAGTGCCGCTTGTTGACCGCCACATCCGTTGGTTCACACACGGTGCCCCCCGAATGGTGCAGGTATTTGCTCATATAGCCAAGCTTCACGAATTTCTGGAAGTCATCAATTGTGCCATAGCGCCGCCCGCCATCCATATCGCGCACAAAGGGCGGGCCATAAACGGGGGCCAGCACGAGCGATTTGCCACCGATCTCCACCGTGCGCTCAGGGTTGCGGGCATGTTGGATGATCCGGTTCGGGGCCGTTGCACACAGCTTGCGCGCCAGCCCGCGGGGTATGCGCACGCGGTCACCCTGCACGTCGGCCCCAGCCTCTTTCCAGCGCACCAGCGCCTCGGGGCAATCGGCAAAGCTCACGCCAATTTCTTCCAGCACGGTTTCCGCGTTGGCCTCGATCACCTCAATCGCTTCGTCGTTCAATATCTCGAAATTCGGAATGTTCCGCTCGATATATTTTGCGCTCTCAAAGCTCACAGTGCTGCGGGCCGCCCTGCGCGCAGCGCCACCACCACGGGCGCGCCGTGGGCGCGTATTTGATTCGGGGCTGAGAACGGATTCGGGCATAGGGAGGCTCCTGAGAACTGGGTTTTCTGCCTTATAATAGCATTGCCAGCCCGCTTTGCCGGATATTCCCGCCCAAATACGCCTCATCTGCGACATGCGCTTGCGCGAATCTCTGCATCCCTCTAACTAGCCCCATGACAGATACATCACACGCCCGCCTCCTCATTATCGACTTTGGCTCACAGGTCACGCAGCTTATTGCGCGCCGCCTGCGGGAGCTAAACGTTTATTGCGAAATTCACCCGTTCAACAAAGTTGATGACGCCTTTCTGGAGGCCTTTGCCCCCAAAGCGATTATCCTTTCAGGCGGCCCTGCCAGCGTAATTGATGAGGGCTCGCCCCGCCCACCTGAAGCGGTGTTCACGCTCGGCGTGCCCGTGCTTGGCATTTGTTATGGACAGCAAGTGATGATGCATATGCTTGGAGGCAAGGTCGAATCCGGCCACGGCACCGCCGAATTTGGCCGCGCTTTTGTGACGCCGGAAGGCACCCTCCCTCTGCTTGAAGGCTGGTTTGCCGACGATAAAGAGCAGGTTTGGATGTCCCACGGCGACCACGTTTCGGAAATTGCGCCCGGGTTTGAGGTCTATGGCACCTCCCCCAATGCGCCCTTTGCGATCACCGCCGACGCTGCCCGTAATTTCTTTGCCGTGCAGTTCCACCCCGAGGTCCACCACACGCCAAATGGCGCGCGGCTTTATGAAAATTTTGTGAAGCTCGCTGGATTTACCGGCGATTGGACTATGGGAGCCTACCGCGAGGAGGCCATCCGCAAAATCCGTGAGCAAGTTGGTGATGCTAAAGTTATTTGTGGCCTGTCCGGCGGGGTTGATAGCTCTGTCGCTGCGGTGCTCATTCATGAGGCCATTGGCGATCAGCTCACCTGCGTTTTTGTCGATAACGGGTTGCTACGGCAAAACGAGGCTGAGGACGTGGTGGAAATGTTCCGAGGCCACTACCATATGCCGCTGATCCATGCGGATGAGCGCGAACTGTTTCTGGGTGAGCTAGACGGGCAATCTGACCCCGAAACCAAGCGCAAAATCATTGGCAAACTGTTTATCGACGTTTTCCAGAAACACGCGGCAGAAGTCGGCGGTGCTAAGTTCCTCGCCCAAGGCACGCTTTACCCCGATGTCATTGAAAGCGTTAGCTTTTCTGGCGGGCCAAGCGTAACCATCAAGAGCCACCACAATGTGGGTGGCCTTCCTGAAAAGATGGGCCTAAAGCTGGTTGAGCCCCTACGGGAGCTATTTAAAGACGAAGTGCGCGCCCTTGGCCGCGAGCTTGGCCTGCCCGCAAGCTTTATTGGCCGCCACCCCTTCCCTGGCCCCGGCCTCGCCATTCGCTGCCCGGGCGAGATCACCCGAGAGAAGCTCGATATTCTGCGCAAGGCCGATGCAGTTTACATCGACCAAATTCGCAAGCACGGGCTTTATGACGAAATCTGGCAAGCTTTCGTGGCCATCCTCCCCGTGCGCACTGTTGGCGTAATGGGTGACGGCCGCACCTATGACTTTGCCTGCGCCTTGCGCGCCGTTACCAGCGTTGATGGCATGACGGCTGATTACTACCCCTTCAGCCATGAATTCCTTGGCGAAACCGCCACCCGGATAATTAACGAGGTCGAGGGCATTAACCGCGTTACTTATGACATCACCTCAAAGCCTCCGGGCACGATTGAGTGGGAATAGGTAGACAG
>Ga0209345_10006377_pt1 | contig 10695 bp, 7 predicted proteins | sample Cruoilmetagenom7_FD_187294 | JGI IMG/M metagenome (GOLD analysis project Ga0209345, IMG submission 187294) | Oil polluted marine microbial communities from Coal Oil Point, Santa Barbara, California, USA - Sample 7 (SPAdes) (version 2) | ecosystem: Environmental > Aquatic > Marine > Oil seeps ... | reverse complement strand
ACGACAACATTGTGCGGCTAGCGATCCGCCGCGCGGCGCGACAACGAGCAAACCGACCAAAGCAGAAACTCGGGCTAACCAACGACATCCTACGTAAGGTAGTTGCGGCATGCCCAGCAACGCCTGCTGGTGCACGCGATGCTGCTTTGATCAGCGTTGGATACGACACCTTCTGCCGTAGCTCAGAGTTAGCGTCCATGTGCGTCGAGCATATCCACCTTGGTCACGACGGCACGAACAGCATTCTTATTCCTCGCTCCAAATCGGACATTAAAGGCGATGGCCGCGTTACACATCTGTCGCCCAACAGCTCCAGCCTCCTTTCTCGGTGGATCCACCGAGCGGGTTTGACGAGCGGTCCACTTTTCCGCTCGCTCCATCTCCATCGAGTTGCAAATACCCCATTGGCAACGTCTTCAATCCGTCGCCTTATCAAACGTGCCACGTTGCGAGCTGGTTTAGATCCTACAATTACTGCCCAACTTTCCGGCCACTCTATGCGCATAGGAGCTGCTCAGGATATGATGGTTGCTGGTTTCGATGCGCTTGCGATCATGCAGGCCGGCGGATGGAAATCCGCGAACGTCGTGCTGCGCTACGTGGAAAACGCTGAGACGAGGAAGTTGCATGAGAGGCGGTGGGATCGATTGCAGCGGCAGCGCTAGCATTTTGAATTTCAAATGGGCTTAGTGCCTTATTGGGACAGAAACATCCGCCACCCAGGATATAAGATGTAGAACGCTACACTTGATCTGACATATCGGCTTGCCAGGAGAAGGTTGCCGACTTTGCTAGTTGTTGCGACACGAACCATCAAAGTCATCGAAGGCAAACCTCATGTTGAAACCAACGCGACAGTTGTCAAACACAAGTTCGGCCTGCTCAATCTCACTGGAAAACTCGGCAACGTCTCAAAAGCCTGCAAGGTGGTGGGGCTGACATGACCTTGGTCAGACCGTGAACCTAACACTTGGTTGCCGATCGGTTCGCATCGCGGTTAAGCGCTCCGTAACTCGCTACGATGATCCAAAAACCATTGATAAGTATCAGCCACACCCTCCTCCAGCGGGATCGACGAAGTCCAACCCATCCGCGCCAGACGCGATACATCCATGAGCTTGCGCATCGTCCCATCCGGCTTCGTCACGTCCTGGCTGATACGGCCTTTGAAGCCGACCACTCCCGCGATCAAACTCGCTAGATCTTCAATCGAAATTTCGACGCCCGAGCCAACGTTGATGTGGCTCAGCATGGGCTCCGTTTGAGCATCGTACACGTCCTTAGGAAGATCGAGTACAAACAGTGACGCTTTCGCCATATCATCGACGTGCAGGAATTCGCGCTTCGGCTTGCCGCTGCCCCAAATCACGACTTCGTCGCGCCCGTCGGAAGCGGCTTCATGGAAACGGCGCAACAAGGCGGGTAGTACGTGACTATTCTCAGGATGGAAATTATCACCTGGGCCGTAAAGGTTGGTCGGCATCACCGAGCGGTAGTCGGCGCCGTGCTGCCGATTATAGCTCTCACACAGCTTGATGCCGGCAATTTTGGCGATCGCGTAAGGTTCGTTCGTTGGCTCAAGCGTACCCGTCAGCAAGGCTGCTTCGCTCATCGGCTGGGCCACGGCCTTTGGATAGATGCACGAAGAACCCAATTGCATCAGGCGCTTGACGCCGGCTTCGAACGCCTGATGGATCACGTTGCATTCGATCATCAGGTTTTCATAGATAAAGTCAGCGGGGAACGTGTTGTTGGCATGGATGCCACCGACTTTAGCTGCCGCAAGGATGACGACGTCGGGCCTTTCGACCGCCATGAATTCGCGCACGGCGGTTTGATTGGTGAGATCGAGTTGCGCACGGCTCCGCACGATTGTTTCGATGCTCTCGCCATCCGCTTGTCGCGCTTCTAGTTGCCGGAGGATTGCTCCTCCGACCATACCGCGGTGGCCCGCAACGAAAACCCGCATCGTTTCATCTCCTTGGCGGCATCAGCGCATCAGCGCATCAGCAGAATATTGTATGATCCGCATCCGGCATTTGGAAACAACGCATCCCAGTTTGAACCATTGGCCCAGTGTGGGAGCTGTTCCTCAGTTTTCGCCCGCAAACGGGACTTCCAAGCCGTGCAGCTTGAGCAGTGCATGCCGCTGCGCCACGCGCAGATCCTCGGCGATCATTTCAGCGCACATTTCGCGTGCTGTGATCTGTGGTTCCCAGCCGAGTTTTTCTTTCGCTTTCGTCGGATCGCCTAGCAGTGTCTCAACCTCGGCAGGCCGGAAATACCGCGGGTCTATCCGCAGGATAACGTCGCCGGGTTTCAGAGCTGGCGCCTTGTCGCTTTTGACCGACGTCACCACCGCGCGCTCACTGAGACCCTCGCCCTCAAATTCCAGCGTGACGCCCAACTCGTCGGCAGACCATTTTACGAATTCGCGAACCGAATATTGCTTGCCCGTCGCAATCACGTAGTCATCGGCAGTGTCCTGCTGCAGCATCATCCACTGCATACGCACGTAATCTTTGGCATGGCCCCAGTCGCGCAGTGAGTCGATATTGCCCATATATATGCACTTCTCTAAGCCCTGAGCGATGTTGGCCAGCCCACGGGTGATCTTGCGCGTCACAAAAGTTTCGCCACGGCGTGGACTCTCGTGGTTGAATAAAATGCCGTTGCACGCATACATCCCATAGGCTTCGCGGTAATTGACCGTGATCCAGTAGGAGTAGAGCTTAGCCACCGCATAGGGCGACCGCGGATGGAATGGCGTGGTCTCGCGCTGCGGCACTTCCTGCACCAAACCGTAGAGTTCGGATGTGGATGCCTGATAGAAGCGTGTCACTTTTTCGAGACCAAGAAACCGTATGGCTTCGAGTAGGCGCAGCGCTCCCAGCGCATCAACGTCAGCAGTATATTCCGGTGCTTCGAAGCTCACCGCAACGTGGCTTTGTGCACCAAGATTATAGACCTCATCGGGCTTCACCTCGGCAAGAATACGCGTCAGATTCGATGAATCGGTCAGGTCCCCATAGTGCAGGATGAAATTTTGATTCTTGATATGTGGATCCTCGTAAATATGATCGATCCGTTGTGTATTGAAGAGCGATGCACGGCGCTTGATACCGTGCACTTCGTAGCCTTTTTCGAGCAGGAACTCGGACAGATATGATCCGTCCTGCCCTGTAACCCCGGTGATCAATGCTCTTTTTGTCATCTACATTTTCTCGCAGTCGTATTTCGAAGGCTGAAATCACCAAGCGAGCTATGCCCCGCGCCGCAGCCTTTATTCCGTTCGATTTACCAACCCAACAACGCAAGCTGAACAATCGATTGCTCGGCAGATGGTGAAAAATTCGATGATATGGTTCGGGAGTGCTGCTTCGTCAGCCAATATTCCATTTCACAATCGGCACCGCTAACTAGCACATCCGGGAGCGTTCCAACTACGTATAAGTTACATACATCATTGAGGACGATGTCGGGTACAGGTCGATTCGTCGTGTGTTCTGGTAATTGACCTCACGACGCGAACATCAGTTCCTTGAGCCTTGCTGATTTTTACAGGCCTCTAGAACCGCTTTCCAACGCGATTGGCAGATCGAATTCACGCTCAAATAAAGCACGCACGTTTCGACCCATTCGGGTGCGATGTTCGGGATGCTCGATGAGATAGTCAATTGCAGAGGCGAGACCTGCACCGTCTCCTTGAGCAACCACCAGACCGGCGTCGTTTTCCAATAAGATCCTGGCAATCTCACCATTGGTGTCGCCGACAAAGATCGACGGCTTGCCAGCTGCGGCGATATCGTAGAATTTGCTGGGAACAATCAGCCCTTCCAACTCTAGCAAAAGGGAAATCAGAAACCCTCCACTTTTTCCGGGCAAGTCCAAACAGGTGCTGAATAGCTTTGGGATGAAGTCGTTGTATACGGATGGGTTACGAGGCGGAGGTTAGAACCTGGACTATTCTATCGCCAGCCTTGCCGTCCCAGAGATCTGGCACGCGACCGGTGGGCCACTTGCCTGCCAGAACTTGTCTCGCCGTATCCAATATCCTTTCTTTTGTGTTGCCGACTAGTCGGTTGGTGCCTTCCGTACAGGTGATAGGACGCTCCGTATTATGTCGCAGCGTGATACATGGAACACCGAGAGCTGTGCTCTCCTCCTGCAATCCACCACTGTCGGTGATGATGCATCTTGCATTCATGTTGAGATGCAAAAATTCGAGGTAGCCAAGTGGCTCAGTTAGCCAAATACCTCGCACTGGGAGATCGGAGTCAAACATGCTGTCAAAGCCAAACTTTTGCGCCATCTTCTTAGTGCGTGGATGGCAGGGAAAAATGATTGGTATTTCGGCAGAAATCTCATGCAGCGCTTCAAGAATATCCAGCAGCATGTCCTTCTCGTCGACGTTGGAGGGACGATGCAGCGTCAGAGTAATATAACCGTTATGTGTCAAACCAAGCTTACTCATGAGCGGAAGCTCTGAGGCCAATGCTCTGTGCTTGACAAGCGTGTCGATCATCACGTTGCCCACAAAATGGATCTTCTCTTCGGCAACTCCTTCGGCAAGAAGGTTCTCGCCAGCAAGTTTATCCGTCGTGAATAGATAGTCGCAAAGTACATCGGTGCAGAGCCGGTTGATCTCCTCCGGCATGCCCATGTCGCGTGAGCGTAGGCCAGCCTCAACATGGGCCACCTTAATACCAAGCTTCTTCGCCGTAATAGTACAGGCCATGGTTGAGTTGACGTCACCCACAACGATGACCAAGTCGGGCTTCTCTCGCGCACAGACTTGTTCAAACGCAACCATGATGCGCCCGGTCTGCTCTGCGTGGCTGCCTGAGCCGACCTCCAGGTCGATATCGGGACGGGGCATACCAAGATCCACAAAGAACGATTTGCTCATTCGTTCATCATAATGCTGTCCCGTGTGCACCAAGAGATGATCAAAGTGCTCAGCGTGCTTGTTCATGGCCTCGATAATCGGAGCCATTTTCATGAAGTTAGGACGCGCGCCGACGACATTGATGACCTTCATCACTTACTCCCTGCGTTGAAATCAGTTAAACCTGCGGACATTGCGCCGTTTCCTCGAGAATACGCAGCATGTTGCCGGCTAGGATGTTGCGTTGATAGTTTGGCGCGGCCAACAAACAGCGGGCCCGCAAATCGTCATATCGCGCGGGGTCCTGCTCGAGGCTCGTCAGTTCCTGTAAAAGCGCTTCGGCATTTTCCGGCTCGAACACGATCCCGACGCCTTCACGCTCCACGATCTCTGCTGATTCACCAGCGACGCCGTGCAGGACGGGGACTCCCATGCCCATGCCTTCGAACAGTTTAGAGGGGATAACCGTCTTGAACAAATCGGTTTTGCGCAGATGAATGATGGAAACATCAAGAAGCGACCAATATCGCACAACCTCATCCTTCGGCACTGAATCGACGAATATAAGGTTATCTAGGTTCTCCTCGCTTGCTTGCTTCTCAAGAGCGGCTTTCTGTGCTCCATCGCCGATGAGCAGAATGCGAAATCTATCACCGCCAGGGACATCGCGCAGCAACGCCGCCACGCGCAGAATCGTTTCAAGTGCATGCGCCATCCCGTGTGTTCCGATATAGCCGGCAACGAATTTACCTTCCAGGCCAAGGCTAGCAGTTAGTTCCGGGTCTTTCGGCCGGGGGTGAAAGCGAGTTAGGTCAACGCCGTTGGTTACGACACTAATCTTGCCGCCGTCTACACCCCTATCAATGAGAGTGCTCTTAAAAGCATTGGTGACGGAAACGATGCGGTCGGCTTTGCGGTAAAGGTAAAGCTCAAGCCGCTCTAGCATCCGGATGACGGCGCTATCCTTCATGGCCCCAACAGCTTTGATCGATTCCGGCCAAATGTCGCGCAATTCAAAGACGAACGGTTTTCGCTTTACCCTGCTGACCACATAAGCGGCGCAGGCGGTAAAGAATTGCGGCGATGTCCCGATCACAAGATCGGCGCGCCGCACAAACGGCGCTGCCACAATCGCACTGACCATATAACTCATATAGTCGAGGATGCGGAGCTTGATGCCGGAATTGCTAGTTATGTAACTCCAAACGCGAATGACCTGGATGCCGTCCATAATCTCGCGCTGCCACAATTTATTCTTGTAACCTGCAAACACTTTGCCCTTCGGAAAGTTGGGGGAACAGGTAATCACCGTGACATCGTGGCCGGCATTGGCCCACTCGCGGCAATGCTCAAAGGTCCGAGACGCTGGCGCATTCACTTCAGGTGGGAAGTTATCGGTAAGAAACAGAATTTTCATGGTGACCAGTCAAACTGAGTGAGCAACTGTCCATTGGCTATTGCGATAACAAGCGATTGCGTTTCCAGATGCTTCCCAAATTCGGGATAGTAGAACGAAGCCTCAATGTCAGCAGGCGCGTTGACAATCCAAAACACGCGGCGCCCCGATGGCAGAACGATAAAGCCGGATTTGCGGTCTTCGTTAAGAGCGATGGTGACACCAGGCGCCATATGGAAGCGTGCGATGGCCGGCGCTATAGCGGGCGTAACAACGTCCTCTACAGTCAGGCGATAATTTGCGAACCGCCATTGTCGGCGGTGGATCGGTTTGCCTCTGAGACGGGTGTAGCCATCGTGAGCAGCGTGGATCTCCGGCGCATCGGCACGGTTGATCACATCCAGGCTGACTATTCTAGCGCGGCGGGCAACGCGGAACCCGCTCCATACCTCTGAAGAGTTTTCGCCGTCGATTTCAACGGTGCTGTGCGCCCGAGTTGCCCGCTGTGCCTGACGCAACGGTCCGATGCCGTAGACCGACGTGCCGCCATTTACGATCATGCGTTCGCGAACGATCGACATCTCGAATGAAAAGGTATCGGCGTGGGCATGACCGGGAAGATAATCCGGTCCGACAGCCGCGACATCAAGCATTGCGGTTGCATCATCCTGAAGAACCCGCACGTAACCTGATGCGGCAAGGTGCATGACCTTTGCTTCCGGCACCGTCGATGCTGGCAAGCCGAGTCGTGTAGCGTATCCATCAAGTTCGGTCGGCGACGCTGCAATTCCGAATGCTGCATCATTGAAGAACGAGATGTTCTGATCAGGGTGGATCATCGTAGCAAGCCAGCTACGCATGCTTGCAATTGTCTCGGGCAGAAAGGCGAATACTTCGTCGTTTCTGTGTCCGTACGTCCGTGCAACATTGAGCGTGTCCAGAATATCCTCAAGAATAATCATATGGTACATGGGCGACAGCTCGAAATGTCCACCGTCAGCAAGAACTTGTTCGGCCAGTTCTCGCCGAAAGATTGCCAGCCCTCTCGCAAGCCATTTTCTCGATTCTGGTCCATCGAAAAATATGCCTGCAAAGATCAGTGCCTTGGCATTGGCAAGCAGATGATTACCCAGCAAATGCCATTCGATGCAACCCGCTAGCCACCGCGATTGTACCGCTAGGCTCGCGATCCGATCAGGTCCGAGATCTGCCCCAGCGAGGGACCACTTGATCCAGTTCACAATCCGCAGGGAAAGCGGATAGGGCTCCCATCCGTTGCCTGTGCCGGGTGGGTTCTCCGCAATCCAGCGGTCAATCAGATCGCCTTGCAGCACTCGATGATCAATGTCGGGGGCACCTGCCAGATCATCGAAATAATGCAGATTGTAGAGCCACAGCTTGTCTCTGGCCGGGTCGTTCCACTGAGCTGTTTTCTCGATTTCACCGTCTTCGTTCAGGAAGCGGACGCGCCATCGCGCGAACAGGCTGCGCGGCTGGAGAATGGGGGGCATCCATTGACCGGTTCGGGAACGGAGATCGGGGGGCGGTGACAAGTCCGCCTTCTGACGCCAGGCGAAATTCGCCAACCTGCCGCCGATCTGGGTCGGTTTCAGATAGCGCACAGTATGGAAAAGTCTGGTGATCTGCATCATATTGCGGACTGCGCGCCAAAGGGTTGGCTGGAACCGAACCGAGATGAGTAATTTGCGAAGCGTTCCAACCAGAGGCACCGGCATTTGAATGTTTGCAACATTTTGACCAGACTCTCAGATGCCAAGCCTGCTAGCGTCCAATAAGCCGTGGTTTGATTCGACGCGATCAAATTTGCGCTCGCAAAAATTAGTGTCGCGCCAATCATCTTGGACACCGGGAGAAGACGTCCGTTCAATCGAGTTCCTTGTCGTACCCATCAGCGTCCCCTGTTTTCGGCAAGGTCAACAATGGCTCGACTGACCTCAAGAATTTCACTTAGGGGTATTGTCATCTTGTCCGCGCCGGAAACGGATTTCACAAATGCCTTCACACACTCAGCTTGGCCTTTGTTAGGCTTCCATAGTTTATTCTTTTTGAACCCCGGCCAGCCAAAACCGCTGAGAACCCGGAAATTATCGACATGCAGAACACGGCCTGCAGCGAATATATCGAGCCGCTCCTTGGGGAATGCTGCACTTCCGTTTGCAAAATAATTCACTGTGCCAATTGACCCGTCAGCGAATGCAAGCTGGATTGCGGCCGTATCACCGGTATCTGCAGTCATGAACTCGGCCTGGTACCGGACAAGAGGGGCACCGGCCAGATGGCGCAGCAAATCGACAAAGTGACAGGCCTCGCCGATGATGCGTCCACCGCCCACATCCCGATCTTGTGTCCAATGATCGGCCGGAATGGTGCCGGCGTTCACAGTCATCACCATTGCCTTGGGCAGACTACTCGCCACCAACAGTGATTTAATCTTGACGATATGCGGTGCGAAGCGCCGGTTGAAGCCGACCATTAACCGCGGAGACGCGCCATTGGCCACTGCTTGCGCATAGGCTTGCTCGATTGCATCGATTTCCTGATGATTGAGCGCCAGTGGTTTTTCTACGAATACGCTCTTACCTGCTGCAAGCGAACGGCAGACAAGATCAGCATGGGTGTCGTGCCTGGTTGCAATCACGATCACATCAGTCCCGGCATCCGCGAGCACGCCGTCGACATCTGTGCTCGCTTCCGCGAAGCCGAATTTTTGACCGGCAAGCACACCGGTCAGGCCGCTGTTCGAAACCACGGTCTTGAGATTTGCGCCGGCTTTCTTGAACGCCGGCATGAGTACGCGGCTGGCGTAGTTGCCGGACCCGACCATGGCAATGGTGACGGCGCCATTGGCGACTGCGACTCCCTTCGCACTGGTAGGGGCTGTTGCATGAGCCGCTTGGCCGAGAATGATCGTTGCGACACGCAGGTCGCTGTCGGCAACTTCGGTGTCATATTCGAGCAGAACCCCGAGTGAGGGTTCCGCCCCACCGACGATCTCATAGGCCTTGATTGCGTCGCCAATGGCGAAGCGATGCGAAATCAATGGGGCTACATCGAGTTGGCCATCAGCCATCATATCGAGCACGGCCTCGAAGTTGCGCTGCTCGGTCCAGCGCACGAAGCCGATCGGATAGTCCAAGCCCTTGTCTTCATAGTTTGCATCGTAGCGGCCCGGTCCGTAGGAACATGAAACCTGGAAAGTCAGTTCTTTTTCGTAAAAATCCGCACGCGATAGCTCCAGGCCGGTCACCCCGACCAGAATAATACGACCGCGCTGGCGACACATGTGCGCGGCCTGACGGACCGGCTCGCTGCTCTTCGTCGAGGCAGTGATGATGACTCCATCAACACCGGTGCCGCGGGTGACGGCTTGAGCGGCTTTCACCGGATCCGCAGCCTCGCTCAAGTCAACGACCTCGGCGCCAAAATTGCGGGCCATCTCAAGGCGAGACTTGTCAAAGTCGAGCCCCAAGACACGGCAGCCATGCGCGCGCAGAAGCTGCACCGTAATGAGCCCGACGAGCCCCAGGCCACTGACAACGATGGTCTCTCCAAGGGTAGGCTTGATCAGCCGAATGCCCTGCAGGGCGATGGCTCCGATCACAGCAAACGCCGCTTCGTCGTTGCTGACGCTATCCGGGATGGCCGCGCACAAGTTTCGCGGCACGCTCACCACCTCGGCATGCTTGCCGTTCGAGACGATCCGTGCGCCCAGCTCAAAACCGGTGACGCCTCGACCAGCCTCCAGCACACGCCCGACGTTGCAATATCCTAGCGGCAGCGACTGGTCGAGCTTGTCGCGAACCGCTTCATAGGTGGTGAGGAGCCCATCGGCGCGTACTTTGTCGAGCACCATGCGTACCTTGTCGGGCTGCTGGCGAGCCTTGTCGATGAGATTGGCCTTGCCGAAATCAAGAAGCATGCGCTCTGTCCCTGCCGACACAAGAGACCGCGACGTGCGAATAAGCAATTGGCCGCCAGCGACCGCCGGGCAGGGTACATCGACCAGTTCTGTGTCGCCGTTGCGTAAGTTCTGCAGTATTTGTCTCATAGACGTAACAACCTTCCCCTAAGTACCCTCATTGATCGGCCTAATCTGACTGCCAATCTATGTGGGGCGGGCATTGAAGCTCTTAGCGTAGCCACTCTGTCAGTTTCAATGCAGGCCGTCTTCGATCCAACTGCATTGATCCACTTGTTTACTGCTTTGGTAACGAACACACGCCCGTGACACATCAGGAACACGGGCGTCGGAGCCCCCGACCGCGTGGTTGAACGGCGTCCTGGCGGACGGGCTTGTCCGCGGCAATAGCTAGACCGCTCGGCCAGTATGATGCTGGCGATAGGCTTGATCTGTCGCGATGACGTCAAGGTGGACTTCCCCCGAAAAAGT
>Ga0209345_10006376_pt1 | contig 10695 bp, 10 predicted proteins | sample Cruoilmetagenom7_FD_187294 | JGI IMG/M metagenome (GOLD analysis project Ga0209345, IMG submission 187294) | Oil polluted marine microbial communities from Coal Oil Point, Santa Barbara, California, USA - Sample 7 (SPAdes) (version 2) | ecosystem: Environmental > Aquatic > Marine > Oil seeps ... | reverse complement strand
GAGTAACAAATGGGAAAAATTCAAACACTGGCTTTCGGGCAAGGGTTATCTTGGTTCTTTGGGACTTGGCATGATTTTTGCCTTAGCATTTTGTCCATATAGCGGAGTATTGTTTTTTGGGATGCTAATGCCCTCGATTTTAAAATCAACAGAGGGAGTTTTACTTGCCCCTGTTTTTGCTTTGGGGACAGGTCTGCCTGTAGCGATCTTCGCTGTACTGATGGTTTTTAGTTTAAAGAAAATGAGTAAGGCTTATCATATCACTCGGAAAGTAGAAAAATGGCTTCGATACATTGTCTCATTTCTTTTCATTGGGGTCGGCTTATACTATCTCAAATATACTTTTGGTATTGAGAATTTTGATATTTTTTACCCGCTTGAAGCGGTTTCAAATTGGCTCACTTTTTCTGTCTTTGGGATTGAGCAAGGCTCTCATTTAGGCAGTAGTATGCAATTTTTCTTTTACGATACTCTCAAGATTTTCGCTCTCATGTTGCTGATTACGCACTTCATGAGTGCCTTTAGATATTATTTCCCAATTGAAAAACTCAGAGATTTTTTAACGAAGAGAAAACTCTATGGACTCGATTACTTTTTTGCGACTGTTTTTGGAGCAATAACACCTTTTTGTTCTTGCTCTTCCATCCCACTCTTTATTGGTTTTTTAGAGGCAAGAATTCCTTTGGGAATAACCTTTGCTTTTATGATCACTTCGCCTCTAATCAATGAAGTTGCTATTGCACTCTTTCTTAGTCTTTTTGGATGGCAGGTAACATTGCTTTATGTTGTTGCAGGAATTTCAATTGGAATGATGGGGGGCTTTATTTTGGGAAAACTGAAAATGGAAAAGTATGTGGAGGATTTTGTTTGGAAAGTTCATGCCCAAAAACAAAACCAAATAGAAACAAAAAAAGAATCTTTTGTAAAAATCTTTCCGCAAATTTCACGAGAAGCCTTTGAAATTATAAAAAAGATTGCTCCTTATCTTGTTATTGGCGTAGGCGTAGGGGCTTTTATCCACGGCTATGTTTCTGAAGGGTTTTTTGAGAAATATTTAGAAAGTGCAGGTATTTGGGGAGTCCCACTTGCCACTGTTCTTGCCGTTCCAATGTATGCCAATGCCAGTGGTGTTATTCCGATCATTCAATCACTTGTTATTAAAGGCGTTCCTCTTGGTACAGCCCTAGCCTTTATGATGGCAGTTGTCGGACTCTCTTTACCAGAAGCACTAATTTTGAAAAAAGTTCTCAAATGGCAATTGCTCGCAACATTCTTTGGGGTTGTGACTGTTGGCATTATTATTATTGGATACTTGTTTAATTTACTTAATATAGGGTAGGGTAAAAAACTATATGATTTCTACATTACCTCCTCCCCAGCTTTATTCGCCAGCCTTTCCTCCAATCTCAAATTCGGACAATACGCCCCTTTCTCAAAAGTAAAATAGTGAGCAATCAACTCCAATCTTTGGAACCAATTTTTCCAATCCCCAAATTTCAAAATCAAATATGAAAGAAAATAGTCGTAGAAAGCGTAATATACTTTAGTGTCTCCCGAAAATTCATCTATCTCAGACGGCGAACTCGTTCGTTTTTCTCTCGAAAACGCTGATTTTTTTGCGCAAATTGTTCAAAAATATGAGAAGCCGCTTTTGCGCTATTTGCTCCGGATTTCCAATATCTCGCGAGAGGAAGCGGAAGATTTATTACAAGAAATTTTCATCAAAACTTATCAAAATTTGCGCGATTTTGATGCAAGTCTCAAATTTTCGAGTTGGATTTATCGCATTGCGCACAACGAAGCTATTTCCGCGTGGCGCAAAAAAGTTTCACGTGGCGAAAAAATTAATCTTGAAAAGGCGGAGGCGGCGCAACTTTTACATTCAACGCTTGATGTTGCGACGCAGATTGACGATCAGTTTTTAATCGAAAGTGTTCAAACTATTTTATGTGATTTGCCATCGAAATATCGTGAAGTGCTTGTTCTTCGTTTTCTTGAAAATAAAGATTATTCGGAGATTTCCGACATACTTCGTCGACCGATGGGGTCAGTCGCGACACTCATTTCTCGTGCGAAAAAATATTTCGAACGAGCTGCATGTAAAGTTAATCTCGTGAAATTCCTCGAAAAATAATTTTTCAAAATGTCCAACAATTCTCAGAAAATTCTCGCTAAAATTAAATCGCAAAAAATTGCGCCGCGCTGTCGGGTAATTTTTCTTGCCAAAAATTATGGTATTTGGGTGCTTGCGATTCTAGCGATTTTTCTTGCCGGGATTTTTCTCGGTAATCTTGTCGTTGATCTGATTTCTGCCGAGTGGGAAATTTTCGGTCGTTTCCCGGGAGGACGATTGAATTTTTTACGCGAAACAATTTCGATTTTTTGGCTCGTTGGACTCGCTGCGGCTTTCGTTTTCGCTTTCTTTTTGTTCCGAAAAACAAAACGTGGGTACCGACTCGGCGCACTTACGCTCACTGGAATTATTTTTATCGCAAGTTTCGCTGGTGGAGTGAGTTTGTTCTCGACTCCGTTTCCTGATCAAATTCATGAGCTGCATTCCCAAAATTTTCCACCTCGTTTTGACTCTGCGAGATGGATGAATCCGACTGAGGGCTTTCTTTTTGGTGAAATTGTTGAGTGTGGCGATACACTTTTGATTTTAAACGCAATTGATAATTCGATTTGGAGTATTGATATTTTGCGGGCGCGGATTAGTAAAATGGTTGAATTGCGAGTTGGAGAGCGAGTTCGAGTAATCGGTTTGAAGCTGGATGGAAACAATTTTACTGCGGAATTTATTCGACCTGGCGAGTTACGCCGATTCAAATTACCTCGTTTTATCGGTCAATAATTTTTTGAAAGAAAATTCACCTCTGTGACGTAATACTTTTTGCAGCGCGCTTAATTTAAATTTAATTTTTTAATCCCAATAATTATGAATAAAAAACTTTTCATGACTTCATTGGTCGCACTCTCCTTGTTCACTCTCATACCTGCGACTTTAGCGTTTGGTGGATTCGGTGGTGGACGGAATCAAAGTGAGGAAGTTCAAAACGCTTTCGCAAACGGTGATTATGAAGCGTTTCAATCGGCAATTGCCGCAGGAAATATAAACAGATTCAAAAATATTTCAGAAGAAGATTTTGCAAAAAGAGTGGAGAGACGAGCTGAAGCAAAAGAATATCGCGAAAGGATGATGGCGGTAATTGAGGCTGGTGATTATGATGAGTGGAAAAATTTAGTTGCCGAAAGAAACGCAGACTCATTGCTTCTCAAAATGGTTACAGAGGATAATTTTGCCGAATTCGCTGAAGACTGCGCATTGAGGATTCAAGCGAACGAATCTGGTAAGAGATTTGGTGTTGGACGAAGAGGACTTGGTCACGGTGGTAAAGCTGGAGCAACAAGCGGTGAAATGGATGGAAAAAGAGGTGGTGGACTTGGTGGTGGTCGTCATTTCCAAAACTAAAATTAAATAATCTCGGGGGCATGTCCCCCGAGGTTATTTAAAAAAAAGTACTTAGTACTTTTTTTTAAAATTCTTCCTTTATTTGGTTCAATATTTTGACATTTACCTCTCCAAATTATGAAAGTACAGATTGTTTGAGTCGTCTTGTTTTATCACAGCTTCAAATGAAGTTGTCATACTGTTTGTAAATTTTTTCTAGCTTCGGCGAGTTCTTTAGCAGAGAGTGGAACCCCATGGTAAGCAAAATTATTTTCTGCACACGGTGCGCCCTTACCCTTAATTGTATGGGCAATGATCATGACAGGTTTTGTTTTTGCTATTTTTGCTTTTTTGAGCGCACTCAAAATTTGTTGGAAATTGTGTCCATCGATTTCTATAACTTTCCAGCCAAACGCTCGAAACTTTTCCGCGACTGGAGCAACAGTCATTACTTTTTTAGTTTTACCGTCTATTTGGAGATGATTTCGATCTATGATTGCCGTGAGATTGCCCAGTCGGAAGTGTGCGGCTGACATTGCTGCCTCCCAGACTTGTCCTTCCTCAATTTCGCCATCGCCAAGAATTGTAAAAACATGATTTGGTTTATTGTCGGATCTCATTGCCAAGGCGAGACCTACCGAGAAGCTCAGTCCTTGTCCCAAGCTGCCAGTAGCGACTTCTACTCCGGGAGTGCTGGGAGTGGGATGTCCCTGTAGATAAGAGTTAATCTGACGAAAAGTTTTCAAGTCTTTCTTCGGAAAGAATCCTCTTTCTGCTAAAACTGCGTAAAACGCTGCACTGGCATGTCCTTTGGATAAAACAAAATAATCACGGCGAGAATCATTTGGTTTTTTAGGGAAGTGTCGCAAAATTCCGCCAAAATACAATGCTGTTAAAACATCAAGGCATGAAAGTGATCCGCCGGGATGTCCGGAATTTGCTCGTGAAATCATTTCAAGCGTGGTAATCCGTAGCTTGTTGGCTTTGCGGAGAAGTTTTTTGTAATCAGTCATAATTTATAAGTTTGCTAAAATCAAGTGATTTATGTGTTGTTATTTTAGCGTGTTGATTCTTAGAATTACATCAGTTTTGTAACGATAACAAATTTGTCGAAATTTCTTTTAGGAAATTAGAGTTGTTTAGTTATCCTTGCAAAAAATTAACTGATGAATACGTAAATCTATTGTAAGTTCAGGATGAAAACTGGCAGCAAAGATATTTTTTTGTCGAACAAAAACAGGAACTTTATTTAATTGGGCAAGAATATCGATATTTTTGCCCACGCTTACAATCCTAGGTGCGCGAATAAATACTCCGGGAAATTTTTTCTTTCCTAGTATTGGAATTTTTAAATCTTCTTCAAAAGAACTCAGTTGTCGTCCGTATGCGTTGCGTTTTACTTCAACATCCAAAAATCCAAATTGGGCAAGTAAAATTAATCCTGCACATGTTCCGAAAACCGGTTTGTCGGATTGAATGAATTTTTTAAGCTCGGTTTTGATATTGAACTTTGTTATAAGACTAGTGAGAGTTGTCGATTCACCTCCTGGCAGAATCAATCCGGCGAGATTGGCAAAATCGTCGGGTGTACGAATTTCAACTGAATTGAAATTAAGTTTATTCAAAGCAATAGCGTGTTCTTCGACTGAACCGTGAATTGCCAGAATTCCAATACGAGGAGGTGAGTAGCGGACAGACATCAATTCATAATTTTAGGATTTGTCTTAATCATTCTTGTGATTACAAATGGGAATGATATTGTTGTGAGAAGCGCCATTACAATCAAAGCAGAATATAGTTCAACCGAAATTAATTCACTGGCGCAGGCAATCATCGCCAATGCTATTCCAATGGCACCGCGACTATTCATTGCCCATCCAATCAAATAAAGTTGCTTCCACTGAAATTTGAGAAATGGTTTTACCAAAAGAACTCCGCCCAATTTACCCAGGAAGGCGACTAGCGTAATCAAAACTATAGTTAGTGGATTGAGTGCCAGAGAGCTGATATCAAAATGTAATCCTATTGCGATAAAGAAGAAAGGGATAATTATTAAATTGAGAGAATTTTCGAATTCTTTCAGCCAAAGACTTTTTTGTCCCATTTTTTTTCGAACAATAATTCCAACAAAAAAAGCCAGAATTGTCTCCATGACAAATAAATTTTCTTTTAAGTGAGGTTCTCCAAGAAAGAAAAAAACTAAGATAAATAACAATAACCCGAATAAGTCATCAATGATTCCGGCACCCATCATTACTGATCCGACTTTTGTTTTTAGTTTTTTTAGCGCTAATAGAACTTTAGCTCTTGTGGCTTCAGCGCTAATACTTATGCAAATACCTATTATTGTCGCCGTCGTTGGCGAGAAGTTTAATAATATTCCTACACCAAAACCTAGTAAAAAAGGGATGAGTGTGGCAAATAAAGCAATTATCAGAGCGTCTTTTTTTTCTGCGTAAATTTGATGCCAAGAACTTTCTAATCCTGCCAAAAACATCAAACAAATAAGTGCAATGTTACCTAAATCTAAAATGAAACTGGAATGATGTCCGATGATTATATTTTTAATGCAGGGTATTCCAGTGAGTAAGCCGGCGATTAGTAGTCCGACTACGGTTGGAAATTTTAACTTGCGCGCCAAAAAAGCGAATAAGTGAGAAATCAATAAAACGATAAATATTGTGGCAGCTAAATTCACGTAAAAAATTACCAGCCACGTTTTGCGAGTTTTGTATCAAGGGTAGAAATTTCCAATCCACGCATTGCTTTACCCAAACCTTCGGAAACTTTGGCTAGGATTTTTGGACTGCGAAAATTCATCGTGGCTTCTACAATTGCTCGAGCCATTTTAGCTGGGTTTTTTGATTTAAAAATTCCACTACCAACAAACACGCCATCGCAGCCGAGCTGCATCAGTAGTGCCGCGTCAGCAGGAGTGGCGATACCGCCTGCAGCAAAATTAACCACAGGAAGTCGACCAAGCTTTTTAATTTTTTTAATAAGCTCAAGTGAAACTCGTTCTACTTTGGCGAACTTACGGAGAGCAGCTTCGTTCATTTTTTTCAGCGTAGTGATTTCTAAATTAATTGTGCGAATGTGTCGCACTGCTTCAACTACGTTGCCGGTACCGGCTTCACCTTTTGTCCGAATCATTGCCGCTCCTTCATCAATTCGCCGAGCAGCTTCACCAAGATTAGTTGCGCCACAAACAAATGGAATACGAAAGTCAGATTTTTGGATATGAAATTTGTCATCAGCAGGAGTGAGCACTTCTGATTCGTCGATATAATCAACTTCAAGTGATTCAAGAATTTGTGCCTCAACAAAATGACCAATTCGTACTTTTGCCATCACTGGTACTGAAACTGCTTTTTGAATTTCGCGAATCATTTTGGGGTCGCTCATTCGCGCAACGCCACCATCGGCGCGAATGTCACTTGGTACGCGCTCAAGCGCCATTACTGCGACAGCCCCTGCTTGTTCGGCAATACACGCTTGTTCAGGATTGACTACATCCATGATTACGCCACCCTTTAGCATCTGAGCGAGACCTTTTTTTAGTAGAGGAGTATTTTTTTTTGAAGACATTTAAAAAGGTTAGACCGTTGAATTCTAGCAAATTTGTGTTGATTTTACCTACAAAACAGCATTGGTCTATACTAGGTGTTTTTTTCGAAAAATTAAATTTAAAATTTAGTCGTTTATCTATCAGTAATTTTATTTGGCTCTTCATCAAGAACATCTTTTTCCAATAAGTTACCGTATATTTTGTGATTTTCTTTTCTGTCGAGCAAAGCGGTGAGCCAGAAGTAGCCACCAACCAAAAATGGAACAGAAATTAATAGCCAAAGTTTTGAAGCAGAAGTAGATCCATTATCGGCAGCGTACTGACTCATTCCCATCATAATATCAAAAGCACCATGCAGAAGTGTGGCAATCAAAAGTCCTTCCAAGACTTTTTCTTCAAAGAAAATGGTATTACTTTTTAGATGGAAAATCTGATGAATCTTTTTAGTAATTGCAAATTTTTTGCCTTTGGCGAGACCGTCGCGAAGTATTGGGGAAGCAAAACGGGCGATGCCATAATAATAACCAAAAATTCCGGAAGCAAAAATATGAAGGAGCATTGATCCAAATGAGCGAAAGGTGAAGTAAAACCAAAAACTTCCAATGGCTGGATTATCCCAAATTGAACGGAAATAAAGAATGTTTTCACAGAAAGCAAAACCGAGTGCGGCAATAATAGAAAATTGAATTGCGTCGTCAATATTGCGAAAAAGTCGACGATCAGTAATTTTTACAATCCAATGCTTGACGGTTTCTTCATAAAGTCCAATCCATAATCCCGAGAGAACAATAGCTGTAATGCAGCAACTTAAGCTATCGAACCAATTTTCAATGCGGCTAATTTCATGTTGAAAAATAAAGACAGGGATAACCGTCAGCATTCCAGCAATAAAAGTAGTAACAACAGAAAAAATATTCTCTCGTTGATGACGTAGAAGAATGTATAACCAGATGAGTGCCGGTACTATGGCAAGTATGAAGAAAGGTAAGTGATCGTAGTGGAAAATATTAAAAACGTAGTTAATCGTGTCAATAGTACGATCTATGAAATCGGGAGCAAGATTTATTTCATTTTCCATTTTTATTGATCAAGAATATTTTTAAATTGTTCTCTTGTTTTACTAAGATGACTGAATTTATCAGGAGTAGAAATGAGTTTTTTTTCAGAATAAACAAATTGCACCATAAAGGTAATCATTACGATCCCCAACAAAGCACTAAAAATCACAAGATTATTAACTGAAAACCACTGTTGTTTTTTAGGAGGATCCAGCCGATGAAATTTTTTATTTAGAGGAAGCGTGGCAGTGATCTGATTAGCGGACAATGAAGCTATTTTGGGTTGATGGTTAGCTGTTCGGCTTAAGCTGCGAGAAAATTGAAGAAGATATTTATTAGTTTTATTCTGATTTTCAGAAATGCCTATTTCTTTTTCAATAATTGCTTGATCTAATTCAGTTGAATTTTCTTTAACAAAAGATTTAGATTGCACTAATTTTAGTTGCTCCTCTAGTTCGAGAATTTCATTCTCCGCTAATATTAATTTTTCTTCTAAAACGGAGGTGTCTTCAGTGGTTACTGAATTAGTAAACGTATTCTCAGTGTACAAGCTATGATTATTCTCAGTTTCGGGCGTAAGTGCTTCTGCTGAAGTAGAGACAATAACAATGAGGTTTAACCCAAGTAAAAGCGCAATGAAGAAATTTTTAAATTTAACCATCTTATGATTTTAGCAAATTTTCATTCTACTTTCAACAATATTTCTGATAGAATCAAAATTAGGTTTTGTAGTTTTTTCATGACTTGTCTTCATTATGCAAAAAAAAGTAAACGCTGAAAATTGTAAATCAGAAAAATTTCAAACACCGCGTGGCGTTCATGACGTTTTACCGGATGATCACGCGTACTTCACAATAATTAAAAAAATTGTTCGACATCGTGCGCGACAAGCAGGATTTCGGCGTATTTCGACACCAGCTTTTGAGTATAAAAATGTATTTGTTCGTGCGGTTGGTGATGCAACGGATATTGTTGAAAAAGAACTTTATTCTTTTTCAACCAAAAAAGGAGGAGAAGAATTTTCCCTGAAACCGGAGGGGACTGCGGGGATTGTTCGAGCGTATATTCAACATGGTATGAGTTCTTTACCGCAACCTGTCGGGTTGTATTACATTGAGCCACATTTTCGGCACGATCGACCACAGAAAGGTCGTTATCGGCAATTTCACCAATTTGGTTGTGAAATTATTGGTGAGTTGGATCCGGGGATTGACGCTCAAATTATTCAGCTTGCTCATCTTGTTCACGTTGATTTAAAAATTGCCGACAAGCTGACTTTGCAGATTAATACAATTGGTTGTTCGACTTGTCGCGAGAAGTATATTAACAATCTTCGTGATTATTACATCGGTAAGGAAAGGAGTTTGTGTAAAAATTGCGTGCGAAGACTGGAAGAAAATCCTTTGCGGTTACTTGACTGCAAGGAAGAAGATTGTTGTATTTTGGCTGAGAATGCGCCGAAATTTTCTACTGAAATTTGCGATGATTGTCGTAATCATCACAAAAGAGTGCTTGAGCTTCTTGATGCTGTAGGGATTGAATATAAGGAAAATGTGTCATTAGTACGAGGATTGGATTATTACACGCGAACGGTATTTGAATTCATGGATGAAAATGGTGTGGCAGTTGGTGGTGGTGGGCGTTATGATGGGCTTGTCGAAAATCTTGGTGGTCAACCTACTCCCGCATGTGGTTACAGTGGTGGTATTGAGCGCATCATTGAAATAATGAAAAGCGAATATTTAGTTGCTCCAGATAAAGATCAAATTGATGTGTTTGTTGCTCAACTCGGTTTTGAAGCAAAAAAGGTTGCTCTCCAACTTCTTACTAAGCTTCGTGAGTGCGGTGTGCATGCGATGGGTGCGCTAGGTAAGGCTTCGATAAAAACACAATTAGGTAAGGCTGATAAATTTAACGTACAGTACGCATTGATTATTGGTGAAGTGGAAGTGCGTGAAAATAAGATTATTTTACGTGATATGAAATCCGGCGTTCAAGAAGTAATTTCGATTGGTTCGGCTGTGACGCGAGTAGTCAAAAAAGTTGGTGAGAAAAATCTTGATTTTTACGATCCAAGTGACGATTTAAAAGTTGAAAAGGAGGTGCGTCCTGAGGACGAACTTTTAATTCGAGACTGATTACTTTTACAAACGATGCAGTCAACAGTTTATTAGTTAAAGAATTTCCAAAAAATATCAACTGGCAGTAATCCATAATTTTTTTCTCGACGGCTGCGTTGCCGGAAAGCTAAAAAGGCTTCACCATTTCACTACTGAAAAAACCTCTTATAAATTAGCTCGTTTGGCGTTTTCCAGAGACTTCTTAATCATTAATTTATGCGTTCTGATTATCTCAAAAAAGGAATTGAAACTGCTCCTCAACGTTCGCTGCTTCGTCGTTGTGGGGTAGCAAAAACCGATCTCAAAAAGCCGTTTGTGGGAGTTGTCAATTCTTTTATCGAGACAGTCCCTGGGCATGTTCATCTTCAAGAAGTTGGTAAAATTGTAAAAAATTCCGTTCGTCAGAGCGGAGGGGTACCTTTTGAATTTAATACTATTGGTGTGTGTGACGGTATCGCGATGGGGCATCTGGGAATGCATTTTAGTTTACCCAGCCGTGAG
>Ga0209345_10006375_pt1 | contig 10696 bp, 8 predicted proteins | sample Cruoilmetagenom7_FD_187294 | JGI IMG/M metagenome (GOLD analysis project Ga0209345, IMG submission 187294) | Oil polluted marine microbial communities from Coal Oil Point, Santa Barbara, California, USA - Sample 7 (SPAdes) (version 2) | ecosystem: Environmental > Aquatic > Marine > Oil seeps ... | reverse complement strand
CATGCGCTCCCCCTGGTGTTCAACGTGTACGGCATGCGATGTAACAGGGAAGAGGCAAAGGGACTCCTCGATAAACTCATATTGATACACGGGATGGTAGCAAAAGATGCCAGGACAAAACAAGGTATACATCACCCTGGAGGTGGACGATAAAGGCTCAGGTCAGGTCCAAAAGGCGGATAAGAACCTGAACAGCGCCTTTGACCGGATAAAGAGAGGGTCCAAGGCCGCTTCAGGGAAGATGGCAAAGCACTGGAAGTCCGCGGGCAGAAGCGTACTTGCCGGGTTTAAAAGACTGAAGAAAGGGGTTTTCGGCCTGAAGGCGGCCCTTGTTGCGTTGGCCGGAGCAGCAGGCGCCGGGCTGCTGGCGAAATCTTTCCTGAATACCGCTTCATCGATGGAGCAGTATAAGATCACCCTGGGAACCGTTCTGAGATCCCATGAGAAGGCAAAGGAGTACATGAAATGGATCCAGAAATTTGCAGCATCGACCCCTTTTGAGATCCCGGGCCTTGTGGAGGCAGCGACCAGGCTTGAGGCATACGGATTGAATGCGAAGAAACATATGACGACCCTGGGAGACACTGCCGCTGCAATGGGCAAGCCTATAATGTCGGCCGTAGAGATGATAGCGGACGCGTCACAGGGCGAGTTTGAGAGAATGAAGGAATTCGGTCTGCGGGCATCGGACGTGGCAAAAAAAGCAGGCTTTAAGAGCGTTACGGAGATGACATCCACAAGAGATAACCTGGTCAAAGGGACTGAGACGCTTATGGCCATGCTGGAGGAGCGTTATTCCGGCGGGATGAAAGGGCTGTCTAAATCCTGGGGCGGAATGGTATCGAACCTGTCCGATTATTGGACGCAGTTCAAACAGAAAGTGATGGAATCGGGCATCTTTGAATTTTTAAAAACAAACCTTAGTGCGCTCCTGACCAAAATAGGCGAACTCAAGAGCAAGGGGAAGCTCGACGAGTGGGCGAAGAAGACAGCCTCGGTGGTCTTAAAATCATTCAGGGCCATAAATAACGGTATCGGGTTCGGCATTAAGATCGCAGAGACCGCCGCCGTAGCCTTTACCTTTGCCTGGGAAAACATAAAGCAGACATTCGAAGTAGATTGGGTGAAAAAACATGTAACAGAGCCTTTAAAGGAATCTTATGGTTGGATGAAGAAAGTCCTGAAAGACGCGAAAGAGTTCTATTTCGGCCGGGAGGGAGAGGGTGGTTTGCTGGGGGATACAACGCCCAAAAAGACCAGGGACGCAATAGCGGAGGTAAAAGAAGGCTTTGCCGGGCTGACAAAAGGCGTGGAATTTTTCCGGGAGGGAATCGATAAAGCCATTGCATCGGTGGACAAATTGAAGGACGCCGGTGTAGAGACGCAAGGCCGTGCATCTCTACCCGCCCCTGCGGAACCGACCATAGGCGTAGAGACGCAAGGCCTTGCGTCTCTACCCGCCCCCGCAGAACCGACCGTAGACGTAGTCACAGGCATGTTCGCTCTTGCGGAGCAGCAATATCAGGCCCGGCTGCGTTTACAGGAGGAGTTCAGCGCCGTGTATCATGAAATGGTAACCTCGACATACGACCTTGAGCGCGAGAAGATCGAAGAGCAGGTAAAGATATGGGAGGCTGCGGGCGCGGATAAGATCAGTGTGGCGGAGTGGGCCGAGAATGAGATTACCCGGATAAACAGAGAGCAGAACCTGTCCAGGCTGCAATTTGCCCAACAAGCTGCAGGCGGAATCGCCGAGACGTTCCGGCAGATAGCGGAGGCCGGCGGCAAGCAGTCAAAAGAAGCCTTTATGATATATAAAGCTGCGGCAATGACTGAGGCCGGTATTGCCAGTGCTATTGCAATCATGCAGGTTTGGGGGGATCCCACAATACCCTCTACCATAGCCAAGGGGATTATGGCAGGCATCATCGCGCTCAAAATGGGCGTTCAGATGTCTATGATAGCGGGCGCGTCGCCGCCATCATACGATGAGGGGGGAGTGTCCAGGCAGCCTGGTATCTATTATGCGGGCGTGCCCGAGGCCCATATCCCGCTGAAAGGCGGGTCTGTTCCTGTTGAGATGAAACAGGAACAAAGGCCCCAGGAGATTACCATCTTGAACGCAGTATCTCCGGCGATGCTCGACGCTTATCTGGCTACCCCCCGCGGCAAGAATGCCATATTCAATCTCATGGGGCAGGCCCCAAGCACTGTGAAAAGAAGACTGAGATGAGCGTGAATGCATACCTTACGCTGCCGCCGGGCCGGGGCCTGGCTCTTTCCCACATATGGAAGACGGGTATGCAGAAAAGCATCACAGGCAAGGGAAAACGGTCGGCCCTATACACCTGGCCGAGACTGAAAATCGGTTACAAGTATAAACTCACCAGCGACGCAAAGCAGAACTGGCTGAAACGCAGGCTCTTTAAGTACCCGGACGAGCTGTGGGGCGTCCCCGTCTGGCCGGACAAGACCATTCTGACGGCCCAGGCCGCATCCGGACAGAAGGTGATCAGTATCGAATCCTCTGCAAACCGCCACTTCTACGAGGATCGGGATGCCATCCTCATAGATCCGTCGGACTACACCAGCTATGAAGCGGTCACCATCGACGTTTTAGCGGCAGATCAGATAACGACAGCCGGCAATCTCGCAAATACCTGGCCGGCGAACTCCTTGATCTTCCCGCTCTATTATTTCCATATCCCCAAAGGCCCCGAGGTAATACCGCAATACATAAAATACGGAACATTTCAACTGGAGGCCACGGAGTCTTTCGAGTCAACGCCTTCGTTTTCATATTCATTGCCGGCGTCGGGCGCCGATATATATGAAGGGTATGATCTCCTCTTTATCCGGCCGTTTAAAGACGGCAGGAAACAGCCCTTTGAACATCGGTACAGCATATTGCAGAGTCTTGGTCCGGCGTATTCGGAATCCACTTATGTCGAAACGCTGACACCTCTGGAGATGAGCGTGCGGAGAACGTCCAGGGCAGATCTGTGGACTTTGCAGAACTTCTTTGATTCCAAGATGGGCAGGCTTTCTCCCTTTTGGGTTCCGTCTTGGCAGGCTGATATTGTGGTGACAGACCAGATCGCCTCTGCGGACACCCAGTTGACCATAGAAGATATCGAATATGCTGCATACTGGCTGCCCAATGATGTGACAGGGAGGTATATCATACTGATCTGGCCGGATGATACGTATGTGTGCAGAAAGATTCTGAGCGCGCCCACGGCCATGACCTTAGCCCTCGACGCAGCGGTCGGCAAGGATTGCGCATCAGACACCCTCCCTTTTCTTCTGGTTTCTTTTCTGCATTTCAGCAGGTTCGACCTGGACGAACTGGAGATGAAATACGTGACGGCCGCCATTACCGCGGAGCAATTGAGCTTCAGCAGCGTGCCGGGAGAGTTCGCATGAAAACAGTCACCCAGGCCTATATCGACAAAGAAGAGGCCGCAACCAGGAAGCCCCTGGAGCTGTATAAGATATGGCAGGCCAGCACGTATTATTATCATACGAACGGGGACGTATCCGTAGTGTTTGAAGGGAATACCTACACGCCGGCTACGATTAAAAGGGGGGCCGTTAAATACGATTCGAATCTCGACGCCAATTCAGTTGATGTCGAGTTTTCAAGGGCGGACGACCCGCTGATAAAATATATCGCTTCAAACCCGGTGGAGATCGTATGGGTGGAGATCGGGCGGCTCTTCCGGGATCAGGACCCCCTTGAGAAATCCGTGATATTCATTGGGCAGATCCAATCCGTATCCATCTTGGGCTTGGCAGCAAAGGCCCATTGCGTGGGGTTCGAGTTCTTCCTGAGGCAGCCGATTCCCAGGGACAGGTATCAACCGCAATGCAACTGGTCTCTGTTCGATGCCGACTGCGGACTATCTACCACGGGATATACGCTGTCTCCGACCGGCGTGACTGTGAGTTCGGACGGGTTGACTATAACCCATGCGGACTTTGCCACGAAGGAGGACGATTATTTCAAGTGGGGGTATCTGGTCTATGGCGACCCAAAGCGGTTGATCGTCTATCATACGGGAAACACTATCAAGATAAGATATCAGATAGAAGGCCTGGTCACGGGCGGGGACGTGACCGTATATGCGGGGTGCGATGGGTCGATAACCATGTGCTACGAGAAGTTCAACAATGTGAATTTTTTCGGAGGGCACCCTTATATACCGCTCGATAATCCGACGTTATGGCAGGGGTAGAAGAAGGTTAAAGGTGGAAGGAAGTGAGATATTTCTTTGAGAGCAGGGAGAGGCAGGACGAACTCGGAAGGGTTCTGGAGAGCTGGGAAGATACACCTTACCGGCACTGGTCAGGGGTTAAGGGGCTGGGATGTGATTGTATCCACTTTGTCGTCAGGGTTTATGAAGAGATGGGGGTTCCTGTCAAGGGTTCTTCAGGCAAGTTTGAGATACCCAGGTACAATAAGGGCTGGCATCTGCATAATGAAGATGAGCTGCTCCTGCAGGGCATAGTCAGCCAGACAAACGTGATTTACTCTCCTCTGAACAGCCCCATGTCCGGAGATATCATATTGGTCCGGTACGGCATGGCTGCGTCTCATGCATCGATATATCATGAGGGCAGGCTCTATCAGTCCATAACCGGTACCGGCGTCCGCAAGATCTCCTATAGCGATCATCAGTGGAACAAGAGGAAGAAATATAACCTGAGGGTAATACTATGAGTACCGGTATGGGCATAGGCGGTGTACTCGGGGGGGTCGTCGGGTTTCTCATCGGCGGTCCTGTAGGCGCTGCCATAGGCTTTGGTATCGGCATGGGTATCGGAGGGATGATCGATCCCCTTACCCCTGACATGCCGGCCCCCGGCCAGCCTGATGTTGCAGACCTGTCCATTAACCAGGCGAAAGAAGGGGCGGTAATTATCGATGCGCTCGGCACAACCAAGATAGGCGCGGCCAACTATCTCTGGTACGGCAAGGAGCGGGTCGAGGAGGTGGTAGAGGAGGTCGAAACGGGCGGGAAAGGCGGCGGCGGCACCGAGGAAGTCGTGACAGGGCATCAGTATTTCCTATCGTGGGCGCTCGGTATCTGTAAAGGCCCGATAGACGCCCTGTACGGCGTCTTCGCAAACGACAAGCTGGTCTGGTCGGGCAACCTTTTAAAACCCGAATCAGGCGGAGAAGAGACCATCATCCTGGATGAGGTGACACTGGATCTGAGGGCACACCGCACAGTATTCGACCCGGGAACCATCATAGGCATGGGCTCCGCGGACTTCTATTTCGGAACCGCTGATCAGGTCGCCAATGCATCTATGTCGGCCGAGTTGGGGGCAAAGCTGAACCCTCCTTACAGAAAGAATTGTTATTCCTATTTTGATGATTGTTTTATTGGGGGTTGCAACCGTTGTCCGACCATGCATTTTATATTTCGCAAGACCCCGGCTTACGCCTTCAACTCCCACAATATAATCAACACATACGAATACAATCCTGCCCATGCCTTCTGGTACATCTTTACCGAAATGGTCAGGTTGCCCGATTCATTTCTCCACGCCAATTCGTTTTCCGACGTCGCGGACACCCTGTACAACGAGGGGCGGGGCATAAGCATACAGTTCGACAAACAAATCCCTGCGGAGACATACCTGGAGGCGATCGTATTTCACATCAGCGGGATTGTGCGATACGGCAACGATAGTAAGTTCCACTTAAAACTTAAGAGAGACGATGTAGCAGTGGGGGACCTCCCAACAGTCTCGAAAGACGATATGCTGGACGACCTCCAGATCGACCGGAAGAGCTGGCTGGATACCCTCAATGAACTAAAGGTGCAGTATGTCAAGAGAACGGGGAGCGTGACTACGGGCGGCGCAGACTGGATTTACAAAGCGCCTGGGAATGATCAAAGTAAAAATGTTAACTCAATGGTTGTTCTTGATAATGAAATATATGGGTTGAATAGTGGATATGGGTATTTATTTAAGTGGAATGGCGTTGATACCTGGGATTATTTGGGAAACCCAGGTGGATATAATTATGTAGATATGGTTGTTCTTAATGATGAAATATATACAGCAGAGACTGATAAGTTATGGAAGTGGACAGGTTCCGCTTGGTTGAAGGTGAGTCACACTACCTATGTGACAAGAAGTCCTTATTGCATAATGGCTTACGGTCCTACGATATTATTGACCAATAATTTTGGACAGTTATGGATATGGGATGGAGGGAATAACTGGACGCAAAAAGGATCCGGACAAGGCTACTGTTATGCAATGTGCGAATATCTAGGTAAGGTTTATCTAGGGAAATCCTCGGGCGATCTCTACCAATGGGATACGGTGGCAACGATTACTAAGGTCGCTAGTTATTTATCTGTTAGAACGATCTCCCAATTATTTGTTTGGAACGCACAGTTATATGGCTGGTCTACAGGACATCTATGGAGATGGAATGATCTAAATGCCTGGGTTATGGTTGATGATACCTTACCGAGCGTAGTATGCCGAAATTGTCTTCAGTACGAAAGTAATCTATATACCGGCTCAGGTAGCAGGCTGATGATGTGGAATACTGATACTGACAGTTGGGATGAGAAGGTTGCATACAACCATCCATTTAGTGATGGAGTCGATGAGCTGGTTACCATGACATGGGATGAATTATCCCGGATTTTCTGCGTTACGCATGCCACAGCCCAGCCTTTATATATGTGGGATTATGCGCTGGGCACAAGCATCGACTATGAAGAGGCGGCGATAAAAGTCCCAGATGTGGCGAACCAGAAACTTGTAGGCAAGATCAATCATAAGACCATCAAGATGGGGATGTTCAACGATCCGGTCAATGTGGCCTGGATAGCGGACAGGATACTAAAGAGAGAGGCCTGGCCGTTAGCGCAGATCGGATTCCCTGCCAACAGGAATGTCTTTCGGTGGGATCCCGGAGACCTGTTTCTCCTGAATTACACCCCCTATTCCATATCGGGCATGGTTTGCCGTGTGGCGAATATATCGGAAGGCGACGCTGAATCCGAAGAGATCACAGTCAGCGCCGAGGAGGATATCGAGTATCTAAGCTCTGCGATGGACTTCACTGCCGTGGAAGGTGATCCGGACGTCAGAGACACGTCAGTCACCGCGCTGACTGCGGTTGATGTCGTTGAGGCGCCATACGTCCTTGCAGGCGCAGCCCTGAAGGTTATGGCAATAACAGGAAAAGAGAAGGGCACGGAACTCGGGTACCTGATTTATATGAGCGATGACGGCGCGACATACACGAAAATCGCCGGAGCTTCCGCATATACGCCTTACGGGACACTGGACGCCGACTACGGGACCGATACCTACGGCATAGACGACGAGACCGGTTTTAATATCACATTCTCCGCAAAGAGCAATGTGGCATCCATTGAAACCATATCAAGAAAAAAGCTGTTCGAGGGCACTCATCTGGCCCTTCTAGGATCCGAGATTATATCATTCCAGACGATTACCCCGGTGAGCGGCACGACATATAAACTGGAGAATATCTTCAGGGGCAGACTCGATACGGAAAAGACCGGGCATTCGGCTGGAGAGGATTTCTGGATATTGGATTCATCCCTTTTCGGTCTCGTGGAGAGCCCTGACCTGCTGCCCGGCCAGACACGATATTTCAAGCTTGTGCCGTATAACTCCGCATCTTTCGGAGAGTTAAGCGATGCATCCGCCGTCACCCTGGCGATTACAGGCAGGGCGCTTATCCCTTACAAGCCCATCAACCTGCAGGCGGACGGACAGGGGATCAGGCCGGTATATACCGGAGGGGATGATATTGTATTGACCTGGCGGGCCAGGATACGTGGAGCGGATTGGGCGGACTTTGAAAACACAGCGCCTGCGACCATAGAGGGATATTTTAAGATGGAAGTCTATGTGTCCGCCGCTCTGGTAAGGACCACAGAGGGCATAAGCGACGTGACGTGGACTTATACCAATGCCATGAATGTATCGGATAACGGCGCGGCTGCCGACTCGATAGAGTTCAGAATCAGTAATTATTCCGATGAATCCGGCCGGAGATATACGTCGGATTATGATTCATTAACGGTAAACAAAGGATAGAGACGCACGGAGGCAAGATGGCATTTACAAGCAAATACGAACTGGAGGATATGGCCTACAGCACCGCAGACAAATCCGGGATCGTTACGGCCAACGTGGGGAAGATAGACAATCATTTACATACCTATGGCGAGGGTACCGCAGGCGAAGTCATTGCTCAATTCGAGGCTGTTTACCTAGATGGTTTTGACAGTAAATACGATCTGGCTCAGGCCGACGGCACCCAACAACCTTGTATGGGCTTGGCGATAGATGCCGCAGCACCTGATGCCGCATTTAGATTTCAAAGGATTGGACCGATAACCAACCCTTCGTGGGCATGGGCAACCGTGGGGGGCAAAGTCTATCTCGACCCCTCAACGCCTGGAGCGATCACAGCCACAAAACCCGCTGATCATGCACAAATGGTAGGGATTATACTCTCTTCAACATCTATATTTCTTACCGGTCTTATTCATATTGATGATGCCTCTACTGCCAAGAGGGGATTGGCGGCATTGGCAGCAAGCAACGAATGTGTGGCAATGAAAGACGCTTCTAAAGTAGTTACTCCCGCAGGATTGGCTGCGGTTGAGCAAGCCATTGTCTGTATGGATAATAAGATTATCTGCATGAACAACGAAATAGTGATAATGAAAGGATAGTTTGAAATGGATCTAAGAGAGAAAGCAGCGAGTTTAGTGTCAACAACAACCATCAATGGGCAGACGCTCACGAAACAGACATTATTCACTGTTCCGTCCGATAAAGTATTTATTCCGCTTGGAGTAGTATTCCGGGAACCTTCCGCCACCTTAGCCGGGCTGGTCGACCTTGATATTGGAGGGGACGCCGGCGCCGCCGATTGGATACAGCAGGTGAGTCTAAGTGCATTTACAGCCACGACCGATTACGGCCTTGTAATGCAACCGGCACAAGCGGCGGGACCGCCCATAGTCCCAACCAAGAAGACAGTCTATGCTGCCGGTACGGGGTTTGGCTTGAAAATCAATACAGGATCTACCGGAGCAGCTAATGTCGAGGTTGATCTGTTCGGCTACCTTTGGTAGGTCAAGGGAAACCGGCAAGGAGGCATACCCTCCTCACCGAACGGATGCAACACCATCCGAACAGGCACAAGGCCCGGCCTCCCTTATTATATATCGGCATATAAAAAGGGAAACTTTAACGGGCCTGGAGGAGGAGCGAATGAATAGTCCGCTAAGTTATATAGGAGGTAAATCACTACTGGCCAAAAAGATTATCGAGCGCTTCCCTGAGCATCTTTGCTACTGTGAAGTATTCTCCGGTGCGGCATGGGTGTTTTTCAGAAAAGAGCCTTCAAGTGTCGAGGTAATTAACGATCGGGACGAGGAACTTGTGAACCTGTATCGCGTCATTCAAAACCATTTTGAAGAGTTTGTGAGGCAGTTTAAGTATCTTTTGATATCCCGCAAGATCTTTGAAATCTTAAAGCAACAGGATACCTTCACTTTGACTGACATCATGAGAGCAGTCAAGTTTTTTTACTTATTGAAGATAAGTTTCGGCAGCCGTACAGTCAACCAGCATTTTGGTTACGGCACAACATCAAAGCCACGCCTCAATCTTTTAGATTTGGAGGAGCAGATACTCGAGATGCACTGGCGTCTGGCCAGGGTGACCATTGAAAACCTTGAGTGGAATGATTGTCTGGAGCGATATGATCGACCTCATACGCTTTTCTATCTCGATCCACCCTACTATAGGACGAAAGATTACCGGTATAATTTCGAGGAATCGGATTTCTCTGCTTTGGCGAGCGCCTTGAGTCAAATACAGGGTAAATTTATACTGTCTCTCGGCGATCATCCCTTGATGAGAAGACTTTTTAAAGACTTCCATATAGAATCCGTCACAACCAGATACAGCTCGGGCAGGCAAAGCAATAGCAAAGGAAAGCCCAGGCAGGAAATATTAATCAGGAATTATTCAAGGAAAGGAGATAGCGTATGAATCATAACGACGCCGAAAGGAATATCCCGTAGAAAAAGGTCCTTTGTCCCCATGATACATCTGAAGCCTGATGCTGGGAAATAGACTTAGGAAGTATTTCGAAAGTCCACGGTAAAAGATATGGCGTTCTATTCTTCCCGGATATTCTTTCGTTGTGCGTTATGCGACTAAATAATCTTGAAGCGAGATCATCTTGGTGAATGGCATCACATAAATGCCACCAATGTTACCTATAAGTTAACGCCGGTGAAGACTAAATACGAGCCGAACTCTCTGATCCGGTCTAGAACTTAGCCCGTTGTTTTGGAGAAATAGTGTCTCAATCAATGTCTCATATTGTAATATGAGACACGATGCACTTTTGATTAAATTGGGACAAAATGCCCCACTCCAAAACAAACAGGATTTTTTTGTCCAAAGTCAGGGAAATCAAAGTCTCTCGCACTTCCGTGCAATTATCTCTCGCAATTCTTGTGCAATTTACTTCTTCTAAGAAGACTACTGCTTATGGGTCGGAAACAGGGAAGACCCAGGCATATGAAAATAAGGACTCAGGCCGTTTGCCTAAGTCCTTGATTTTACTGGCACGCCCAGCAGGATTCGAACCTGCGAC
>Ga0209345_10006374_pt1 | contig 10700 bp, 7 predicted proteins | sample Cruoilmetagenom7_FD_187294 | JGI IMG/M metagenome (GOLD analysis project Ga0209345, IMG submission 187294) | Oil polluted marine microbial communities from Coal Oil Point, Santa Barbara, California, USA - Sample 7 (SPAdes) (version 2) | ecosystem: Environmental > Aquatic > Marine > Oil seeps ... | reverse complement strand
GACAAAAAACATGTCCCCGGAGATCCGTTACACTGGACAGGAATTGACCAAAACTGGAACTACCAATGCGCATGGTGCCACTCGACAAACCTGAGAAAGAATTACAATCCAGCCACCAGATCCTTTGAAACCAAATGGTCGGAAATCAACGTGGCCTGTGAGGCCTGTCATGGTCCCGCCTCCAACCATCTTGCCTGGGCCTCAAACACCCGCGGATGGGAAGCGTTCGATAGGCTTGGCAAGAAGGGTTTCGACCGAAGCCTCAACCGGGCGAGCGTCGGAAGCTGGAGGATGGGCTCTGATAACCGCCCGAGAGCGGCCCATGCCGTATCGTCCTCAAACGAGATCCATATTTGTGCCGGCTGCCATTCTCGCCGCGGGCAGTTTTCCGCGGCGCCAAGAAATGTCAGCACCTTGTTTGACGCTTTTAGACCAGCACGACTCGAAGCCGGGCTTTATCATGCCGACGGACAACAACAGGATGAAGTTTACAAACTTGGCTCTTTTCTGCAGAGCCGTATGCATGCCGAGGGTGTCACTTGCTCTAACTGTCACAATCCGCATTCCGGGAAACTCAGGCAGAAAGGCAATGGCACTTGCGCCCAGTGTCACGTTTCGGAACGATACGACACCACTGCACATCACCATCATCCCCTCACATCGAGTGGTGCCAAGTGCACGGCTTGTCACATGCCCGCAACCACCTATATGGGCGTCGATGCTCGCCACGATCACTCGATACGAATACCGCGTCCCGATCGCAGTCTGACATTGGCCACGCCGAACACATGTAATCGATGCCATTCCGACAAGACAGCAAAATGGACTGTCGACACTCTGAGGAACTGGTTTCCAAAACCAAAGCTTGGCGCTCAGAGTTTTGCAGAAGCCTTCGATCTTGGAGATCGTGGAGCTCCCGGGGCACAAGCCGCACTTACCCGCATCGCCCAAGATGCTTCACTGTCGGGTCTTGTTCGTGCTAGCGCCATCACTCGGCTCAGCCGATACCCCTCGCGTAAAGTTCTTTCCGTGATTGCCAGGCTCTTGAAGGTCAACGATCCTGAGATTCGTTCGGCGGCCGTTGAAGCATTGTCAGCCACGGGCGTGTCGACCCGGCGTGCACTTCTAACTCCGCTCTTGCGAGATCCAAACCGCTTGGTGCGCATGGATGCGGCGCATGCTTTGGCTGGCGATACAGAGCGCGGCTTGACGGCAGATGATCGTCAGGCTTTTGAGCGCGCCATTGCCGAGTACATCTCCGCTCAGCTCTTCAATGCTGAGCGTGCGGAAGCGCATTTCAATTTGGGCAGCCTATATCAGCGGCGCGGTAAACCCGGCAAGGCACGCTCTTCCTATAAGGAGGCACTGGCAATCGACCCGACCTTCCATCCCGCAGCTATTTCGCTCTCCGAACTTGAACGGTTATCAGGAGACGAACGCGCCGGTGAGGCCATCCTCTCGAAGGCTGTGAAAGCCAATCCAACCTCCAGCGCACTACTCCACGCCTGGGGCCTCAGTCTCGCCAGGCAAAAACGCATGCAGGAGGCAACGGAGAAACTTTCGGCAGCGGCGCGATCAGCTCCGGAAGTGCCACGATTTGCCTACGTCTATGCAATCCTCCTGCACGACAAGGGCAAACCTCAAGAGGCACTCGATATTCTCAACGCAGCACTGAAGCGCCATCCTTACAACCGGAATCTGCTTTCGGCCCTGATTTCATACGAGCTCGAGCTGAGCGACATTACGTCGGCCTTGTCACACGCGCGACTGTTCGCAAAACTCGAACCAGATCGGAGCGACATTGGCCAACTCATCAAAGCATTGCAGAAGAGACGCCCTTGAACCGTAGCCGTCCGGCGAGGAGGAGCGCCTTACGCGATCTGACCTTCCCAGTCAGGATATAAGCAGGCAGGGTGTTTGTGACATTAGGATCGAGAAAGGTTTGCGAGCGCGTCCTGAGAAGCATAGCTATTGGGCGCAAGAACTACCTGTTCATGGGGTCGGACAATGGTGGCAAGTCCGCCGCTATTGCCTACACGTTGATTGAAACAGCCAAGCTCAACGGCGTCGACCCGCAGGTCTGGCTCACAGACGTTCTCGGCCGCATCGCCGATCATAAAATCAACAGGATCAACGAATTGCGGCCCTGGCGATATGATCAGCAAAGCTGAGCCAATCTGGATGCTGGACGCTCACTTCGATTTTAAGATGACCTATCCTGAAGCTAACCCGGTCGACGCATGCGCGCCAATCGACGACGCTAACCTTGCTATCACTTCACCCGTGAAATTGCCGGTGCTAGCCAACGGCCATCCAGCGCCTCGACGTTGGGCGCGTATAGACGCATTGTAATATTCAGTTCTCCGCTCTTTGGTGACGGCAACCAGTTCGTTTCCTTGGCCTTGCCGGGGCTTTCGGGTTGGATATAGAGGTCCAGCGAGCCGTCAGTATTATATATGAGCTTATCGCGGCCACCGATTGCATAACGTTTGATGGGATTGGCAACCGGAAATCCATCGGCGTCGTACATCGTAAGTGACCAGAACGCCTTCACAGGAGGGAGTTCCGATTTGTCGAAGTGAAGGACATACGAGACCCCTCCCACAAGTGGCTTGCCATCAGCATCCGTAAGGGATTGAGGATAAATCGCATCCTCTGGTTGGTTTGCGCCGAGACCGGTCAACGCAATCACTGCCCGTTTTAAATAGTTGTTGCCCCACACACCCATGTCTTCAGTTTGCATCTGCCAGCCGTTAACAACTCGCGCAAGTTTGCTGTATTTGGCTCTCATCGCCTTGAGCGCATCCGTCGGGGCACGTTCAAGGCCTGCGCGTATAGCGGGATCCAGTTTTGAAAGATCGAATGGTTTGCCCGGCTCTAGTCCTATTCGCTTCATGCGCGCCAGCTGAGACCAGTCGCTTTGATGCGGCGGATACCTGACCATAAGATCCGCTCCGTAGGCGAAGAACCGGGCTGCTGACATTCCAAGGACTTGGTTCAGGGGATCAGTCGTCATGTCGACAGTCGGATCTGGCTTGAACGGAACAGGCTCTCGTGTGCGGCCCCACTGGGAAAGTGGTGTGATCCTGTAGCCATCCTGGATTTTTCGAACTGCCCGATAATCCGCTGCACCATTCGTCTGAGTACGACCGATAATCCATACTTGAGACGTTGGCGCCACAACGCGGGAAATACCTGCCGGCACCTCACCCTTCCAACCCTGCGGGATCACCGCCCAATGCCCTACGTTGGTACCGCTGGTGCGTCTTCCGGGAACGGCAAACACATCTGACCACATGTCAAGCATCGGCAGGAGGTAGTACCGCCCCCCAGTGTCCGGCGCGGACACAATCATCGGTTCGCTCGACAGATCTAGCCACGCACTGGAGTAGAGGGTGTCAAAATTCGGCTTGACCACCTCCCGGAAGTCCCCGGGAGGAAAGGTGCGCATATGCGAAAACGCGTTAGGCGGCCCAAAGCCTGGCTTCTTTCCCGGGGGGACGTTCGTCAAGACCTTGCGTGTCACATCCATGGTGATCAGAGGGTAGAGATAGATGTAGGCCTCCACACCGATTTTATAGGCATCCTGTTCACTGATCGGTCTAGCGGAAGCGACATTCTCTCCAATTGCTGACAACGCAAGAAATATCAGAAATGCCGGAATGCTAACCGCCCACAGACTTTGTCTAATCATCGTAATACCTTGCCTTTCGTTCAGCGGGTTGCTCTCGGCGTCAGTCGCTTTTCCAGAAACAAATTTGAAAATCATTGATGGAATGCCTCTAGTTGATAGTCTATTGGTTGCTGGTTTTCTCTATCAGATCAGCCCACTGCTGCATCATTGCGCGACGTTCTGCGAAATACTCTGCTTGATTGTAGCTCGCCCGAACTTGATTCCGCTCCTTGTGAGCAAGCTGGCGTTCAATCACGTCGGTTCGCCACCCAAGTTCATTTAATATCGTGGACGCCGTTGCACGAAAGCCGTGCGCGGAGAAACCAATGGTGTTGGTTCCATTCAAGCCCATGCGTTCTAGCGCTCTGTTGAGTGTTGTCGCAGTCATGCAGCGACTGGGATCTCGATAGTTTGGCAGTATGTAGGCGCACCCGCCAGTCAGGCTATGCAATTCGCGAAGCAACTTCACTGCTTGCTCTGATAACGGAACCATATGCGCGTCGCGCATTTTCATGCGTTGAGCTGGAATACGCCATTCTGCTTGCTCAAGATCAAACTCTAACCATGAAGCTTCGCGCAGCTCCTTAGTCCGTACAAAGGTCAACAGCATGAGGCGTAGCGCAATAACTGTTGTGCGGTAACCACCGTAGGATTGGAGCGCCTGTGCAAATTGCAGGATTTCCTGGCGGGATAGTGGCCGGCAATGTTCTGTTTTCGGCTTGTGGATCGCGCCCTTCAAGGTGGCTGCTGGGTCACCATCTGCCCTTAACGTGGACACAGCATAGCGAAATATTGCTGAGCACCATTGGCGTAGATTAATTGCAATCGTTTCCGCTCCGCGGCTTTCAACTCGTTGAAGTATTTCGAGCAGGTGCGCCGCTGTCACGGTGCGGATCGGAAGTTTGCCAATGTAAGGGAACACGTCGCCGGCCATGAAGCGTTCAATTTGCCGGATGTAGTATGGAGTGCAATTCGGTTTCTTTTTAGCAATCCACTCATTTGCCACTGCCTCGAAGGTGTTCGCGTTTTCTTTGTTTCGGGCAAGCAAGGCAGTGCGGCGCTGGTGAGCTGGATGAATACCCTGTTTCACCAGAGTTCTGGCTTCGGCACGCAATTCACGAGCTTCTGCGAGGCTCACGCTCGGATATTCACCGAGGGCGAACACATTCTCTTTGCCAGCGATCCGATAGCGGTAGCGCCAAAGTTTTGCGCCTGTTGGTCGGACCTCAAAGTAGAGGCCCTTTCCGTCCGAAAGCTTGACGGGGCGAGCGCTCGGCTTGGTATTGCGAAGGGCCACGTCTGTTAGGTGCATCGTTGCGGGTATCCTGGTTGCTATACCCGCATTGATACCCGCTTTCCATGTGGCTGCCAACGGTTGGTGCTGGCTTTGTCTGGACAAATGTTCAGAAAAAATATGAGGTCTGACAGGATGGTAGGACTGTATCGGATCGCTATGAACTGCAATGCTAGTTATCGATAAGAAGAAGCATAGAGGTGATGTAGGGGAGGGTTTGTGGGCGGGTCAAGCAATGACTGGATGCGCGGATTGCAAGTGATGGGATAGAGAGAACCAGCTGTAGGCCTGTAATTGGGCGCGAGGTAGCGTGATTCCCGGCATAATGATTCGATATAATCGAAGGCTATGTTACATTTTGGGCACGAACTGTCACTCGGTTGCAAAGTTAGTGAATTCATCATTCGATCCCGCCAACCATATGAATTTGCGATATACTTATGTTCATAATTTAGTGTTTCAGGCATTTAAGTGAGGCCATGTGGCGTGCTTTAGTCGCACTCTGGAGCTAGTCAGCTTGACGGCACCGGCCATCAATGGTGCACTGCCGCATAACTCAGCTGCAATGCAGCGTAAATATGGTTGGCTTGCTACATGAAATACCACACCTACGAAATGGCTCACGTAATGGTTTCTCCCTTGCGATTGGTTTCGCAAGGTTTGCGGCAACAACTGGATTTTCCGTTGAACCCGATGGCTCAGACGCCGGTGGCGAAGTCGATGTCGGCGGCATTGCAGGTGTTTGAGCGGATGACGGACCGTTATGGGAAGCCTGCGTGGGGTATTTCTGAGACTAAGGTGGATGGAATGCCGGTGTCGGTGGAGCCGAATGTGGTGCTTCATAAGCCGTTTTGTAACCTCATCCATTTTGAGCGGGGGACGGCGGACATTGGCAATCGGCATGATCCGAAGGTGTTGGTGGTGGCGCCGATGTCAGGGCACTATGCAACCTTGCTGCGAGGAACCGTGGAGGCCATGCTGCCGGAGCATGAGGTCTATGTGACCGATTGGATTGATGCGCGGGATGTGCCGGTTCTTGAGGGAAGTTTCGATCTTGATGATTTCATTGATTATATCATTGAATTTGTGAAGTTCCTTGGCCCTCAAACGCATATCCTGGCGGTTTGTCAGCCAGCTGTGCCGTGTCTTGCGGCAACGGCGATTATGGCGGCCAACGACGAGGAAATTCAACCACTGACGCTGACGATGATGGGGGGGCCGATCGATACACGCCGCAACCCGACCGTGGTGAATGATTTGGCGGAGCAAAAACCGCTGTCGTGGTTTGAGCAGAACGTTATTTCCTACGTGCCATTTCCGAACGCTGGCGCGATGCGCAAGGTATATCCCGGCTTTATTCAGCTGTCTGGTTTTATGACGATGAACCTGGATCGCCATCGTCAGGCGCATTGGGATCTCTTTGAGCACTTGGTGGAGGGGGATAATGATTCAGCCGACCAGCACCGGAAATTTTACGATGAATATCTTGCGGTAATGGATTTGCCGGCGGAATTCTATCTACAGACGATCAGGACAGCGTTCCAGGAGCATCTGCTGCCTGATGGCAAGATGATGCATCGTGGCCAACGTGTTGATTGTTCTACAATTCGGAAAACCGCGATTATTACAATTGAAGGTGAGAATGATGACATCTGCGGTCTTGGCCAGACCGAGGCGGCGCAGGATTTGTGCGCCAATGTTCCGGCTGATGAGCGCCTCCACTATGTACAGCCAGGGGTTGGCCACTATGGCGTGTTCAACGGTCGGCGGTGGCGGACGGAAATCCAGCCGCGCATTCGTGACATGATCCGCGCAATGGAAATCAAACATTCCGATAATAAACGTTCTGGCAAAAAAGTTTTAAACCAGGTGAGCGCGTCCAAGGTGAATGGCGTTGCTAAGAGGACTGCTGCTAAGAGCGCCGCTGCGAAGAGTAACGGAATAAAGCTCGTCGCTAGGAAAGCTGCAAAACAACCTGTGCGGAAGGCATCTGCTGCCAAGGGTGTCGTCGGCAATGCCAAAGATGGCAAATCGATAGTTGCCAAGTCGGGCAAGCCAAAGGCGCCAAGTCGAAAATCTCGAACGCGCTGAAACTGAACTGGGTGTTTTTATTCTGGTTGCAATGAAAACAAGTGCACTCAGTGAGCCTGATTTAGCCTTTGACGTTGAGGACTTGGGTGAGTTGATGGACAACCTCAATCAGGTCGGTTTGTGCAGCTATGACGGTGGAAATGTCCTTGTAGGCGGCAGGGCTCTCGTCAATGACGCCCTTGTCCTTGCGGCATTCGATGCCTTCAGTGGCTTTGCGATGATCGGCCAAAGTGATTGTTTTTTTCGCTTCGCTGCGTGACATTGCGCGGCCGGCGCCGTGGGAGCAGGAGCAAAAACTCTCCGGGTTGCCTTTGCCGCGCACGATGAACGATCCTGTGCCCATGGAGCCAGGTATGATGCCAAGGTCACCTTTGCGTGCGCGAACGGCGCCCTTTCGGGTTATCCAGACGTCGGCGCCGAAGTGGTGTTCTATGGTTGCGTAGTTATGATGGCAGTTGACGGCGAGTTCACCAAGTTTGAATTTTGGCAGATGTTTGCGGAGCACGCGCAAAACAGCATCCATCATGGCCTGGCGATTGTCCCAGGCATAATCCTGTGCCCAATTGAGGGCCTCGACGTAGTCGTCGAAATGATTGGTGCCTTCCGAGAGATAGGCGAGGTTCTCATCGGGTATATTGGCTAGGTGGGTGCGCATATCGCGCTTGGCCAGCTCAATGAAATAACGACCAATGACATTGCCTGGTCCACGGCTGCCGGAATGCAGCATTACCCAGACATTGTCGTTCTCATCCAGACAGATCTCGATGAAATGATTGCCGGTGCCGAGGGAGCCGAGTTGGTGGGCTGGCGATTTGTGTGAGATGCGGGGATGTTTGTCGATGATGCAGCGATAACGGTCCTCAAGTTCACGCCAGCGGGAGTCGACCGAATCGGGCACAATTTCCCAACCACCTTTGCGTGCGCGGCCTTTGGTTGAATTGAAGCCATGCGGCACGGCGCGTTCGATGTCGCTGCGTATTCTTGCCAGATTGTCCGGCAGGTCTTTGGCTTTGAGGGTGAGCTGCCAGGCCATCATTCCGCAGCCGATATCGACCCCAACTGCCGCGGGGATGATGGCGTTTTTGGTGGGGATGACGGAGCCGACGGTGGCGCCGGTTCCCCAGTGGCAATCCGGCATCGCGGCGACGTGGTGGTGAATGATGGGGAGGCGTGCCACGTTCTCCATCTGGGTGATTGCTTCATCGCCGATCTGGACGCCTTTGGTCCACATCTTAAGTGGCGAGCCGTCAGTGATTTGGTGTTCGCGGTAGGGCGTGCTTTTGTTAGGTGTCTCGCACATGCTGAACCTCATCAATCACCGCCGGGCTAGCGACGGTCGCTAGAGTGTTGCCGATTTAGACCAAAATACTCTAGCATTGGAAGTGGTCATGCAAGGCGTGCACGCACCCGCCCGACCATTCTTCCATCCATCCATCTAAGCAATACTAACTATTTTACAGAACCAAAAACGCGATTGAAAATCGTATCAACGTGTTTGGTATGATAGGCGATGTCGAACATTTCTTCGAGTTCGGCGGCGGGCACGTGGGCTACGACGTCGGCGTCAGCTTTGAGCCCCTCTAGGAAGTCCTTGCCCTGGTCCCAGGTGGCCATGGCGTTGCGTTGGACGAGACGATAAGAATCCTCGCGGCTGACGCCAGCCTGGGTGAGGGCTAAGAGCACGCGTTGTGAGTTGTGAAGGCCGCCAAGCTTATCAAGGTTGGCTTGCATTCGCTCAGGGTAGATCACCAGTTTTTCGATGACTCCTGCCAAGCGGCCAAGAGCAAAGTCGAGTGTCACGGTTGAATCGGGGCCGATCATGCGCTCAACGGAGGAATGGGAGATGTCGCGCTCATGCCAAAGCGCTACGTTTTCCATCGCTGGCAGTGCGTAGGAGCGGACCATGCGGGCTAGGCCGGTGAGGTTTTCGGTCAGAACCGGATTGCGCTTGTGCGGCATGGCGGATGAGCCCTTCTGGCCGGGCGAGAAGTATTCTTCGGCCTCCAGGACTTCGGTGCGTTGGAGGTGGCGAATCTCGACTGCCAGGCGTTCTACCGAAGAGGCTATTACGCCGAGGGTGGCGAAATACATCGCATGCCTGTCGCGCGGGATAACCTGGGTTGAGACGGGTTCCGAGGTTAGGCCGAGTTTCGCGGCGACATGGGCTTCGATTGACGGGTCGATGTTGGCGAAAGTGCCAACGGCACCGGAAAGAGCGCAGGTGGCGATCTCTTCGCGGGCATGTTCGAGGCGGGTTCGATTTCTCTGGAACTCAGCATAAGCAAAGGCCAATTTGATGCCAAAGGTGGTGGGCTCGGCATGGATGGCGTGGCTGCGGCCAATGGTGAGTGTGTTCTTGTGCTCAAAAGCGCGGAGTTTGAGGGCTTCCAGCAGGCGATCAATATCGGCGAGAAGAATGTCGGTGGCGCGCACAAGTTGGATGCTGAAGCAGGTGTCGAGCACGTCAGATGAGGTCATGCCTTGGTGAACAAAGCGGGCCTCAGGACCGATATGTTCGGAGAGGTGGGTGAGGAAGGCAATGACGTCGTGTTTGACCTCGGCTTCGATTTCATCGATGCGGGCGACGTTGAATTCAGCCGCCGAGCCTTTTTCCCAGATTGTTTCAGCAGCACTTTTGGGAATGATGCCGAGTTCGGCCATGGCGGTTGCGGCGTGGGCTTCGATTTCGAACCAAATACGAAAACGGGTCTCGGGTGACCAGATTGCTGAAATTTCAGGGCGGGAATAACGAGGAATCATCTCTCGGGTCTCTTGATTTGTTGTGTTTGGACTGGTCGTGTGGATTGATCTGTATAGTTGGCTGCGAATGGGTAGCAAAGAGTGGGGGATGCATCAATTCTCCGTCTCAAGTTGTCTCCTGAACACACTCTTTTGCACTGTTTGTTAGCGTTACGGGCCTCGGACAGGGAATGGGATGCGAGATGAAATACGATTGCCTTGTGCTTGGAGCCGGTATTGTGGGGATCTCAGCGGCGCTGCATCTACAAAAGAGGGGCCGTAGTGTGGTGATGGTTGATCGGCGGCCGGCGGCCGAGGAGACTTCACACGGTAATGCAGGGATCATTCAAACAGAGGCGGTGCAAGCCTATAGTTTTCCACGTCAATTGGGGCAAATATTACGCTATGCGCTGAACGGCCATTCCGAGGCACGGCTGCACTATTCAGCCTTGCCCGAAGTGGGGATGTGGCTTTGGAAATACTGGCGGCATGGTTCACCGGAGCATGTGAGAAAGACGGCTGAGGGACTTATTCCGTTGGTGCGGCAGTGCATGGCAGAGCATGAGGCATTAATTGATGAGGCGGGTGTTGGTAAGCTGCTGCGCCGTAATGGCTACCTCAAGGTCTATCGTGATGCATCTGTGCTCGGACAGGCGGTTATCGAGCAGCAGGGACTGAAAAACAGGTTTGGCGTGAATTACGAAGCTGTCGATCTTGCCCGCCTTAGAGAACTTGAACCACATCTGGCGGGGTTGGCAGGAGGCATTTTCCTACCCGATCCAGCAAGCGTTTCTGACCCTGGTGCGGTTGGGAAGGTTTATTGTGAGTTGTTTCAAAAGCATGGTGGGACATTTTTGACGGCGGACGCGCAGACGCTTGAGGCAACCGTGGATGGGTGGCAGG
>Ga0209345_10006373_pt1 | contig 10701 bp, 8 predicted proteins | sample Cruoilmetagenom7_FD_187294 | JGI IMG/M metagenome (GOLD analysis project Ga0209345, IMG submission 187294) | Oil polluted marine microbial communities from Coal Oil Point, Santa Barbara, California, USA - Sample 7 (SPAdes) (version 2) | ecosystem: Environmental > Aquatic > Marine > Oil seeps ... | reverse complement strand
TTTCTCAGAAAGATTTTTATTGGAATGTAAAATGAAATTAGCTAAAACGCTAGGAGATTTTTCATGATTTAATTTTGCAAGTGCTAGCGCGGCGAGGAGACGAAGTTCTTTGTCATTTTCTTTTTCAAGAAATTGTAAGAGTCGTGGTTTTTCTTGCAGTGCTTTAATTTCTCCAAGTGTATGGATAGCGACTTTTTGAGTAGTGTTATCTTGAGCTTCAAGTAATGTTGCTAAAAGGATTGTAAGTTGCAAACGATACTGTGGAAATTGCCAGAGTGCGATAATGGCGTTAGCGCGCACACGAGGATTCTGTGACTGTAAATATGGTTCAATGTAGTGCGTTACTGCGAGATCGCCAGAAAGTCCACAAACATAAATACAATCAGCACAAACTTTGTCATCTGCGCTTGATAGTTCTTGGAGCAAGAATGGGACAATTTCGTCTTGTTGTAAGTGAGAAAAAACATGCACAATTGCTGAGCGAATTTCTTGAGAGTCCTCTTTTTTGAAAAGTTTTTTTAATGTTTCAACTATCCGATGATGTGTGAATGCCTGTGAAAATGGATGTGTGTCGAGATTTTTAAATTCAGCGAGCGCATTTACAGCGGATAGTTTGATGTTTTTATTACTATCCTCAAAGCATTCTAGAATTGCGGGAATTGTGGCGGGATCGTGTAGTTCAGAGAATGTTGTGAGGATTTTTTTTCGTAAAAGCTCAGACTCATTTTTATTAAGTAGTTTTTCAATCAGAATACTAGAAGCGTTTTTATGTCCGGGCTGGGAAAGGATTTCAATTGAGTTGAATTTTGCAGGATGATTACCAAAAAGATTCAGATTTTTTTCTGAGATTTTTGTGTAATTGTTTTGTGAATTTCGCAGTATCCAGATCATTGCGATAGCGGTGATGAGTAAGACTAAGTTTGTAATGAAAATTAGTCTTTCACCTGCAAAAACATAATCAAGAGCCAATAAAGCACTTGTACCGAGAACTATTCCAAGTGGGCGCACGAGTCCTTCAAGGAACTCTTTGATGTGCTTACGGAGGCCTTCTCGGAGCGCATAAAAACTGGAATGGTAGGCAGCGTTATAAATTCCAGTTGTTGATTCAAATAGTGCCTTGGCGGCCACTGCTGACCCAAAGCTAAATTTAAACATCATTCCAAGCGTAGCCAGAAATGAAATTGAGGGGTGCAATCTTAGTGTTTTAACAATTCCGAGTTTTCCAATTACACGACTTGTAACAAGAAGTTGAGTGAGGAGCGCTAGCAATGAAAATAGAATGTGTAGTTTTCCGAGTCCGTGAGTAAGTAGCTCTTCGTGGTTGTGACGAGCCGGTGCAGCAGTATGCCCTGTAATATTTTCAGTTTGTTCATGGGTAACACTGGCATCAACAGCTTTTGTGTATTGAAAATTCAACATAGTAAAAAAAGTCCACTGCAACATTACGACAAAAACAAGTCCTGTAAGAAATGGAATTTTGCGAATTTCGCGTGCGTTTTCGCGAATTTTTTTCAGTTTGGATGTTTTTACTGATTGTGTCTGTATTGCATGCAAGCTGGGTAGTTTTTTACGGTGAGCATTGAAAATTAGGAGAATTGGCAGAATCAACCCAATTGCTCCAATCCACAAAAAAGTAAGTTGAGGGGCGGTAAGGTGTAAAAATCGTAAACTACCTAAAATTAACAGACCACCGGTGATTCCCCCAATATATTCGCTTGTCTCAATTAATGGAAATGTACGTGAGCTTTCAAGAGGGGAGAATAAATCTTCGACAAAAAGTCCGATTAAAATATTCAGCTGGGCGAAAAAAATTGATTCTGCCACTAGCGCTAAACCAAAAAATAAAGCTAAATTTTCTGTTGCGTAAAATGCTGCAAAAGCTGTGCCAAGTAATATTGTTCCACAGCCGATTGTTCCATAGACAAGAGCGTTTCGCGAGAAACGATGGATAATTCCATTAAAGAAAATTGTGCTCAAGATGACAAGTCCGGCATTTGCGATAAAGAGCAGGGGGAGATAACCAATTCCCAATCGACCGACCAGCATAGCTGTTAGCATCGTCCAGCCAATTGTGAGTCCTACCTGAAAACAAAAACGAACCAACCAAGCTAATAATGTTCGTGGTACTTCGTGTGGAGCTATGTTAAATATCTTGGAGAAAAGAGAACCGAAGCTGAATATTTTATTTGTTTGCATTTTTATTACGTATATTCTAACAAAAATAAACAGTAAAGTCAAGTTTTTATATCTTTTGGTAAAAATGGTCTTTTTTGGCTTTTTAAAGCCGAAAAGTCAGAAAATTATTTAATTATTAATTATCGATTAATATCGAAAAAAGGAGATAAGAAAGCCAAAAAGTCAAAATTTGTCCCGAAGATTGTCAAAAAGGCGATTTAAAGCTAAAGTATTTTCGTTATTTTTGTCGGGGTGTGGCGCAGTTGGCTAGCGCGCGTGGTTTGGGACCACGAGGCCGCCGGTTCGAGTCCGGCCACCCCGACCATTACTCAAATTAGCAATCAAAGAGACTTGTTTGACTATAGTATTTGGCTTAAACAAGGTCTTTCCGTCTTTCAAAATCCGTTTCGAGAAGAACAAGTCTAGAACCTCACGCTTTATCTCAGGCTTCGCTGTTTTATACTTATCTGCAAGGATTTGGAATGTTTCGAGAAAATGCTCAGCAGTCTTGAAATAAGCCTCATCCATCGCGTTGCTTTCCCGATTTAGTCGGTTAAGCAGCTCAGTTTTTTCGGCTTCAAGGTCTTTACGCAAACTGGTAGCTTCTTCAGCTTCAAACAATCCCTGAATGAATCCTTGCCTTATTCTTTGTTTCTCTGCTTCTATCTGGGCAAGTCTCTGGTTAATTGATTCCCGTTGCTCTTCACCTTCTTTAAAAATCATCTCATTCATTTCCATCATACCGTTTTTATATTCAGCGAAAAACTCTGGCTTGATCTGATATTTTCTTAACTCCTCTACAATCAAGTCTTCCATCACATTTTCATTTATTGATTTGAAATCACAATCTTTATTCTGACAGCGTAGATAGGTGTAGTCGCGACTACCGCTTCTGGAAGTCGGGGTTTCGGGGTAAAGTAAGCGTCCACAGGCGCAGTTCAGCATTCGTGAGTAAGTCTGCTTCCCTGATCCGCCCTTTGTGTTCACACGCCCCTGACGACGGTTTTTTACGCGCTCGTAAAGTTCAGCCGAAATGATTGGCTCGTGGTTACCTTCGTAGGTTGTTATTTCGCCAGTTTTAGAACTTCTCCAGTCGATTATTCCATAATAGAACCGATCTTTTAGAACCCGCTCGATAATGCCTTTTGAGACTCTGCCTCCTTGGGAGTTTCGCACTCCTTTTTTGTGCATAAATTTAGCCAGCGAAAAATATGAATAATTGCCAGTGTCATAAAGCTCAAACATTTCACGAACATATTTGGCATTATGATCGGGGTGCTTTTTCTTCCAGTCGGTATCTATTTTTTTATCACCCTTTCGATAACCGAGAGGCGGATTGGTAGGATAATAACCAAGCTTGAGCCGCTCTTTCATTTTGAGCGTTACTTCTTCGGATAGGTTCTCTGAATACCAAACTGCCATATTGCAAAACATCCGAAACTGAAAACGCCCCTGCGACTTCTTGGTATCAAATTCTCCCTCAATTACACGAATATCTTTTTTATCAAAAAATTCTTCCAAAAGAGCAAAGTCCTTCATGTTGCGGGAGCTACGATCAACCTTGTGGAAAACAACGCCAGCAATGTCATCTTGCTTTAAGTGTTCGGTCATTTGCCGAAAGACCTTACGATCGGATTTTCTGAATGCACTTTTTTCTTCCTCGTAAATTTTGATCAAATTAAACTCTTTTACGACTGCATAATCCCGCAGCTTTTGTCTTTGTGCCGGTAATGAGTTCTCGTGATCTTTGTTGGATACACGGATGTAGCCGATATATTTTTTCATCTTTTAAGTTTAAATTACTCTAAGGTTTGGTATTTAGCGAGTCTGACGAATCTAATCTTTTCATCAGCCTATTTAGCCTATTAAAAAAATCTTTTAACTCATTGTCTGAAGCCTGCGGAATGTCCTCACCTGTGCGAGGTTTTAAGTCGGTTCGCTCTTTTGGATTAAAATTGTTCATTTAACAAGCTGGCGTGAAGTGTCTAATCTGGCGTGAACAGCCTCATCAAGATTGAAGCTTGAAAGTCTTTCAGCTGCTATGCCTTTCGCGTTTTCTTGAAAGTCTTTGAGGCTATTTGTCAGTCTCCTCTTTAACGCCTCTTTTGCCCTCCTAGACTTAGCTTTCTTAAGACCAGCAAGCTCTCTTTCGAATACGCCAACTTCTTTTCTAAAATCCTCCACAAAAAAATACTCGTCTAAATGTCGACCAAGCGGGTTCAAAGGTGTGACTTCCTTATCTAAAACACTAAAGAAACTCTCAGCAGACCGTATTGTTTTCTCAAGATTATAGTGTTTACCATCTTCACTCCGAGTGCTGCTGTGAATGGTTACTTCGGCTTTGTAAAAGTCATTATGTCTTAATTGGTAGACTCTTACGAAGAAGCTTTGATTCTTGTATTTACAGAAGGTCAATAGAACAAGCTCAGTTCTATATTTGCTGTCTGCTATTTGAGGAGGAGGTAAAAGCCCCTTCATTATTTTTTGTAAACGGGGTGGCATTGGTGCGCGTAGAGCATCAATCACATTTCTAATCCTTGGTAGATCTCTAATTGGATAAATTTGAAAAAATGGAATGCTTTCAAATACAACTCCATTGAAGCGTGCAGGTTTATCGAGCAAAGCCTTGCTGAATCGAAAGTGGTGATGAATGGTGAGCATTTAAATTTACATTTAGTGGGCATCCGAAAAAAGCCTCCGTTTGAGTTCTTGTTGGGCATTGGTGAAATCAATCACATTCACCTCTTTGTTTGCCCAAAAATCATTTATGAAAACCTGAGGAACTTCGCAGAAAATAAACTGGACTCTTTTAGGGTTCTGCCTATCAAGGCTTTCAAGCTTGCAGCTCTTTGCAAGTAGATAGGCGGCTAGATTGAAGTCACTTGTCGAGATTTGTTTGTTGCTCATTTCAATTTAAATTTAGATATGCCAAAAAAGCACCTCGATTTTTCCAAGAGGCTTGGTGACTCACAGCCGACTCACCAACTCACCATTTTTATTATCGGGTTCTTTTCACCGAAGCTTCGTGATATTCAAAAACATTCCACCCAAATTTATCCTTTGTGAGCCTGTTGATAGCCATAACAGCATCCTTAACGGTTCTTTCTTTTATCCTGTTGCCCCGATCTCCAAATGCCTCGTCTCTTACTTCATCATTAGAGATAGCTTCTCCGATTTCTAGCTTTCTATCGCAGAAAACCATTCTGCAAAGAAGATATAAATAAGTTAGATTTCTTTTATTTTTATGTTTCGGAATTTCACATTCATTATTATCTAGGATAAGCGCACTCTTTTCAGCATCAAAAAATAATTTTCCTTCAATGCTTCCTTCTGCTTTATCATTAACCATTTTCCTGTTTTTCAGTTTTCCGAAAAAATTGCCACTATCTAAAAAATTCTCTTTAAGGTCTTGAAAGAATTCTTTTCGAGCTTTTACCCTAAAAGCTGTTTTCTGTTTTAGGTTGGAAAGCTCTAAAACCCTCAGACCACCAATTTTTTCAAGAAAAAGCATCACGGCAGTAAAATCAATTTTATCGCTCCACTCATCCAATTTCTCTACAAATAAATTTTTGGGAGGATATTTTTCCAACAAAGTGAGTATGTGTTTAATAACTATTTTTAGTTGATTTTCAGATTTTAAAAAATTTTCTTCAGGTAGAAACAGGTTGTTGTTTTGCCAGTTTTCCAAATAATCATTAATGAAGTCGATTAATTTATTGTCATCGACTCTTAAATCGTAATGAAGGTAAAGAACATTATGGGATTTTGCTACTATGTCTATATCGAGCATATCCTCAACGTTTTTAGTCGTAATGTGTTTAAGTTCTTTTTTTGTATCTTCATTATCCCTAGTTTTTGTTTTTTCTTCGTATATTTCCAAGACAGAGCCTTCTTTTAGGAATTCCCCTAAAAGAATTTCTAAATCAAAAAGTGTAATCATTTTATGTAAAACAAGATCCATGAAATTAATCGAAATAAAATTTTTTCCATATTTTATTTTTTTCTTTGGTAGTTTCAGTAAATACCAAGCAAGAAGTAGCTTATTTGGTTTCGCCCACGCATCTTTGGTATTCATAGGGTAGATTTTAAACGAAATTAATAAAGTTGACCCCAAAAGTAATAGTGAATGCTATAATTTCTCTGCAGTTCACTTTCTAATTTCTTTCGGGTAATTTTTGCATCAAACTTGGTCAGTTCAGATGAGCAGTAGTGGAGTCACCTCCCTACCATCTGAGCTGGCTCGAAAGAGTTTGTGAAGTGGACTGCTAGGTGTAGGTGGCTCCTCTTTTGGGTTACTAAGTCTAAGCTTAAGCTTTTTAACCCACTTCAAAATGTATAAAATGACCAAAGAAGCAGAATTAACTTTTGTGACCTACATGACAGTCATAGCAACATTACTACTGGTAGGAGTAATAGGCTATCTTGCAGAATCAGATTCTTTCGAGAAATCGAATAAAAATAGTTATGATCAGAATCTAGTTTATGTTTGCCCCTATTCACAAATTGAGATTAAAAAACAATTAAAATACCCTGATGGTGTTAAATTCCAGAGTTGTGTTAGCACGAGCACGTCAATCTCAAAAATTGGAGACAACTACCATTTCAATAGTTATCTTGAAGCCAAAAATGATTTTGGGATGATGATTCCCCAAAAGTATGTTTGTTTGCTGACTCTTAAAAATACAAAAGATTTGGAATATATTTCTTGTAGTTTTAATTAGTCGCTGGATCATACAACACAACTCTGCCTTCATGTTTGCTTTTGGAGTAGGTCTGACGGAGAGAAAACTCATCTCTACATTTTCGTTCAAGCCACCACATTGCTGCTTTTACATCTCCGCCTTTGATGCTATATGCGATATTGTTTCTGGCCAGTATTTCTAGCGTCCTCTTGGCACACTCTATTTTCGCCGAAAACTTCTCGTCTCTTTTGATGTGATCGGCGATAGTGGATTTAGGCACGTCGGCTGCTCTGCAGGCACCGTTAATGCTAAAACCTCTTTGTAGAAAAGGTAATATTCGCTGAAAATATTCTTGAATATTTACTTTTGGTCGTCCGCCACTCACTCCTTGCCCGCTTTTTCGAGAGGAGGTTTTCGGCGAAATCGTCTGCCGAGTTTTATTTTTCATGGTGATATTGAAGATTTTTTAAGCTGAAAAAATCGTATTTACTAACTTCTCTCCAAGAAAATTAAAAACGCTGCCATCAGTTTGTAGTGAAGTTATCGCAGCACCTGAATTATCAGCTATTGCTTGGCCGACCACCACCTCCCAAGGCTTATTACATCCGGCAAGATACATTAAGTCATTGCGTATTTCTTTTAGGTCGAAATTTTTTCGATCATAGTCACCATCTCTAAACTTTTGAAATTCTTCTAAATGCTGATGTTTTTTGTCTTCATCTTTGGCTTCTTCGTCTGACATCCAATTGTCCATTCTCTGTTTTATTTCTTCCCAGCCGGTATTCATTTTTACCAGAGCTTCATTCGATAATATCAAGCTTTCGGCATTTCTACAGCTAAGTCGAAATCTTATGACTGGACCCACATCAGCAATTTCTTCGTCCGGATCATCATCTCTGTCACGAAGTGAATATCCTTTGGCATTATCGTAAACGGAGTCCATGATTCTTTGAGCATCATTTTCCATCTCTCCGATTCCACTTTTGCTTCCAGCTTCACACGGATAAAGCTTTATACTGCCTCCAGAAGAGCGCACCACTTGTTGCCAAATCCGAACATCATCTTCACCTTCCACAATTAGTATTGGTGACTGGTTAAAAATGTTGGAAAGTGGGTGTGCGCCAAAAATGGGGAGGATTTTTTTATATACCTCTGAAACTTCTTCAAAATTTAAAATAATTTGTCTGTTTTTCATAAAACAAACACGCACACCTCCGTAACTTTCAAAAGCTCCCAGCATAGCTGTGCTATGAGTTGAAATTATAATTTTCAAATCATCGCCATCATCAACTAAATCAGCTAAAAACTGCATCAGCTTAACTTGTAAATCTGGATGCAAATGAACATCTGGCTCATCCAGAAACAAAACATTTTCTCTATCGGTAACTTTTTCTTGTTTAAATATGAGGCACTCTATGGCTAAAGCAATTAGTTCTGATTCGCCACTGCTAATTTCTGCTGGCTCTCTGACCGATCCATCAGTTCCATAGATCTTAAAAGTGGTGGTTGTGTCATCTCTGCGAATCTCTAGATTGCCTAAAAGGCTATTTACTTTTTGGATTATAGAATCAAATTTAGGATTACTGTTATTTCGCTCATAAGCTCTTAGTGTCAATGTTTCTAGTTTGCGAAATTGAGCGACTGTTTGTTGTTTAAAATTTTCTGTTTGATTCTTATCTCTGCTGGAACGTAGCCAGTTTTGGACAGCAAGACTCTGTTCTATGCTGGGTTGGTAAACTAAAGCCCCACCTCTTTCGGGAGATATGTATTTGAGATTACCATAATTTCCAGCAGGTAGAGCATTCCTCACTTCTCGCATTAATCTACTTTTACCACAGCCGTTTTTTCCCATAATCACATTGATCTTATCAGGGTTATTTAGGGTGCGTCCGGCGATATTTTCGATATTAATCATGTGAAAATTATTAAGCAGTCTTTATTTTTCAGATTTATTAGCTCTGGGAATTTCTAAATTAGGATCTTTCCTTCTTGAGAAGAATGTACACGTAGGGATTGTTGTTTTCATCCCGAATAATTCTTGCTTTCAGCTTTCCTTCTCGGATCATCTTGTAGCCAGTCTGGGGATGAATATTGAATTTGCTTTTCAGTTCCCAAAAAGCATACCAGCTCTTTCTATTTTTACACACTGACATCGGAATAATTTTTCTGTCGAGTGCTCTTTGGCAAAACGGACACTTGATACCGTTTTTGTCATACCATGTTTGTTTTCCGCTTATTGATTGTTTACAAATCAGACAGCTATGCACCCCCTCATCCTCATCAAGGTGGAATCCCATAGGACTGGCTTTTAGCTTTTCTTTTCTGCGCATATCTCGCTTATAACCGTCATAAACAACTCTCGCAAAATTAAGCAAATTCTCTGCCGACTCTCTGGCGTCAGCATCGCTGATTTCCTTTCAGTATTCTTTCTTGTAAATAGTTTTGAACTCCTCGAGGTCTTTTTCTGATATGGGCATAGGATTAGTTTACCTCTGGCGGTTTGGAAATTTATTAATTTTTTTGTAGATTTTTCTACAATGCTGAGGATAAATTTTTACCATCCTCTTTCTTCATCTACTCGAGATTGCTCGATTTGACGGTCTAATCCTTCCACAAATTGATTAATCCACGCTATTACTTTACTGCTTCTTTCCGTTTTTTTAGCTGAAAGCAAAGTGGTTTTTTGTGCGCTATAGTGCAAGCTAGAAGGACCAGTCCAGCTATCAAAACTTGGGTATGCACTACGGCGAACTTCTTTATACTGACCATAACGAGATAGAACTTCTCTTAACAATGAACCTTTTTTTAGTGAAAGATCCTTCGGTGCCATATCGGCGATAATAGGTGCCCGTGTTTTGGGATTTTTTCTAACCCATTTCCATATTTCATCTTGGGGAAATAAAGAAACAATATCCCTTCTGCTTAGGGAATGTTCTAGCTGTAGAGAAATATCACAATCATTTTTATCTAGTTTTTTAGATATAACATTCCACGTTTCTTTTGGATATTCTTCCACAAGACTAACTAAAACTTCTTTAGCATCGCCTCTATATTCTGACATTATGCCTTCCCCTTCATCTAAATTATCTATTAAAAATTTAGCCATTTCCAGCTTGTGAGTCGGATTCTGATTTAAAAACGCCCTACAAACTTCACTCCAGTGACGAGAGTCGCTTTGACGTTCATGTGGAGATCCTGATTCCTTGAAGAACGATGGATTTGTTAATAACTGCATCGTTATTTTTGTGGGTAATCGTCTCTTACTTTTATTTACAATAAACCTAAAAGCCATGAGTTCTAATGCAGCTGAACATGCTTCACGCGTATTGACCTGCATTAGTAGTTTTATCCATCGCAAAAAACTTCTAGATGTTATTTTTTCTACTACTCCGCCCCATGCAAAAAATCTTAGATCATGTGAAGTTATCTCATTACGACCTAGTAAATCTCCTAATAATTCAGTAATTTCTTCATTTAAACCAGAACATCGAACAATATCTGCAGTATGTGGACTGATGCTTTTATCGGAGACAATTTCGCGTATAAGGGCAGTCCAGCGCGACTGATCGAAATCATAAATTCCTTTTAGGTAACCTGCTATAAGTTGTGTGGAACTATTAGGCTGTCCTTCTTTAAAGCTTTTTAAAATATCATTCCATAGAAGTTGTTTTCTATCCAAAAAAGCAAGTTCTACACCAAATAAATAGCCGTTTTTTGCTTCTGGCGTAACAAGCCAACGCAATTCTTTTTTTAAAATATGCTTTTTCTGAATGGCATGTTTTGCTAATTGTTTTAAAAATTTCTTTATTGTTGGCTCTTTTCCTGATCTTTCCCGAGTCTCATC
>Ga0209345_10006372_pt1 | contig 10701 bp, 9 predicted proteins | sample Cruoilmetagenom7_FD_187294 | JGI IMG/M metagenome (GOLD analysis project Ga0209345, IMG submission 187294) | Oil polluted marine microbial communities from Coal Oil Point, Santa Barbara, California, USA - Sample 7 (SPAdes) (version 2) | ecosystem: Environmental > Aquatic > Marine > Oil seeps ... | reverse complement strand
CTCGCTGGTTGGGATCGTGATCTTGATGCAACTTGCGTTGCTGTATGGCGCTTGGTCGCAGGCCGATGGCGCCGCGGCCCTGCGTTTGGCACCGACACCCGATCTTGAGGTGATGCACAATACGCGCGCGCTCGGGATGATCTTGTTCGATCAATATTTCCTCGTGTTCCAGCTGGCAGGTTTGGTCCTGCTGGTGGCCATGATCGGGGCGATCGTGCTGACCATGCGTCACCGGACCGACATCAAGCGCCAGAACGTATTGCACCAGATGTGGCGCGATCCGGCAAAGGCGATGGAGCTGAAAGACGTGAAGCCGGGGCAGGGGCTGTGAATAGAATTCCGGATGATCTTGTGATGGTGCGGCATCGGGCGGTCTCGCGTGCGAACCCGGGTTCATCATGGCGGCATCCGTCGGATGAAGCGCGGCTCGTTGCCAGTTTCGACGCCTGCGCTGAGAGAGGATTCGAGGTCACTCCTCAGTTTATTGACGTAAACTGGCCCCAAAAAGGCATCGCCGGTTCGGGCGGTGATCCTGCAAAGAGTGACATGGTCTGGGATGGCGCATATCGCGTTCTGGACGAGTGGAAGAGCAATCGGCGTTACACGCTGGCGAAGGAAGACGAGAATGGTAGGACTTGAACATTACCTGACGGTGGCCGCGGCGTTGTTCGTCATTGGCATTTTTGGGATATTCTTGAACCGCAAGAATGTCATCGTGATCTTGATGTCGATCGAGCTGATCTTGCTGTCGGTCAATATCAATCTGGTGGCGTTCTCGAACCACTTGGGTGATCTGGTGGGGCAGGTCTTTACGATGTTCGTGTTGACCGTTGCCGCCGCCGAGGCAGCGATTGGTCTGGCGATCCTGGTCACCTTCTTCAGAAACCGCGGCACGATTGACGTCGAAGACGTCAACGTGATGAAAGGCTAAGACTGATGGCAACGATGCTTCTCTTTGCTCCTTTGTTGGGCGCGATCATCTGCGGTCTCTTCTGGCGGGTGATTGGCGAAAAGGCCGGTATGGTCATCGCCACGGCGCTGTTGTTCCTGTCTGCGGTTTTGTCGTGGGTCACGTTCCTGTCGTTTGACGGACACGATACAACAGTCCACCTGCTGCGGTTTATCGACTCGGGCACGCTGGTCGGTGACTGGTCGATCCGCATGGACCGGTTGACGACCGTGATGCTGATCGTGGTCACGACGGTTTCGGCGTTGGTGCACCTCTACTCGTTCGGCTACATGGCGCACGACGATAACTGGACAGAGACCGAAGACTACCGCGCACGGTTTTTTGCCTATTTGTCGCTGTTCACCTTTGCGATGTTGATGCTGGTGACCTCTGACAACCTGATCCAGATGTTCTTTGGCTGGGAAGGTGTCGGTCTCGCGTCCTACCTGCTGATCGGCTTCTACTGGAAGAAACCAAGCGCCTCGGCGGCGGCGATGAAGGCTTTCGTCGTGAACCGGGTTGGCGACTTTGGCTTCGTGATCGGCATCATGATGCTGTATTTCCTGACGGATTCAGTGAAGTTCGACGATATTTTCCATAGTGCCGAGGCCCTGTCGCAGCAAACACTCCATTTCCTGTGGGCGGACTGGAACGCCGTCAACGTGGCGTGTTTCTTCCTGTTCATCGGCGCGATGGGTAAATCGGCGCAGTTGTTCCTGCACACATGGTTGCCCGACGCAATGGAAGGCCCGACGCCAGTGTCGGCGCTGATCCACGCCGCGACGATGGTTACTGCCGGTGTGTTCTTGGTCAGCCGTATGTCGCCGTTGATGGAATACGCCGCAGATACACGGGCGTTCATCGTCTTTATCGGTGCGACGACGGCCCTTGTCGCCGCAAGTATCGGTCTGGTGCAAAACGACATCAAGCGGGTGATCGCCTATTCGACCATGTCCCAGCTGGGCTATATGTTCGTGGCTGCGGGTGTCGGCGTCTATTCGGTTGCCATGTTCCACCTGCTGACACACGCGTTCTTCAAGGCGATGTTGTTCCTGGGGGCGGGTTCGGTGATCCACGGCATGCATCACGAGCAAGACATGCGCAACTATGGCGGTCTTCGTCATAAGCTGCCCTATACCTTCTGGGCGATGATGATCGGCACGCTGGCGATCACCGGTGTCGGCATCCCGCTGACCCACATCGGCTTTGCGGGCTTCATCTCCAAGGATGCGATCATCGAGAGCGCGTTCGGCGGCGGGGCGACCTATGCCTTCTGGTTCCTTGTGATCGGTGCGGCGATGACGTCGTTCTATTCCTGGCGCCTGATATTCATGACGTTCTTTGGCAAACCACGCGGCGACAAGCATACGCATGACCACGCGCATGAAAGCCCGTTGACCATGCTGATCCCGCTTGGCGTGCTGGCCATCGGCGCGGTGTTCGCCGGGATGGTCTGGTATGATCCGTTCTTTGGCTCGCATGAGAGCGTGCATGAATGGTTCGGCCATTCGATCGCCATGCTTGAGAGCAACCACACGATGCACAACGCGCATGAGGCCCCGGTCTGGGTCAAGGTTGCGCCGTTCTTTGCCATGGTGTTCGGATTCTTGCTGTCTTATCTGTTCTACATCCGCAGCCCGCATTTGCCGGGGCAGTTGGCGAACAACCAGCCGATCCTGCATCGCTTCTTGCTGAACAAATGGTACTTTGACGAGATCTACGATGCGATCTTTATCAAGCCGGCAATGGCGATCGGTCGCTTCTTGTGGAAGCGTGGCGATGAACGCACGATCGACGGGTTCCTGAACGGCCTGAGCATGGGCGTCATGCCGATGCTGAACCGGGTCTATGCCCGCGTGCAATCGGGTTACCTCTATACCTATGCATTTGCGATGGTCTTCGGGATCGCGGCACTTGTTACTTATGTTACGCTCACCGGAGGGGCGCACTGATGCTCAACCTTCTGTCGATCATTACCTTTACGCCTGCCTTTGCGGCCTTGATCCTGGCCGTGTTTCTGCGCGGTGAAGACGAGGCAGCGCAGCGCAACGCCAAATGGCTGGCACTGGTGGCAACCTCTGCAACCTTCCTGATCTCGTTGATCCTGCTGTTCTCCTTTGATCCGTCGGACACCGGTTTCCAGCAGGTCGAAGAGCGTGAATGGATCATGGGTCTGACCTACAAACTGGGTGTCGACGGCATCTCGGTGTTGTTTGTCATGCTGACCACGTTCCTGATGCCAATCACCATCGCGGCGTGCTGGAAAGTAGAGACGCGCGTCAAGGAATACATGATTGCATTCCTGCTGCTGGAAACGCTGATGATCGGCGTCTTTGTGGCGCTGGATCTGGTGCTGTTCTATCTGTTCTTCGAGGCAGGCCTGATCCCGATGTTCCTGATCATCGGCATCTGGGGCGGCAAGAACCGTATTTATGCGGCGTTCAAGTTCTTCCTTTATACCTTCATCGGTTCGGTGCTGATGCTGGTGGCGATGATCTATATGTACACGCAGGCGGGAACGACGGATATTCCGACGTTGTTGGCCTATGAGTTCAGCGCAGGCCCGGTCAACGTGCTGGGCTGGCAGATCGCCGGCGGGGCGCAGACGCTGATGTTCCTCGCGTTCTTTGCCTCCTTTGCGGTGAAGATGCCGATGTGGCCGGTTCACACCTGGTTGCCGGATGCACACGTTCAGGCCCCAACGGCGGGTTCGGTTGTGCTGGCGGCGGTGCTGTTGAAGATGGGCGGCTACGGCTTCCTGCGCTTCTCGCTGCCGATGTTCCCGGTCGGGGCCGAAATTCTGGCACCAATGGTGCTGTGGATGTCGGCCATCGCGATTGTTTATGCTTCCTTGGTTGCCTTGGTGCAGGACGACATGAAGAAACTCGTCGCCTATTCCTCGGTCGCGCATATGGGCTTTGTGACGATGGGTATCTTTGCCCTGAACAAGCAGGGCCTTGATGGGGCCATCTTCCAGATGATCAGCCACGGCTTTGTCTCGGGCGCGTTGTTCTTGCTGGTCGGTGTGGTCTATGATCGCATGCACACCCGCGAGATCGAGGCATACGGCGGACTGGTGAACCGGATGCCTGCCTATGCTGCGGTCTTCCTGCTGTTCACGATGGCGAACGTCGGTTTGCCGGGCACCTCCGGCTTTGTTGGCGAATTCCTGACCTTTATGGGCGTTTATCAAACCAATACCTGGGTCGCGGTTGTCGCCGCCTCTGGTGTGATCTTTTCGGCGTGTTATGCGCTTTGGCTTTATCGCCGGGTGGTCTTTGGTCAGCTGATCAAAGAGAGCCTCAAGCACATCGAGGACATGGACACACGCGAACGCCTGATGATTGCGCCATTGCTGGTTATGACCCTTTTATTGGGCGTATATCCGGCATTGGTTACGGATCTGATTGGCCCCTCGGTCGATAACCTTCTCACCCATTACCATGCCGCGGTCGGCACCGAGGTCGTCGCCGAAGCGGCAACCCATGCCGCGCCCGCCGCACCAAGCCACTGAAAGGCCCACCCAGATGACCTCGGTTGATCTTTCGATTGCGCTCCCCGAAATTCTGCTGTCGCTTTGGGCGATGGTCGCTTTGATGGCGGGTGCCTATTTCGGCAAAGACAAGTTGGCGGCCTCGCTGACTTGGGCAACAGTTGCCGTGCTTCTCTTGCTGGCGGTTCTGGTCGGTGTTCTGGAACCGGACACCCGCGCGGGCTTTGGCGGTCTGTTCATTGACGATGCCTTTGGCCGCTTTGCCAAGATTGCAATCCTGCTGTCCGGCGCTGCGGTGCTGGCGATGGGCATGGACTATCTCGAACGCCTCAACCTGATGCGTTTCGAGTATCCGATCCTTGTCGCGCTGGCGACAGTTGGCATGATGGTGATGGTCTCGGCTGCTGACCTGATCACGCTGTATATGGGTCTGGAACTGCAATCGTTGGCGCTTTATGTGCTGGCCTCGATCCGCCGCGACAGCGTCAAATCGACTGAGGCCGGCCTCAAGTATTTCGTGCTTGGCGCCTTGGCGTCGGGTTTGCTGCTGTATGGGGCATCGTTGGTTTATGGCTATTCGGGCACCACGCGTCTGGCCGATATTGCCAGCACCGTCCACGGAGAGCATTTGCCGGTTGGTATGCTGATGGGCCTCGCGTTCATGCTGGCGGGTCTGGCGTTCAAAATCTCGGCGGTTCCATTCCACATGTGGACACCCGACGTCTATGAGGGTGCGCCGACCCCAGTTACGGCATTCTTTGCCACGGCGCCCAAGGTCGCGGCGATGGCTTTGCTGGCACGGTTGGTGTTTTCGGGCTTTGGCGAAGCTGCGGGTGAGTGGGGGCAAATTCTGGGCTTCCTCGCCGGGGCGTCGATGGTGATCGGTGCTTTGGGCGCGTTGGGTCAGCGCAATCTGAAACGCCTGATGGCCTATTCGTCGATCTCTCACATGGGCTTCGCCCTGTTGGGCCTGACCGCGGGCAGCGAAGCCGGTGTCGAGGCCATGCTGGTCTATATGGCGATCTATGTCACGATGTCGGTCGGCGTGTTTGCTTTCATCCTGTCGATGCGTCGCGAGGGGCGTCCTGTTGTGCAAATCGATGACTTGAACATGTTGTCGAAATCGCAGCCGGCACAGGCACTCGCGGTTCTGATCTTGATGTTCAGCCTGGCGGGTGTGCCTCCATTGATCGGCTTCTGGGCCAAGTTTACCGTGCTCGCCGCGGTGATCGGGTCCGGCTATGTCTGGCTGGCGGTCATTGGTGTGATCGCGTCGGTCGTGGGCGCGTTTTACTACCTGCGCATCGTTTACTACATGTATTTCGGCACCGAGGCTGATGCGCTCGATAGTGATGTTGTCCCGGTTCAGCGTTGGTTGACGTTGGCCGCTGCCGCAGTAACTTTGTTGGGCGTTTTCAACCTGTTCGGGATTGAAGGTCCCGCTGCAATCGCGGCTCAGGCACTTGTCAACTAAGCCGCCGGCATGGCCGCAGGGCTATCAGCGTGTGGTCTTGTCCGAGGTGGACAGCACCAACGCCGAGGCCTTGCGGCAGGCCTCGACCCTGACCGACCCAACCTGGTTTCTGGGGCTGCGACAGACCGCTGGTCGCGGCCGCCGCGGGCGGGCTTGGTCCGATCCTGAGGGAAATTTTTCCGCAACGCTGGCGATCCGCCTGACTGATCCACCGGCGCAACTTGCGCTGCGGTCGTTCGTGGCCGCATTGGCGCTACACGAAGCGTTGGTCGGGTTGACCGGTCTCGACAGCGCATTCGCCCTGAAGTGGCCCAATGATGTGTTGCTTAACGGCGGCAAACTGTCAGGAATTTTGCTGGAAGGCGCGGGGCAGGGCGTTCTGGCGATTGGCATCGGCGTCAACCTGCGCCAGCATCCGGAAACCCAACCGGAAACCCATCCAGACGGGGGTGCGTTCTTGCCGGTCAGCTTGCGTGAGGAAACTGGTGTCTCCGTCTCGCCCGAGGATTTTCTAAACCATCTCGCCCCGGCTTTTGTTCACTGGGAAGAACGCCTTGTCACCTATGGATTTGAGCCGATCCGCGCGGCATTCCTGTCGCGGGTCGCCCGTCTGGGTGAGCCGTTGATCGCCCGTACCCAGCACGACCAAATTCACGGCGTGTTCAAAACCATTGACGATGCGGGTGCGCTGCTCCTGGACACCAAGGCAGGCACCGTTGCCGTCCCTGCCGCTGATATCTTCTTTCCCTGACCCAAAAGGGGGGTGCTATGCTGCTGTGTATCGACACCGGCAATACCAATACCGTGTTTTCCATCTGGAACGGAGAGCGTTTCATCGCGACATGGCGTACGGCGACGGACCATAGGCGGACGGCCGATCAGTATTTTGTCTATCTCTCGACGCTCATGTCTCTCGACAAGATCGAAGCTGACATCACGGCTGTCATTATCTCTACGACGGTGCCGCGGGTTGTTTTCAACTTGCGTGTGCTGTGTGACCGCTATTTTGACTGCCGGCCGCTGGTGGTTGGCAAACCCGAGTGCTTGCTGCCAGTGCAGCCGCGTGTCGAAGCAGGTGCGCGGCCTGGGCCGGATCGCCTGGCAAACGCGGCGGGTGCCTTTGACCGGCACGGCGGACACGTCGTTGTCGTTGACTTCGGCACCGCGACCAATTTCGATGTCGTGGCCGAGGATGGCGCTTATCTCGGCGGTGTGATTGCCCCCGGTGTCAACCTCAGCCTGGAGGCGCTGCACCAAGGCGCTGCGGCGTTGCCACATGTCGATATTTCTCGCCCCGAGGCCGTAATCGGCCGCAATACCGTCGAATGCATCCAATCGGGTGTGTTCTGGGGGTATACAGGCCTTGTCGAGGGTATTACGGCACGTATCAAGGCTGAATACGGCCAACCAATGAAAGTCGTGGGAACGGGCGGGCTGGCCCCGCTGTTCGCCCAGGGCAATACGCTTTTCGATGTGGTCGAAGACGATTTGACGATGCACGGTTTGACCGTCATCCATACGCATAACAAGGACACGGCATGACTCGTGAAAGATTGATCTACCTCCCGCTGGGCGGGGCTGGTGAAGTGGGCATGAATGCCTATGTTTATGGCTACGGCCCCAAGAATCGCGAACGCTATATTGTTGTCGACCTTGGTGTGACCTTTCCGGATATGGACGGAACGCCCGGCGTTGATTTGATCATGCCCGACATTGCGTGGCTCGAAAAGCGCCGCGACCGGCTGGACGGGATCTTTATCACCCACGCGCACGAGGACCACGTTGGCGGTCTGGGCCACCTGTGGAAGCGTCTGCGCGTGCCGGTCTATACCCGCGAATTCACCGCCCGTATTGCCGCGAAAAAGATGATGGAGGCGGGGCAACCGGTTGATCAGGTCATTACCGTGGGCGCGATGCCGGATACGGTCGAACTTGGCCCCTTCAAGGTCCAGTTTGTCCCCGTTTCGCACTCTCTTCCCGAGGCTTCGGGTCTGCTGATCGATACGCCTGCGGGCCGCATCCTGCATACCGGTGACTTCAAGTTGGATATGGCACCCGGTGTCGGTGAGCCGTTCGACGAGGATATGTTTCGCGCCTTAGGTGACCAAGGCGTCGATACGCTGGTGTGCGATTCGACCAATATTTTCTCGCTGCATCCGGGCCGGTCGGAAAGCTCGCTGCCCGGTGCGATCACCGAATTGGTGCGCGGTGCCGAGGGCATGGTGATCGCAACCACCTTTGCCTCGAATGTTGCCCGTGTGCGCACGCTCGCCAAAGCGGCACGCGCCGCTGGTCGTTCGGTCGTTCTGTTGGGCCGCGCCATGCAAAACATGGTGCGCACTGCGACTGACACCAAACTGCTGCTCGATTTCCCGCCAACCGTCAGCGCCGAAGAGGCCAAGGATCTGCCGCGGGAAAGCCTGATGTTGATCGTCACCGGGTCACAGGGTGAACGCCGCGCGGCGTCGGCACAGCTCTCTCGCGGCTCATATCTGGGCTTTAAGCTGAAAGAGGGCGATCTGTTCCTGTTTTCCTCGATGACCATTCCGGGTAACGAACGTGGTGTGCTGAAAATCGTCAATGCCTATTCGGAAATGGGCGTCGATGTTGTCGATAATTCTCAAGGTGCGTTCCACGTTTCGGGCCACGCCAACCGCCCCGATCTGGAGCGCATGCACGAACTGGTGCGTCCGAAAACCCTTATCCCGATGCACGGCGAGCATCGCCATCTGCGCCAGCATGCACGTTTGGGCGCGGCACGCGGAATGAACACGGCGATTGCCCCGAATGGCACGATGCTGGACCTGTCCGGCAATGAACCCGTGGTTGCCGAATATGTCGATACGGGGCGTTTGTACCTCGATGGCACGGCGATTTACGGCGCAATGGACGGCGTCGTGCGCGAACGCATGAAGCTGGCGCTGAACGGTCATGTCATGGTGACGCTGATCATTGACGAAGACGGCTTGCCCATGGGTGAGGCTTGGGCGGAATGCACGGGGATCGCCCGTGAGGGACGCGCGGGCCGTCCGATTGCCGATGTCATTGAGGAAGAACTGGTCGTCGAGTTGGAGCGGGCAGGGCGCAAGGTTCTGGCATCCGATGACCGTTTGTCCGAGACCATCAAGCGGCGGGTGCGCGGTGTCTGCGTCGATCAGATCGGCAAAAAGCCCGAGGTTACAATTGTGATCAGCCGTCTCTCGGACGAGTGATTTTCACAACGGTTTGTTAACCTGGACCTGCGATCCTGTAAAAAAGGCAGGATTCCAAGGCTATGACGGTCCAGACCCGCGAAACGGTGTTGCGGCGAAAACTCGCGCCGCCCGCCCCCGATCCCAAGGCAAGTGACCCGGCTCCGTCGGGTGCGGCGCAAGGGGTGGGGCGGGCCTTTGCACGCGCACTTTCGAATGCGACACCCCTTGTTGCCGACGGTGGCGTCACCAGACGCAGTATCGTCAGCCAATCTGAATTGTTCGACAGCATTGAAAGCGATGCGTTCGTCGGCTTGTTGGCGGCGGGGTCTGCCGGGCCGGCTTTGGCGGTGCTCGATCAATCAGGCTTCTCGGCCGTGATTGAGGCGATGACAATCGGGTGCCTCGGTCCTCGTGCGCCTGTCACACGTCGGGCCACCCCAACCGACGCAAGCTTGCTGGCTGATCTGATCGACAAAACCCTGGCCGACCTCAATGACCCGGCCGCATTGGAATGCCGTTTTCAAAGCGTGGTTCCCGATCATCGTTTGCTGGCAGTGTTGCTTGATGATGTACCTTTTGACCTCGTGGTACACGATTTGACGGTGCTCAGCGGTGACGAAAATCGTGCGGCGCAGGTGATGTTGGCCTTTCCGCATGTTGAGGCTCCGGTCACCGATGCCGAGCATGAAGCAGACACCGGCGAACCGGAAGTCAACGTCTGGCAAGCGGCGCTGGAGGAATCGGTCTTACTTGCCCCTTCCTCCCTTCGGGCGGAGCTTGGCCGCGTGACGATGCCGCTTTCCGAGGTCTTGGAGCTCGGTGTGGGCGGGGCAATGACGTTGCCATTGTCCAATCTGGAGGAACTGCAACTCGTGGCGCTTGATGGCACCGTGCAGGCCGTGGGGCGATTGGGGCAAAGCCGGGGTATGCGGGCAGTCCGGCTGACGTCCTGGCCAAACGGTATCCCGCCCGAGCCGAAAATGACCGAAATGCCGGCACCGGGCAACGTTAAGCTTGAGGCAGAGGGGGACGGAACAGAGCAATCCGACTAGCGCACTGTCGCAATAGGCCCCTCGGTATGACCATGGGTAAACTGTTGCATCACAGGGTCGTCCGTTGTGAATGCCTCGGCTGCGGGGCCTTGCCAATGGAACTTTCCATCGTGCAGCATCGCCACGCTGTCGGCGACGTCTTTGACCGTGCGCATGTCATGCGTGATCGTCACCGCTGTCGCGCCGAGTTCCGTGACAATTTCGCGGATCAAGGCGTTGATGACTGCCGCCATGATCGGATCCAGCCCGGCTGTCGGCTCGTCGAAAAACAGAACGGGTGGATCACCGGCGATTGCCCGGGCCAAGCCGACGCGTTTTTGCATGCCACCCGACAGTTCTGCCGGAAAAAGGTCTGCGGTTTCGGGGCCAAGACCCACCCGAGCCAGTTTCTCGACCGCAAGCGCGTGGGCCTCGACGCGGCCCATGTGATTTTTGGCACGCATCAGGCGAAAGGCGATGTTTTGCCAAACCGGAAGCGAATCAAAAAGCGCGGCACCTTGAAACAACATGCCGACATGCTCTGCCAGAATTTGCGGTCG
>Ga0209345_10006370_pt1 | contig 10703 bp, 8 predicted proteins | sample Cruoilmetagenom7_FD_187294 | JGI IMG/M metagenome (GOLD analysis project Ga0209345, IMG submission 187294) | Oil polluted marine microbial communities from Coal Oil Point, Santa Barbara, California, USA - Sample 7 (SPAdes) (version 2) | ecosystem: Environmental > Aquatic > Marine > Oil seeps ... | reverse complement strand
TTAGTAGATAGGTTTAGGCTGGGTAATAATTTTATAGATGAAGATATTCACCAGCTATTATTAAATTCTGCTACAACTTATGGCGATTTAAGAGGCAGAGATTTAAGCTTAGGACCATTACAATATGCAACAGGCTCATTTTATACAAGAGCTTTTGATGGTGTGTATTTGCTTCGAGATTTTATAAAACCAATTGTTGTTTTTGAAAGCAAAGAATTTTATAAAGAAGCCATAAAAGATACCATTCACGATGTGCTAATTTATCATATCTCACAACCGGAATTAGTTGCTAAATTAAAGGATCATATCATTATAGAATGTGATTTAGAACACATTGTAAAAACACCAAATTACGACCGAATTAAGAAATACGAATTAGCACAATTTTTAAAAGATACAGAACACCCAATTGCAGCTATTTTGAATGATAAAGTGTTATTCAAAAGTTATTTGAATAAAATTGATATCAATGCGAGGAAGCAAGTAATGAGCGTTGAACTGTATCTTGAAAAATTAGAACGCAGTAATGCTTATAAAATTGAAGATATCGTAGATCAAGATTTATATTTTGCGTTGCATCAGCCACATTCGTCATTGTCGTCTGAGCATCGTGATTTAATTCATAAATTGTTAATTAATATTGCGCCAATGGATGTGTTATTCTTGTATTGGTATGATAAAGAACAGTTTTATAAAAATTACGACACTTGGGACGATTCTTTTAAGGATTGGGTAATTGAGCGTATTCGTAACAATATTTAATATAATTAGACTAATTTTATAAGAAACCAAAACATAGATTATGATGTCACTCGAAATAATAGTTTTTATTGCAGCCATACTGTTTGGAATTGTATTGTATTGGCGCGAATCTAAAAGTAACAAAGTATATCGTTTTTTTAATAAGATATTTTACTCTAAAGAGCTACAGATGCCTAAAAGTAGTACAAAAGGGTTTCTATATCAGCAGTCTTTTTTAATGCGTTTGGTTTATATTGGAGTGCTTTTTTTAGTTGGAATTGTTGTCGTTAGATTTGTAATTCCTATTGATTTAGCAACCATATCATTATTCGCATCTAGTATTTTTGGTACCTTATTAGGGACGTATTTGGCAAATTTTGTATTTAAATCATCAGAGGTTATTGACGAAAAAAGTGATTCGCTTTTAGATGCTGTTAAGGATACTGTTGAAAAAGGAAAAGATTTTATTCATGATTTAGAATCAAAAGATGCTAAGGTTGAAACAGAAGTGAAACAAGAAATTAAATCTAAACCTGAAGTTGAAAAAACAAGTGCACGTGACCGATTGAAAGATAAGGGTCTAATGTAGTTGAAATACGTTATGAAGTTTAAGTGCTTTACATAACATGACTTAATAATTATAAAACAAACCGATTGCTAGAGTTGAAAAAATAGTCAGCTTCGCAATGAGAAATTGATACTATGATAAAATCATACTGGAATAAAGGAGGTAAACAAAAACGAATCACCATTTTCGTAGTGTTGCTATTATTAATTTTATTGTTCTTTTTTAGAGACGATTACCAACCTGTTTTGCTATTTCTACGAAAGTATATTTTCGTCATATTAGTTAGTGGCTTAGTTTTATATTTTGGTTTGCGTAAATTTAGAAACTCTGCTCATGTTGGTAGTCGTTTAGGAATTTTAGCATTACTAATTGTCTTTTTTGGATTACTATATGGTGTTGGTTGGCATTATAAAATGTACGACTACATGAAAACCTATAATGTGTTTAATGATCTTAATAAAGTAGAAATTAACGAACTACCATTAACACAAAACGAACGTATCCAACCCTTAAGAAACATCTTTTCTATGGCCAACGAAAGTGTTGGAGAAACTAAAGATGTGTCTTTACCGCATTTGGTTAGAGTAGATGATCAAAATAAATGGACTATGGCTATTCAGCCAAGTGAGAAGTATGTAATGCAGCAAATAAGTGATAACACAGAAGAAGTGTTTGCTGTGAGTAGTACAACTCCATTTCCTCGTTTTTCTAACGAAAACCGTATTTCGGTAACGTTTTCAATTGGAGAATCTTTAAAATTTAGTCGTAACACATACAATGCTGTTGTGCAACGTTTTAATCCTTGGATGTTATTTAATTATGAACCAAGTGATACGTTTTACATGAAAAATGATGATGGTAATTGGGTAGAAGTGGTGAGTTTAATAAAATGGAAAGGTTTCTTTTTTCCATATCCCAGTTTTGGCGGTGTGATGATTATAGATAGTGGTGAGCACGATATTAATGATTATATAGAGCGTATTACCATTGGAAAAGGCACATTTGTGAGTCCAGATAATATTAAAAATTATCCGTTTTTAAATAAACAAAACACCTTAGCAGAAAAGGTATCACAGTTGCAAGCAGAATCGTTAAAGTTTTTAGGTGGTTTTAGTGATCCATTACCTTGGAATATGGAAACGGCTGTAAAAATTCCAATTATGCCAAAAGACCAAAACCAACAACCTTATGTTACTGATTTTGATTTTGCAGGCTCAAACTCTGATGCATACAGTGGCTTATACCATTGGTTTGGATTAGAACCAGTAGGAAATGAACGTACGAGTTTAAGTTATAGCGTTTTTATTCCAGCAGATGGAACGGATAAAATGTATTACTATGATCATGCAACCAAAAAACAAGGTTATGCAGGTGTTTCTGCAATGCCTTTAAAAGTAAAAGAATCTCGAAAAGAATACGATTGGAATGCGAGTACACCAGTAGAGTTTAGACCTTATATTAAAGACATTGCAGGTAGAAAGCGTATGTTTTTCTTAGGAACTATATCTTCTATTAGTTCTTCAGATGCTCAGCAATTTGATGGTTCTGCTACACCAGATTTGGTTTTAATTGATAGCGAATACAGAGATGTGATTTGGATAGATGTAAAACATCCAAGTACTTGGGATGAGGAAGTGTATAATCAGTTAAATGAAGCTTGGAGAGCCAGTGAAGGTATTGGCTATTATTACAACGAACAGCCAAAAGATGAAGATATTATGGAACGCGAAATGGATTCTTTAATGCGTATTCCAAAAGTAGAAGATAATACAGATGCTATTGATAGATTACAGCGTCAAATCGATTCTTTAAAGGCGGTTGGGAATTAATAGTCTTATAACTTTAATAACATCTTAATATCGGAACGAACATAAGGCGAATTACGTTCTAATTGTAATTCTTTAAATCCATATTTTCGATATAAATAAATAGCGTTTTCTAATTTTCTGCTAGAGTAGAGTAGTAGCCCGTTTAGATTTTGTGCTTTTCCAAAATCAATACAGTGCTGTAATAGACGTTGCCCAATTTTTTTACCGCGTTGTTCTGGACATACAGCCATTTTAGTTAATTCTAAAAGGCCTGTTTCCTCTGTTGGCATTAAAGCAACAGTTCCAACAACGTTGTCATTTTTTATAGCGAAGAAAATAAAACCACCTTTACTAATGATGTGTTTTTTTGGTTGACTTAAAACGTCCTCATCATAAGCTTCAACATAAAAGAAGGCTTTTAACCATTCAATATTTAAATCGTAAAAGTTTTGGGTATACTTGGCATGAAAATCTATAATTTTAATTTCCATGAGCTCTAATAAAATCTGTAATTAGGTAAGTTATTAATTTGCCAACTTTAGTTTCTGTTTTTTGAGTAGGTGCGGCTTCACAGATATGTAAATATGTAGCATTTTCATGCTTACCAAAGTAATTAACAAATCGTCTTGCTTTTTTTACACTAAATCCGCTGGGAGTCATAGCACTACTAGGTATGTTTTTTATGGCATCACAATCTATTTCAATACCAAAAGGTTTTTCAGAAACATGAGTTAATGCATTTTTCATTTCTGAATTAAAATCGAGTTCTTTTCTAACTTCAATAGCTTCGTAAGTATTATATTTAATAGATTTTACTTTCTTCATGGTTTTGAGTAAGGTATCAGAAGTATAGTTTTCGTGAAGACCAAATACAAAATAATTTTTTAAGAATCCTTCAGCATAAGCATAGCTAAAACCGTTACCACTATGTCTCCCTTCTTCTGCTCTAAAATCGGAATGTGCATCAAAATTAATCACATTGACTCTTTCGTTATTTGCTAAAGCAGAACCTTTTATATTTCCATAAGCATTGTTGTGACCTCCACCTATTATTATCGGAATTTTCCCAGCTTTAATAATTGAAGAAACGATATGAGTTACATCTTTATCAATGGTTTCTGTGTATTTTCGGATTTTATTTAGATTTTTCTTTTTAGAGGTATTTAATGTTAGTAGTTCTTCACGTTTGTCAGAATACTCTAAATGTCCTAATATTAAAACACGTTTTGCTTGTGTAAAACTATTACTCTGGACATTTAACAAAACTTTTAGAGTGGCTTCCCAAGCCTTATAAGTACCTGTTTGTCCGAGGTTTCCGTAAACGCCTATATCTTCTTTTATTCCAAATAAAACAAAGTCAACATCTAAATTAACAATATCATCGTATATGTTAGTGAGGTTAGTAGTTAACTGAACATGTTCTCCAAATTTTGTTTCACCTGTACGTTTCTTTAAAAGCTGTTGTTGTTCTTTTTCTGTAAATAGGGTAAGATGTTCCATTTGGGTAAAAAATTAATATATTAGAATAAAAGTACAGATTTATTTAATTACTTTGATCTCAAATTAACAATTAAAAAAAATTAGATTTAACAATACTTAAAACCAAACAGTTTATGGAAGGTGCACAAAAATCAAACACAGGATTAAAAGTTGGCTTAGTTATACTTGCGGTATTATTCTTAGGTACTGCATTTTATACTTCTAAGCTTTACAATGAAAAGCAAGAGAACGAAAAATTATTAGTTAGCGAAAAGCAACAAGTAATGAATGATCTTAGTAATATGGCTAAAGATTATGATGAAGCGATTGCTGAAAGTGAAATAAAAAATGAAGAAATCATTGCTGCTAGAGAGCGTATTCAAGGTTTAATGGATTCTTTAAAAATTTCTCAAAATAGTGTTGGTAGCTTATGGAGGTACAAAAAGAAATATCTAGCCTTACAGGAGGAAATGGATATTTTGTTAACTGAAAATGACCGTTTAAAAGTTGAAAATGAGTATTTAGCAACATCGTTAGATAGTACAAATGTTCAATTAGCCGAACGTACGATGTTTACAGATTCGCTTTTGGTACAAAACACAGAATTAGCTACAGTTGTTAGAGATGCTGCAGCATTGCAAACAGTAGGTCTAGTAGGATTGGGAGTGATAGAAAGAAGAAGCGGAAAGCAAATTCCAACTGAACGAGCGAGTAGAAGTGATAAACTTAAAGTATGTTTTACAGTCGCTAAAAACACCTTAGCTGAGGCTGGAGACAAGGAATTGTATATACAAGTAATTGATCCAAAAAATAATGTATTAGGTTCTAACGACCAAATTGAGTTTGAAGATCAAGTGTTAAACTACAGCTTAATTAGTAGATTTAACTACGAGAATAGAAATTTAAATATTTGTGAATACATCAATGAATTAGAAGACTCCAAGTTTGAAAAAGGACGTTATAAGATTAATGTATTTAACGATAAAGAATTAATTTCCTCTTCAGAGTTTACAATGAAGTAAGAGATGAATATTGATTAATTAATAGTAAGAAAATCCAAAAGTACGCTTTTGGATTTTTTTTGTTACAACAATTGACCGTTTATGATGACCTGTTCTATAGGATTGTGCGCAAAAGCATAAGGTATTTCGCTATAATGATTCATAGGTTTTGTAATAATAAGATTTGCCTTTTTTCCTCTTGTGATACTGCCGTACATATTACTAATTCCCATAGCATAAGCACCATTTATAGTTGCTGCATTTATTGCTTCTTCAGGAGTTAGCTTTAGTTTTACACAAGCAGCACTAACAACAAAGTTCATGTTTCCACTAGGAGCCGTGCCAGGATTGTAATCTGTAGCAATGGCTAATGGTAAACCTGCGTCAATAATTTTTCTAGCTGGTGTATAAGGAATGCTTATAAAGTAGGAGCAACCAGGTAAAGCAACTGAAATGGTATCACTTCCTTTTAAAACTTCAATATCGTCATCGTTTAATTCTTCTAAATGATCTACAGAAAGTGCATTATGTTTAACTCCAAGTGCTATGCCGCCTAAAATATTAAATTGATTGACGTGTATTTTTGGTCTTAAATTGTATTTTTTTCCAGCTTCTAAAATAGCTTCAGTGTCTTTAATGTCAAAGTAACCTTCTTCACAAAATACATCGACATAATGTGTAATATTTAGTTTAGCAGCTTGTGGGATTAACTCTTCTGTGATGTATTTAATATAGTCTTGTTTTTTAGATTTGAATTCTTCAGGAATAGCATGTGCAGCTAATAGTGTAGGTATAATTTTGGCTAAGCTTTCTTGTTTAATTCGTTTAATAACACGTAGCATTTTCAGTTCAGCTTCAGTGGTTAAACCATAGCCTGTTTTAATTTCTACAGCACCAGAACCCATGGCTATAAGTTCATTTAATCGCTTTATTGATTGTTCAAATAAATCGTCTTCAGAAGTGTCTTGAAGTTTCTTTGCAGAATTTAGAATTCCTCCACCTTTGTTAGCTATTTCAGCATAAGACAATCCGTTAATTCTATCTACAAATTCAGACGTTCTATCACCTGCATAAACAACATGGGTATGAGAATCGCACCAAGATGGTAGCACAATTTTTCCTGTGGCATCTATAACAGTATCTGCTTCAATAGGCCTGTAGTCTTCCATTTTACCATATTCAATAATAGTATCGTGGTCTATATAGACATACGCATTTTCTATAATAGGTAAATTTTTCATAGCATCACCTTTTACAATAGTAACGTTAGAGTCGTGAACTTGTAATAATTGTTTAATGTTGATAATTAGGGTAGACATATGGATTGGTATTTTTGTAAAGATTGCTATTTTTTTGAACAAAAAAAAACGCTAGTCGTAATTTACTAGCGTTTTTAGATTTTACAAAGATGATTTTTTATTCCTTTATGAATTTTGAAGCAAATTTATTATTAAACTTAATGGTGTATAGACCACTCACTAATTGAGATACGTTAAGTGTTTCTCCATAATTTAATGTTTGTTCTAATACTTGCTTTCCTAAAACATCAAAAACTGAAATTTTAATAGTTTCATTAATACCTTCAAAGGTTAAAACATCCTTTGTAGGATTAGGAAAAATCTTTATTGAAGTTGCATCAAAATCTGCAACACTTAATGTTTCATAAAGGTTTTCAATATAATTTAGATTGTCTGCACCATAAGCATTACTTGCAATGTCTAAATCCAAATCACCATCAAAATCTGCAACAGTAAATACATAAACTTGAGATTGTGTATCGTTTATAATTTGTTCAGGACCAAAAGTGCCATCACCATTATTTTTAAACCACACCAAATCAATAACATCTCCTAGTGCACCACTACTTAATATAATATCAACTAATCCGTCATTATCTAAATCTTTAGCTTGAGCCATTGAAGGGTTGTTTGTAGAGGTCGTAAATGTTGTTTCAGTAAAACCAGCACCATTATCTTCGTACCAGTATAAATGACCAGTAGGGCCACTTCCATAAGAAATCTCAGTAGCTAAGATATCTAAGTTTGCATCTCCGTCTAAATCTTCAAAAGAGACATAAAAAAGGCCTGCTTTTCCAGTAGCAACAGATGTGGCATCTTTTGTAAATGCAACTGCACCTCCTGGAATTAAGTCGTTTCTAAAAATTTCTAAAACATCTCCAGCGTAATTTGTTGTTCCTATTAAAGCATCTAAATCTCCATCGTTATCAATATCTTTCATATTAACAACTCCAGGTCCCGACAATGTGTTATCTATTGTGCCACCAACTGTAAAGTTGCCAGATCCATCATTAGAAAGCCATACGACTTGGTTATCAGCATTAGACGTTAGAGCAATATCAGGAGTTGTTCCTGCATCAATATTACCAACAAAGATACCACTCATGCCATCATAAGCATCGGTTATCAGTTGCTCTGCACCAAAAGACCCAGTACCATCTCCTTGAAACCAAACAATTTTTGAATCAGAGCCTATAGAACCTGTATAGTTTCCATACCCAGCAGCCAAAATATCCATGTGAGTGTCATTGTTTAGGTCAGCTAATTTAATAATTCCAAGATTTATTAGTGTGTTGGTAATTTCGGCTTGTTTTGAAAACGTACCGTCACCGTTACCTTTATACCATACTATTATGTTATCGGCTTCTGTACCTATTAAAATATCGATGTTACCATCATTATCCATGAGACCTGAGTCAATGGCGTAAGGAGTGTCTCCTGTAGCATTATCAATTGTTGTTTTTGGTGCCCAATCAGTTTGAGCATTTGCGGTTATGGTAATACAAAATGCTGATAATAAGCCTAGTAATGTTGTTTTCATAATAATTTTAGTTTGTGCTAATATATAAATTATTTCGCAGCAGACGCATTTTGTCGATAATAATTTACACTTTAACGTTATTTTAGGCTTCCTACCATATTTTCTGGTTTTACCCATTCATCATAATCTTCGGCAGAAACGTAACCTAAATTTACAGCTTCCTCTTTTAATGTAGTTCCGTTTTTATGTGCTGTATTTGCAATTTCAGCAGCTTTGTAATAGCCAATTTTTGTATTTAAGGCCGTAACTAGCATTAAGGAGTTGTTTAATAATTCTTTAATGACTTGGTGGTTGGGTTCAATGCCGCTAGCACAGTGCTCCTCAAAACTCACACAAGCATCTCCAATTAATTGTGCAGATTGTAAAATATTTGCAGCCATCATTGGTTTAAACACATTTAGTTCATAATGTCCTTGTGTACCACCAACAGAAATAGCAACATCGTTACCCATAACTTGTGCACAAACCATTGTTAAGGCTTCGCATTGTGTTGGGTTTACTTTTCCTGGCATAATAGAACTTCCTGGTTCGTTTGCCGGAATTATAATTTCACCAATTCCAGAACGAGGACCAGAAGCCATCATTCTAATATCATTGGCTATTTTATTTAATGAAACGGCTAGTAATTTTAACGCTCCATGAGTTTCTACAATGGCATCATGTGCCGCTAAAGCCTCAAATTTATTGTCAGCTGTTACAAAAGGTAAACCTGTAAATTCGGCAATGTATTTAGCAACTAAAACATCGTATCCTTCTGGTGTGTTTAGTCCTGTTCCTACTGCTGTTCCGCCTAATGCTAATTCGCTAAGGTGTGCCAAAGTAGCTTCCAAAGCTTTAAGACCATGGTCTAATTGCGATACATAACCAGAAAACTCTTGTCCTAAAGTTAAAGGTGTTGCATCCATTAGGTGTGTACGACCAATCTTTACAACCGTTTTAAATTCTTGAGCTTTTTTATGTAGTGTATTACGTAATTGAATCACTCCTGGAATTGTAGTTTCTACCACTTTTTTGTAGGCGGCAATATGCATTCCTGTTGGAAAGGTATCGTTAGAGGATTGCGATTTGTTTACATCATCGTTAGGCTGAATTGTTTTCTCGCCTTCACCAATAACTTTTCCAACAATTTGATGTGCTCTGTTAGCAATAACTTCATTAACATTCATGTTGCTTTGTGTACCAGAACCTGTTTGCCAAATAACTAAAGGAAACTGATCGTTGTGCTTGTTGTCTAAAATTTCATCACAAACTTGAGCAATTAAATCACGCTTTTCTTTAGATAATACTTCTAGCTCACAGTTTGTATATGCCGCTGCTTTTTTTAAATAAGCAAAGCCATGTACTATTTCTAAAGGCATAGATGCAGATGCTCCAATTTTAAAGTTGTTGCGAGAACGTTCTGTTTGTGCTCCCCAAAGTTTGTCTGCAGGCACTTTTACCTCGCCCATGGTGTCTTTTTCTATTCTGTAATTCATGTGTATTGTATTTATTGCATTACAAAATTAAAGGTTTTGTGAGTTTTATAGGATATAATGTATGGTTTTATTTGAACAGCTTTTTATTTAAATAGTTAATAAGTTTTATTGCTTATAAAACATTTTATCAATTCTATTTTAATGGTCTTATGATATCCTAAATCATCATTAAAAATATAACTCTCCATTGTTTTCAATTTAATGAGTGTTGTGCAAGAAGGGGAAATAAATGTTGATTTTAGTCTAGCTACGTTCAATATCTTTAAAAAGAAAAGGAGTAGGTTTTATGGATGAAGCACAAGTAATATATGACAACTATATAATATGGTAAAAACAGAACTTCAATGCACAAAGTTGACCGTTCAGTTTTTTAAAACTATTTTAGCCTAGTCTTTTTTACTTGAGAAGATATTCAAATCAATAGTATATGGCAACAAATCAGGACCTTATTAATAAGCTAATTGAAAAATTAGAATTGCTTTTTAAAAAGCAAGCTGAGTTTTCTTCCGAGATTAATAGTCTTAAAGAAGAATTATATCGCTTAAAATCTGATGCAACTACAGAAAAACAAATTGAAGTTGAGAAAGCGGTAGAATTAGAGCCTGATATTAAACTTGATATTGATGTTGATAATGAGGTTGATAAGCCTTTGGTGTTAGAATTAGATTCTGTTTTAGAAACAAAACATACAACAGAATTTATTGAACAAGAAGCACCAAAAGTTTCTTATGATACACCAAAATCAAAATCGAGTTTAGAAAAGTTTATAGGTGAAAACATTCTGAATAAAATA
>Ga0209345_10006369_pt1 | contig 10704 bp, 7 predicted proteins | sample Cruoilmetagenom7_FD_187294 | JGI IMG/M metagenome (GOLD analysis project Ga0209345, IMG submission 187294) | Oil polluted marine microbial communities from Coal Oil Point, Santa Barbara, California, USA - Sample 7 (SPAdes) (version 2) | ecosystem: Environmental > Aquatic > Marine > Oil seeps ... | reverse complement strand
CTGAAAGCAATGTGCTACATGCTGGAGACAACTATTTTCATAAACGTTATCCATATATTGATGTAACTTCTGGCGGAAGTATTGATGGATACATTAAGGCTGTAAAAAGAGCATTAATGGTTATTGATGAAAACACTAAGATTATTCCTGGACATGGAGATTTATCTAATAAAGCAGAATATGCCTCGTTTTTAGAAATGCTCATTAAATTAAGAGCTAATGTTCAAGCTGAAATTGATAAAGGAAAAAGCGAAAATGATATTGTAAATAACACAGCTATTACAAAACAATATGATGAGTTAAGTTATAGTTGGAGTTTTATTAATTCTGAAAAAATTAGAAGAGCTATTTATAAGAGTTTGATTGGGAAGAAGTAGAGTTAATTTAGCTATTAATGCATTGTTCTGTATAGTTTTTTTATTCTATTTCACTTTCGGGTCGCGTTTCTGAGCCCTTTTATTTTCGCTTTGATACTTTCTTCTTTGTTTTGCAATTTCATAAAGTACAATTCCCGAAGAAGTCCCTAAATTTAGACTTTCAATGATTCCGAACATTTCAATTTGGATACATGCTTCGCTGTTTTTAACTGCTAATTCACTAATTCCACGAGATTCATTTCCAAACCATACAGCAAGTCTTTTTTGTGTAAAATTTCCCTCGTGCAAAATCACGTTTGTTTTTTCCTTTATATGCGGTGAAGTCACAACAGAAGTAAATCTATTTTTATTTAGATGGTCAATACATTCTTGAGTACTAGTAAAAGTTTTCACAAAACTCCATTTAATTGCTGAAACAGAAGGTTTAATTAAGGAGCGTCTTTCTCTCATTTCTTGCCATTTGTCTGGGAGTCGTCCTTGACTGTCAACAACATAAAGTTTTTCAATTCCGAGCGCATTAATATTCCTAATTACAGTTCCGATATTCTTTATCATATTAGGTTCTTCGAGAACTGCAATCAGATTTTTACATCTATGTTCCTTTATTTCGTCTGCTCTTTTTCTTAAAGAACTCTTTTCCTTTATTTCAATTTCTTCGCTCATTTCTCAAATTATGCCCAACTAGGTATTAAAAATCAAAATACCAATTAAATAAATCGGTACGCAAACCAATACTAAACCAAAGTGTATTGTTTTCAAAAGTTGTTGCTGTAGTTGCATTAGGGTTAAAATCTCTATAACTTAAATAAGCAAAGAGTTTTAAATTGGTTGCTGGATTTACAACATAACCAGATTGTAATTCGGCATGAAAAATATTCGTCTTAATGCCTTGCCCAACTTCAACTCCAGAGTCGAAAGGACGATCATTATAATCTCTATATATATCACCACCATAACTAAAATCATCTGTGCCATTATTATAATCTAAACCTCTAGAGCCAAACACAAATTTAGCATCCGCAAACCAACGTTTATAATTATACCTTGCAATTGCTATTGCTTCACTAAAATTGGCTCCCCAAAGATGTGCCATAGATTGGTTATTATGCGCATAGTTTAACACAATGGTATTATGTGAATATGTGTAAGGACGTACGCGATTGTATTCAAATTGCAAATACAAATTATCTACTTTAAAGGCATTATAATACTTCATGCCTAATTGGTAACCATACTTATTTTTCCAACTCTTCTCGCCTCCTTTGATGTCACCTAAAGAGAACTCGTCTAACACAAACTGACTGTATATATTAATATTATCATTTACCTTGTACTTTGCTGTGGCTCCAAGCACTGCATTTCCTGCACCTTGACCAGTTTCGAACTCTATAGCACGATAGAAAATAATTGGATTTAAATAATTAATATCGAATCCTCTATCGTTAGAATTGGTCCATAACACCGACTCGAACAATCCAAGATTAAATTTTTTAGATACATTCCAACTTAAATAATGGTTTGCCATATACTTTGTTAAAAAAGCTTTATCGTTTACAACATCTGTCCTGATATCTTTCAGCCACATCCAAGTATTGGTATATTTAATTTTCCAGAATTTAGTGCTCAACTTTAAAAAAGGTGAAGGGCTAGCAACATCACTTTGCAATAACGAACGATAACCATCACCAATAAAGTTTTTACCATGACCAAATTGAATGTTTAAAAATTCAGTTGGAGAATATGACAAGTAAGCCTCAGCTACAGGATAATCGTAAGCATCATCTTTAAATCGTTTTGCAATACCACGACCAGGAATAACGGCTGGGTCTGGACCAAAACCTCTTAAGCTTTCGGCATATCTATTTATATAATCTGCAAAACGTCCTTGACTTTCATACACAAATGAAGAAAAACTTAGCTTCTTACCTAAACCTCCTTGCACATAAAACCCTCTGGTGTTATTAAACGTAGAATTGAAATCAGCATCAGAATCTTTTCCAACTTGAAGGTCGAAAATTGGGTCGAGTGTAAACCAATATCCTTTTCCTTGCAACTGAACTAAATGCTCATTAAATAACTTTTTTTGCCACCAACTATTTGATTCTTTTATCAAGGTCTCTTTTTCAGCTTTAAAATCATAATAATTAGCAACCTCACTATACATAAATGGCTTTGCTGCTGTATGACTATTAGTTCCTACAAGATTTAAACTTCTATCAAACTTAGCATAAGAACTGTGTAAAAAAGGAATGTTAAGTGTACTACTATATTCTAAATCTTCATACGGCTTTATCGAGGCATTTAAGCTGTCATATTCACTTTTTGCTTCTAATTCTATCTTAGAAACTGTATTCATTTCTATGTTTTCCTCGCTAAGATCAATAGCAGATGGACTTTGTATTGGAATACTTATTTTATATGAATATTGTTTAAATATTGGTCTTCCGTTATATGTCGCTGGTTGTATTTTTGGTAATTGAGCAAACACCTCATTAATCTCTGTTTTTAATTCAGTGTAAGTAGCATCTACGTATAGTATTTTAAAATTTCCTTCGGCAGTTACTTCAAATAGCACAAAAACGTTTCCCTTATAATTATCGTCTATAACTATTTGTGGTATTTTAAAATTTTCATAAATAAATTGCGTTAACTCACTTTTAAAACAATTACTTAAAGCGTCATGATCTAAAGATTCACACTCGGGAAATACTGGTGGTTTTTCATAATCTACATCTTGAGCAAGGGTATTTAGGGAAAAGAAAATTAAAGTAATTAGGCATAATTTCTTCATAGGATGCTACACAAATTTTTCGTTTGGGAAAGATACTATTTTTTAAGATTAATAATATAAAAACCGCTATCATATAACGATAGCAGTTTTAAAATATTATCTTTTTAAGGCTACTGAACTTGCACAATTATTGGAAGCGAATACATAACTGCCACTTCTTTATTGCTTTGTTTTGCAGGAATCATTTTAGGAATTCTATTGATAACCTTTACAGCTTCTCTTTCGAGTTTATTGTGAGGTGCTCTAGCTGTAACATCTATAACGTTACCTAATTTATCTATTTTAAATTGTACATAAATACGTTGTTTTTAAAAAAATCCAAGTTCTCCTGCAAGATCCGAATCAAATTTTCTACTAATTAATCTCCCAATTTTTTTAGACATACATTTTCTTAATTCTTCATTGGTTTCAAAATCTTCACATCCAGGATAAATAGGTACTTGCTCTACACCAATAATTGAATATGTCGACTTCTCTGGAGGTACAGGTTTAGCTGGTTTTTTATTTACTGTTGGTTTACTAGGCGCTATTGGCTCAGTAATAATGTCCTTTTTGATTTCTTTAAGAGGAGCGTCATCCTCTCTTTGAACAAAATTTATCGCCAATAGCTTTTGTCTAACAGGTTCTGGTTTTTTGGTTTCAACTGTTACTGGAATTGGCTCAGGTACATAGTTGACATAAATCGTATCATCTATTCCAAATGAGCAACTAGGTATTACTATTGGCTTAGTTTGAAACTGCATTTCAAACAAACCATAAGTTGCGAGAAGTGTTAAAATCAACCCAACCTGAAAGTAGAGGGTTGAGTTTTTTTGTAAATTTGCATCATGCTTCTGTGATGTTTTCACGATTTGCTCGTTCTGACCAACGAGTTCGTGAATTTTCTTTGAAAAATTCATAATTATTGTTTTAAAATGTTAATATTATGAGTAAATCACAAGAAGCATACCAAAAAACCCCATTACAATTGTAATGGGGTTTTAACTTTTAATAAAGTATATTCTTAGTTTTCTACTTGGAATATAATTGGTAACGAATATGATACCGTAACATTATTTCCACGTTGTCTACCAGGTTTCATTTTAGGCAACAAATTAATAACTCTCGCTGCCTCTTTCTCTAATCTTGGGTGTGGCGCTCTAGATTGAACACCAACAATGTTTCCTGTTTTATCAATTTTAAACATTACACGTATAGTTTGTTTACCAGATAAACCTAATTCTTCGGCTAAATCTGCATTAAACTTTTTTTGAACGTGTTTTGATATTTTTTTAGACATGCAATTTTTCTTAGCGTTATTATCGCCTTCGTCACATCCAGGAAAAACTGGTACGTTTTCAATAAATGCAAACGGCACCTCAATATCTTCTGGTTCATCTATAACTTCAACGTCTTCAACATCTAGAATTGGTTCGTCTACATTGTCTTCGGATGTATCAATAACAGATTCTTGAATATCTGCATCATCATCTACCTCTTCAATATCATCTGGAATTACTGGTGGTTTAGTTTTTGGCGGAGGTGTTTTAATGTGTTCAGTCTGTGGAATCACTTCGTCATCTAACTCTCCCATAGATAATACTGCTAAATCGATAGCTTCCTTATCATAGGTTTTGTAGTTAATAGAATAATTAGCAACTAAAAGCATTAATGCTAAACCAACAGCAAAATAAATTGAACTGTTTCTCCGTACGTCTGCACGTGGATTTTTTTTTGTTTCCATAATTATTGTTTTAAAATGTTAATATTATGGTAAAATCACAAGAAACGTACCAAAAAAAATCCCGCTATAAATTATAGCGGGATTTTAAATATATAAGTTGTTGTTTTCTTAGTCTTGAACTGCGAATATAATAGGTAAAGAATAAGGTACAGTTACAGATTTTCCTCTTTGTCTTCCAGGTTTCATTTTAGGAAGTGAGCTAATTACTCGTTTTGCTTCTTTCTCTAATCTTGGATGTGGTGCTCTAGCCATTACGCCTACAACATTTCCAGTTTTATCAATTTTAAACATCACTCGTATTGTTTGTCTTCCAGACAGCCCTAAATCTCCAGCTAAATCTGTATTAAATTTCTTTTGTACAAATTTTGTAATCTTATCAGACATGCATTTTCTTTTCACATCGTTACTTCCTTTTTCACATCCTGGAAAAACTGGAACGTTTTCAATAACATGAAAGGGAACCTCAATATCTTCTTCTACTTCTTCTACTACAACTTCTTCTACTTCTACAATTTCTTCTTCTTCAGTAGTTTCTGTAGACTCTATTACAGTTTCTTCTATTTCTTCTTCATCTTCCACTATCTCAATTACCTCAGGCGCAGCTGGTGGAGGTGGAGGTGGAGGTGGTGTTTGAATTTGTTCTGTGATTGGAATTTCTTCATCATCTAATTCATCCATGTTTAACTGACCAATATCGATAGCTTCCTTATCATAAGTCTTATAGTTAATAGAATAATTAGTAACAAATAACATTAAAGCAAGGCCAACAGCAAAATAAATTGAGCTGTTTCTTCTTACATCTGCATTCGGATTCTTTTTAGGTTCCATAATTATTTTTTTTCGAGAATGGTAAAATAACCAATAATTTGCTAAAAAAGCAAGAGTTTATAATTTTTTAACGATTGTTTTCTTTCTTATTGTTAAAATAAGAGAAATAATAACAGCTCCAACTATATTTGCTACAATATCTCCAATTGATGCATCCCTAGTTGTTGTTAACTGTCCTTGTAATACTTCAATAATTGTACCATAAATAATAGAAATAACAAGAGCTATAGTAATTGCATGCTTTATTTTTTCGCTGTTTAGCACCTTATACCATAAAAAACATAATATTGCGTAAGCTATTAAATGATAGATTTTATCTTCATAATTGGTTCCAAAATAAGGCAACCCATCATTTTTAACCAAACATATAGTTGCTAGAGCAACCGTATAGGTTATTGCTAAAAAAAGAAATACTCGCTTATTAAGCACTTATTAAAGCCTTATAATCGTCTGCGGAAAGTAATGCATCAAACTCTGAAGTATCAGAACACTTTACCTTTATCATCCAACCATCTCCATAAGGATCGGTATTTACCTTTTCTGGTTCGTCTTCAAGAGATTCATTAAATTCTATAATCTCTCCTGTAACTGGCAAAAACAAATCTGATACTGTTTTAACAGCTTCTACTGTTCCAAAAACCTCTTCAATATCAAGTGTTTCATCAACAGTTTCTACTTCAACATAAACAATATCTCCTAACTCGCTTTGAGCAAAATCGGTAATTCCAATGGTTACAACATCACCATCAATGCTTACCCATTCATGATCTTTAGTGTACTTTAATTCAGATGGAATATTCATAAAATATAATTTTTGGTAAATATGTTAGTTTTTTATTTAATTTCCAAAGTTATATCGTAAAGTTAAACCTGAACGAATAGATGTTTGTGGGAACGCCGTAGAAATAGCATATTCTGAGAAAGTGTAATCAAAATAGAAAATCCCTGTTAGATTCTTACTAAAAGCATAATCGGCTGTATACTTTAAACCCCAAATTGTTTGTCCAGCTGTTACTTGATTATTTTCTAAATCAAGATACCTAATAATGGTTTTATTTTCTCTAATTGAAACATCTGCTTTCATATTAAGATCACTCTTAATCACATTTCTTGGTCCAGCTAATTTAGAATTTATCTTAACGTCTTTTAGTCTGAAACCTAATCCGAAAACATATTCACTACCTTTTATTTCGGTTAATAAATTATTATCAAAACTTAAAAACAGTCGACGATCCTTTTTGATTTCAGCTAGGATTTTCATCGAGTTTTTCATCTCAAAATCAATTTTTACTAGCGGACTAAACATTTCGGTTAGTGCAACTGCACTAAACAAAGTTTTATTTTTATAGTTTCCAGATTGGTCTAAAACATTAGGATCTTGAGATGCATAATCTGTATTTGGGTCGAATGCATTATAATCTAAGTTTGACCTAAATTGATTAATGGTGTATACCGAATTATAACCATGAGTTATAGAGAATCGCTTAAATTGTTTTTTAAACCATGGCAATTTCATTAAACCAGTATACTTTAATGTCCAGTTTGGAATTGGAATGTCTCTAAATGCTCCAAGCGAAACTTTTCCCGCGTCTTTCCCTGTATAGGCTGATAAAAATGCTGGTAATAATACAGCTTGATTTGTTTTACCAAATCCTAATGGATAACCCTCAGTATCTAAATTTGCAGGATTATTAATATCAACTCCTGCTTTTGTTGCGAGTCTTTGTGCTATTTCGAGTCTATTAGCTCTAAAATCATCAAATGTTGCTGATCCATTTTCATCACTGCTAGCAAAAGCAGTTTTGATCATAGATGTAGAGATATTATAATTTCCGAAAGCGTTTCTAATTAGCGGATTATAGTCATCACTAAAACCATCATTATCACTATCAACTGTATTAAAACTTTCAGTTAAATTTTCATTATATGTTCTTCCTCCTGTAAGATCAATTTTTAAATCTTGCATAGGTTCTAATGCTGCCGAAAAATCTAATATTTTTGATTCTTCCTCAGTATATTGTTGATTAAATTCTGGAAATACAGTTAACCATCCGTTTTTAGCTGCTAAATACCTAATATCCCTTTGGCTACCAAAAGTAAATCCAAACGTAGGTTTAAGGGTTCCTATAAATCCTGGCGTTTCCAAATATCCAGGTAAGAAAGTTCCGTTTCGTTGTGTATAATTAACTTGAATTCTCTTAATGCTAGTCAATAAATCTATTGCTGCATTGGTTAGACCATTCTTTTTAGGTGTTGCTGGTTGTGCTCCTGTTGGTTGACCACCTGGTGGCACTCCTTTTGCTGATCCTGATCTATTAGTTTTTTTTGTCAACCCTAAGTAACGATACAAACGATTCATATCCAAAGTGGTATTTAGCGTATGTGAACTTGCGTTTGACACTGAATTTCCTAAATCGTAAGTCGAACCATTTATAGTTAAGTTTCCATATAAATCTGAGCCTTTTTGCCATAAGAAATCTCCTGTATATGCATAGGTAGCTCTCAAAAATTCTAAGGCTGGAATCTTATTTAAAGGCAACTCATAGTTAATACCCAATTGTTGGAATTGCCTATTTGGGTCTCCAACATCAAAAAAGCCATCCCAAACTTCTTTTGTTGGATCTTGTGCACCATTTAAATTATCATCCACAAAATAATTACGTACAATATTATTGTTAGATGCTGAAAAATTTAAACTTAATGCATCTGTAAGATTGTAATTAATATTGTATTGAAAATCGAAGGTGTAATTTCTTCTATATAATTCTTCAATACCAATATTTGCACTGCCTAAATCTAGGTCTCTAAATTTTTGTTTATTAAATTGTCTAATAAAATCTGTATTAATAGCAATACTAGATGGCAGTAAATTAAAATTAAAGTCTTTTAAGATTTTCCAGTATTTCCCTTTAAAGAGCGAATCGTTCTTTTTAAAAGGTTCAATTTTAATAGGATCAAAACTAAAATTATAATTAGCACCAACTCTTACATTTTGATTTAAAGAGTTTTCAATTTCAAAATCCCTATGCTCTACTTGATTGTAGGAATAGCTTAATGAAAGGTTTTCAACATCGTAAAACTTAGGCTTTGCTTCACCTGTTCTTTGTTTTCTAACACCTATAAAGTTAATACTTTGCCTTTTTGTATAATCTTCAGATTGTTGTCTAATAGTTTCTCTTTCTGTACTTGTCGCTGCAGCATCTAATCTATCTTGTAACTTAACATCTTTATATTGTTGGTCGTATTCGGGTGTTACAATTTCCTCACTTTGTCCATAATTAAAAGGAATTTGAACTCCCCATTTTTTAGGAAGTAATTGACCTAAATTTACATTAGTGACAACATCATATTGCTTAACATCTTCTCTACTTCTTTGGTTTGGACCTTGCTCTATAGTTCCAAAACCTGTTGTGCTTCGTCTTCCTGTAGCGCTAATATCCATAAAGTCTGCAATATTAGAGTCCATACTTGCAATAGCAGCCCAACCACCTTCGTTATCCATATCAGATAAACGTAATTCGTTAAACCAAACCTCAGTACAAACATCAATACTCTCTAACTGTGTGTGTGAGTTTTTAATACCAACCATTAGAGTTCTAATGTCTCCAAAGTTAGGGTTACCCTTAATAGCCACACGTTGTTGCCCAATAGTATATGGTGAAAATTCTGCAACATCTGTTTCATCTAAAACACCGTCTATAACATTATAGAATGTTGGTTCCAGATTACCTAAAGTTCCAGCTGAAATCCCTAAAGCCTTTATTTTTGCTAATACTTCTATAGGAAGGTTAATTTCGTTTTCGGTAGGCCAAACATCATTTTCATTAGTAGAACCTGTAGGTGAAACTGCTAACGGTATTTCAATTTGGTAGTAGTTTTGTGTAAAATCGTTACCCATTCTAATAAATCCAACAGCATCGCCATCTTGCAATCCTAAAGCAGCACCTTCTTCTGCATGGATAAACATACGCAACTTTTTAAATTGACGCATATCTACATTAATATTTTTATATACAGCTCTAGAATCTTCTGGTTCTAGCTTACATGTATTAACAACTAATGATTGCTCGTTTTGTCTTTGAAGTGTGTTATTATTATTAAGCTGTTCTCTTTCAACTCCTGGAGGAGAGACGTAACTACCATCGTTTTCTTGGATACCAATAATACCGACATTAAACTCTGTACCATCTGAATCGTTATTTGGATCGTCATCTAAAGATTGTTGGTAACGTCTCCAATCACTTCTTACTAAATCCAAAGATCCAAAACGCATTACTGTGTTTTCAGAAAACTCAGATAAATACATACGCATAAAACGAATAGATCTAAAATCTGTGATCCCTCCTATTTGGTTTGTATAGGCAGTTAATGGAATTCTAAATTGATACCATCGCACCTGCTCTGAATCTCCATTAGGAAGTGTTACAGTAACTTGTTTTCTGTCTCTAATTAATGTATTGTTTATGTTAGCTAAACCACTTGGCGTAATATCTAATTCATATTCGAAATAACTATCTATGGTATTCATAGTGTTATCTCTATTAATATCTTCTACATCTGGTTGAGTTGTAGAGCCTCTATTTGTTTGTGTAAACGTATCAGGGGAGTTTCCTTGAAGCCCATTGTATTTTTTATAACGCTCAAAAACATCACCAGTGGTATTAAGGAAATATGTGTAATTATCGTTAGCTGGATCTTCTAAACCTGAAAACGATGGAAACGCTATCCCTTCTTCACCATCATCATAGCCATCAAATCCAACATCTTGATTCGTTCTTTGTTGTCCTAATGTCGAAAACGCATAAATTAAAGCTTGATTTTGTGGTGTAACACTTCCCCAAACAGTTTGAGGTAAAGTGCTTATATCACCATTTTCAGGTAATCCATTCTCATACTGTTTTCTACCATCTTTTAAGATGTCTTCAGATATATTACCAAGGTTTAAAGTCAATTTCCCTCCAGGGTTTGTTAAGTTGTCCAAAAAT